>OASY01001101.1_pt1 | contig 13314 bp, 10 predicted proteins | sample 1501231 | NCBI WGS metagenome assembly OASY01 (sample SAMEA2579917, study PRJEB22360) | human gut metagenome | biome: human gut; feature: human-associated habitat; material: faeces | place: Denmark | collected 2008/2010 | reverse complement strand
CCGCACCGGCTGCCGCCCCTGCGGCAGCACCGGAGGCCAAGGCTGAATAAGCGCTGACCTCAAAGAGGGCCGGACAAAAACGTCCGGCCCTCTTTTTGCGTGGCTTACGGGGGCAGCCCTCTCCGTCACCTTCGGTGACACCTCTCCCAAAGGGAGAGGCACTGGCGAGCCGGGACACTCTGCACTGGACGCTGGAAGCGTATGCTGGCGCAAAATGCCGGGCCTCGCTTACGCGGGCAGAGGCTTCTGAAAAAGCGCGCCTTGTAAAGCTGCCGTGAATCGAGACCGCAAGGCACTACAGTTCCCGATAAAATAAAACTTTGCTCGTCCAGCAAAAACCTGTCCGGCCTGCCAATGGCTCTCCCTCTGGGAGAGCTGGCGCGCAAGCGCCTGAGAGGGCTTGCCGTGACGGAGAGGTTGAAACTCCGGCAGCAGAAAGCTATAATGGGATAGGATACAACGCGCTTACGGCAAGGCGCGGACGGAAAAGGAAAAACGGAAAGAAGAATCGTATGGAACAAAAGAACACCCGCCTGCGGAACATGGGCTTCATCACCTTCTTTTTCAGCGGCATCTGCGCCATTTCCAGCGGCGTGGTGGTCAGTTTATTGCAGGAGCAGTATGGCTTCGCCTACGGCATGACCGGAACCCTGCTGTCCCTCATGAGCATCGGCAACCTGCTGGCAGGCTTCCTCATCGCCATGCTGCCCGGCAAGCTGGGCATGAAGCCCAGCATCCTGCTGCTGACCATCGGCTATGCGCTGGGCTACGCCATGATGGGCCTCAGCGGCGCGGTGGCTGCTGTGCTGGCGCTGGGCTTCTTCCTCGTGGGCATCGCCAAGGGCAGTGTCATCAACACCTGCACCATCCTCGTCAGCGACAACTCCGCTGACCGCACCCGGGGCATGAACCTGATGCACAGCTGCTATGCCTGCGGCGCACTGCTCTGCCCCTTTTTCATCGCGGCGGCAGGCAGGGTGAGCGGCTCCTTCGCCGTGCTGGTGCTGGCTGTGCTGGGTCTGCTGCTCTGGCTGGTGTATATGGGGACTCCCTTTGTGGGCAGGGGCGCGGGCAGGAAGGAAGTCACCGATTGGAGCTTCCTCAGATCCACCCGCTTCTGGCTGCTGACCGGCCTGCTCTTCTGCCAGAACGCCGCTGAGCAGAGCGTCACCGGCTGGATGGTCACCTACTTCAAGGGCAGCGGCATCATCGCAGGCGCACTGGCGGCGTATACCGTCACCGTTATGTGGGGCGCGACCCTCGTGGCACGTCTGCTCATCGCCTTCGTGTTCCCCTTCAAGCAGCCCCGCAAGGCCATGGTGGTCATGGGCGTGAGCTGCACCATCTTCTACATCCTGCTGGTGCAGGCCCGCAGTCAGGGCGCGGCCATCGCGCTGCTGTTCGCCTTTGCCTTTGCGATGGCGGGCATGAACCCCACCGCTGTGGCCAGCGCAGGCCGTATGACCAGCGTGACCAGCATGGGCATCATGCTGCCGGTGGCGGCCAGCGGCGCGATCCTGATGCCCTGGGTCATCGGCGTCGTGGCTGAAAGCGCCGGTCTTGCCGCCGGTATGATGACCAACATCGTTCCCTGCGTGGGTCTGGTCATCTTTGCGATCCTCGTGGCAAAGCTGCCGGAAGAATAAAAATAAGAAGTGCAGCTGTATCAGCTCTCTACGGAGGGAGGTTATCTGATACAGTTGCACTTTTTTGACGCTGATAGGTTGAAAATCGAACTGTATCAGCTGATACAGAGCCTCCGGCCTGATACAGTGAGTCAGTGTATCAGCGAGTGTCAGTGTATCAAACTGATACAGAGACAAAATAAGACGTAGATAAGATATATATTTGTCAGTGTATCACTTATTCTCCCGCAGTAGTGCCGATGCCTCTGGCTTTTGCGCTGAACTCACAGCCGCAGTAGTCCTGCCGGTAGAGGCCGTATTCCTCCGAGAGCTGCAAGCTGCGCAGATAGCCGTTCTGCTTTTTGAAGTCGGAGGGCAGATGCTTCACGCCGAACTCCTGCTCCAGCTCCTGCCCGATGGCATTGATGCGCTTGGCGTCCTTGTGGGGGCTGATGGAGAGGGTGGTGGTGAACCAGTCGAAGCCGTGCTCGGCGGCATACTGGGCCGCACGGCGCATCCGCAGCCGATAGCAGACCGTGCAGCGACCGCCGCGCTCCGGCTCGTTCTCGAGGCCCGCGACAGCGGAGTAGAACTCCTGCGGGTCGTACCGGTCTTCCACCACCGTCACCCCCAGCGGGTGGGCGGCGGCGACGAAGCGCTCCAGCTCTTCGCCCCGGCGGTGGTATTCTTCGGCGGGCCATGTGTTGGGGTTGTAGTAGAGCACGGTGATGTCGAAATACCGGCACAGCCGCTCCAGCACGGCGCTGGAACAGGGGCCGCAGCAGGCATGGAGCAGCAGCTGGGGGCGGGTGCCGCCCAGAGTTTTCAACACTTCGTCCATCTGCTGTGAAAAATTGAGTTGGTTTGACATAAGAATAGTCCTTTGTTATACTGAGATAGCCCTCTCAGGCGCTTACGCGCCAGCTCTCCCAGAGGGAGAGCCATTGGCAGGCCGGGCAGCTTTGTGCTGGACGCTGAAAGCGTGTGGTGGCGCAAAATGCCGGACCTTGCTTACGGGGGCAGCTGCTTCTGGACAGGAGCGCCTTGTTAAGCTGTTGTGAATCGAGACAGCAGGGCACTACTGCTTCAGAAATGTAAAAACTTCCCTCGTCCAGAAGAGGCTTGACCGACACGCCAGTGGCTCCCCCTTTGAGGAAAGACTTCCCCCGGCCGGGGGAAGATGTCGCGTAAGCGACAAAAGGGGGAATCTGGCAAAGCCGACAGGCTTTGACTGAGAGGGCTAATATCTATTATACCACAAACGGAGGAAAACTTCGATGACCAAAGAAAAGATAGCCCGCATCAACGAGCTGGCACACAAGAGCAAGACCACCGGCCTGACGGAGGCCGAAAAAGCCGAGCAGCAGGCTCTGCGCAAGGAGTATATCGAGGACATGAAGTCCAGCCTCCGCGCCCAGCTGGAGCACACCTCCATCAAGGAGCCGGACGGAACCATCCACAGAGTGAGCAAAAAGAACTGAACCGGGAGGAAAAAGTCGTACAAAACCGCTTTTTCCTCTTTTTTTGTGGGCGAAAGAGTGCTATACTTATACTCGAGCTGTTGTGTGCTCCGGCAGGAGCCGCGCGGCAGAAAACAAGTTTCCCAAGGCGGCGTATCCCGGGCAGGGTGCGCGGAAAAGGCCGCCTTTTGAAAAACAATAAAGAGGTCATTTATTATGCTTACTGCAATTACGGGTATCAACTGGGGCGATGAGGGCAAGGGCCGCATGGTCGATCTGATCAGCCAGGAGTACGATATTGTTGCACGCTATCAGGGCGGCAACAATGCTGGTCATACCGTCAAGAACGAGCGGGGCAAGTTCGTGCTGAACCTGCTGCCCTCCGGTATCCTCCGTCCCAATGTTGTCTGCGTGATGGGCAACGGTATGGTCATCGACCCCCACCATCTGGACGGTGAGATCAACAAGCTGCGCGAGCAGGGTATCTCCATCACCCCTGCCAACCTGAAGATCTCTGACCGCGCCACCATCACCATGCCCTACCATGTCGATCAGGACGGTCTGGAAGAGGCACGTCTGTCCAAGACCGGCGCACAGTTCGGCTCCACCAAGCGCGGCATCGCCTACACTTACGGTGACAAGTACATGAAGAAGACCCTCCGCATGGGCGACCTGCTGCATCTGGACGACTCCGTCAGGAAGCGCTTGGTCACCATGGTGGACTCCAAGAACCTCGTCATGGAGGGCAGCTACAACGCTGCTCCCATCAGCGTGGACGAGATGTGGGCATGGCTGGAGAAGTATGCCGCCATCTTCAAGGACTACATCTGCGACGTGGGCCAGTATCTGGCTGACGCCGATGCCGCCGGCAAGAAGGTGCTGTTCGAGGCCCAGCTGGGTGCTCTGCGCGACATCGACTTCGGCATCTATCCCTACACCACTTCCTCCAACACCATCGGCGCTTACGCCCCCATCGGCGCAGGCATCCCGGGCCACAAGCTGACCAACTCCATCGGCGTCATGAAGGCTTATTCCTCCTGCGTCGGCGACGGCCCCTTTGCCGCTGAGCTGGCCATGACCGAGGAAGAGAAGCACGCTCTGCGTGAGGCCGGCCACGAGTACGGCGCTGCCACCGGCCGTCCCCGCCGCGTCGGCCCCATCGACCTGGTGGCAAGCCGCTACGGCGTCTTCTGCCAGGGCTGCGACGAGGTCGCCCTGACCCTGCTGGACGTGCTGGACTACATGGAGAAGATCCCCATGGTCACTGCTTACAAGCTGAGCGACGGCACCACCACCCGCTTCCCCATGGGCGAGGCTCTGGACACCGCACAGCCGGTGGTGGAGTATCTGCCCGGCTGGCACTGCGACATCACCGCCGCCCGCAAGTGGGAAGACCTGCCCAAGGAGGCCCAGAACTACGTCGAGTATCTGGAAAAGGCCGTGGGCTGCAAGATCACCTATATCTCTGTGGGCGCAGAGCGTGAGGCATACATCCACCACGTGGTCTAAACCCTGAATTCACCGGAAAGAAGGATGCCGCTAATGTTTGACATCATCACCGACAGCGCCTGTGACTTTACGCCGGAAATGGCGCAGAAGATAGGCGTGGAGATCGTGCCGTTCTATGTTTCGCTGGACGGTGAGCACTACCGCAAGGAGGGCAAGGAGATCGCTGTGCGGGATTTCTACCAGTTCATGGTGGACAACCCCTCTGCCTACCCCAAGACCAGCCTTGCCTCCATCGAGGATTTCGAGGAGGTGTTCCGCCGTCAGGCTGAGGCCGGCCGCCCCACCCTCTGCCTCTGCTTCACCGGCAAGATGAGCGGCTGCGTGGGCAGCGCCCGCAACGCTCGGGAGCTGGTGCTCGAGGACTACCCCGACGCGAAGATCGAGGTGATGGACTCGGCAGCGGCTACTGTCACGGAGGCGACCATGGTGGAGAACGCTGTGGCCATCCGGGACGCAGGCTGCACGCTGGACGAGGCGGTGACCTGGCTGGAGGCGGAAAAATCCACCAACAACATCTTCTTCACGGTGGGCAACCTCGATTACCTCATCAAGGGCGGACGCATCGGCAAAGTCTCTGGCCGGGCGGCGAATCTTCTGGGCATCAAGCCGATGATCCTCTTCAAGGACGGCGAGATCTTCTCGGGCGGTGTGGCCCGGGGACGTCAGAAGAGCTTTGAGAAGGCCCTTGAGCAGCTGATGAACTATCTGGACGCCAACGGCGGCACGCCCGACGACTACCGCATCATCGTGGGCTACGGCTACGATGAAGAAGAGGGTAAACGGCTCTGGATGCAGACCCGTGCCGCCCTGCGTGCCAAGTACCCCGCCGCACAGTGCGAGGTGGGCCTGCTGCAGATCGGCTCCACCATCGCGGTCCATACCGGCCCCTATGCGCTGGGCATGGGCATCATGCGCCGCTGGAAAAAGCAGTAATAGCCGGATCGAAAAAATCCTCTCCCATCGGGAGAGGATTTTTTGTGTGTGATAGAGTGTTATCGGCCCTCGGTGCGCTGCGCCAGACGGGAAGAGCGCTTGTCTTTGTCCTTTTCGTCGTCCTGCGGGGCAGGTGCGGTGTGGGTGAACCGGACTTCGGTGACGCGGCGGCGGGCCGTGCGGGTCACGACGCCCTCGTAGTCGTTCAGCTGGAAATGGTCGCCCACCTTGGGCAGATGGTGGGTCTTTTCCTGCACGAGGCCGTTTACGGTGTTGGAGTCGATGTCTTCATCCTCGGGCAGGTCCAGCGTCTCGTAAAGGTCGTCCACGCTGGCCGAGCCGGACACGAGCCAGCTGCCGTCCGACTGCTGGCGGAAGTCCTCGGTAGCCTCGTCGTGTTCGTCCCAGATCTCGCCCACAAGCTCTTCCAGAATGTCCTCGAGGGTGATGATGCCCTCGGTGCCGCCGTATTCGTCCACGACGACTGCCATGTGATGGTGCTGCTCCCGCAGGGTGCGCAGCAGCTGGGAGATCTGGGTGGAGCCGGTGGTGTAGAGGGTGGGGGCGATGAGGTCCTCCATCGTGACGGACTTTTTCAGACGGGCGATGTAGAAATCCTTCTCGTGGACGACGCCGATGATGTTGTCAACGGTGTCGTGATAGACGGGCAGGCGGGAATAGCCGGATTCCGCGAACGTCTGCGCAAGCTCTTCCAGCGAAATATCGTCCTCCACGGCCACCACGTCTACGCGGGGCGTCAGGATCTCCTCCACCTCCACGTCATCGAACTCGATGGCGCTGCGGATGAGCTGGCTTTCCCGGTCGGTGAGCTCACCGTCGTTCTCAGCCTCGCTCACCATGGTGATGAGCTCACCTTCGGTGATGGCGTCGCTCTCGCTACTGTGGACGAAGCGTCCCAGCAGCTTCTTCCACTGGCTGAACAGCCAGGTCAGGGGGGTGAAGAGGGTCAGGAGCAGACTCAGCACCGGCGATACGGCGGTTGCGATGGTCTCGGGCATCTCCTTGGCGAGGGTCTTGGGGGTCACTTCGCCGAAGATGAGGACGACCACCGTCAGCACGATGGTGGAGGTGGTGGCGCCCCGCTCTGCACCCAGCCACTTGGTAAAGAGGACGGTGCCGATGGAAGCGGCGGCGATATTCACGATGTTGTTGCCGATGAGGATGGAGGAGAGAAGCTTGTCGTACTTCTCGGCCATCGCCAGCACCCGGGCGGCGGAGGTGTCGCCCTCCTCAGCGCGGCTTTTCAGGCGTATCTGGTTCAGGGAAGAAAATGCGGTCTCGGAGGCGGAGAAGAATGCGGAAAACGCGATCAAAACGATCAGCGCCACCAAGAGCGTTATACTGCCATCGTCCATAATAAAGGATAATCAACTCTACTTTCTTATAATAATATGTTAACCAAAAAGTGCTTTCCACCGTTGCCTTCGACGATGAAAAGCACTTTGTTCAACGCCTATAATATCATATTCCACCCGCCGGTGCAAGCGTTCCTGTCAGGAGGAGGGATAAAATAGGTAAAAAGTCTGCGGTTTTTAGCGGAGCACAAGGCCCGTGCCGTCGTAGTCCACCGTCAGGGTCGCGCCCTCGGGGTAGCTGCCCTGAATGATGGCCTTTGCGATGAGGGTCTCCACACGGCTCTGGATGAACCGCTTGATGGGACGTGCGCCGTAGACGCTGTCATAAGAGGAATCAATGATGAAGTCCTTGGCTGCCGTGGTGACGTCCAGCTTGAGGTGCTTGCCCTCGTCCATCCGCTTGCGCAGATCTTCGAGCTGCAGGTCCACGATCTTGCGGGTCTCGTCCTTGGTGAGGCTCTTGTAGTAGACGATCTCGTCCAGACGGTTCAGGAATTCGGGACGGAACTTGCTCTTCAGCAGCAGATCGATCTGCTTGCGGGCATCCTCGCTCAGCTCGTTAGAGCCCTCGGCGCGGCGCTGCTCCAGGTCGTTCAGGATGATGTCACTGCCGAGGTTGGAGGTCAGGATGATGACGGTGTTCTTGAAGTCCACCGTGCGGCCCTGACTGTCGGTGATGCGGCCATCGTCCAGCACCTGCAGCAGGATGTTGAAGACGTCGGGGTGAGCCTTTTCCACCTCATCGAACAGCACGACGCTGTAGGGTTTGCGGCGGACGGCCTCGGTCAGCTGGCCGCCCTCTTCATAACCGACGTATCCCGGAGGCGCGCCGATCAGGCGGCTGACGCTGAACTTCTCCATATACTCGGTCATGTCGATACGCACCATGTTCCGCTCGTCGTCGAACAAAGCCTGTGCCAGAGCTTTTGCCAGCTCGGTCTTGCCGACGCCGGTGGGGCCGAGGAAGAGGAAGCTGCCGATGGGACGGTTGGGGTTTGCGATGCCGGCGCGGCTGCGCAGGATGGCCTCGCTCACCTTGGTGACGGCCTCATCCTGGCCGATGACTCTCTTGTGGAGCACGTCGTCCAGATGCAGCAGCTTCTCGCGCTCACCCTCCACCAGCTTCTCCACGGGGATGCCGGTCCAGCGGGCCACGATGCGGGCGATCTCCTCGTCGGTCACGCGGTCGCGCAGCAGGCTGTCTTCCTTCTTGGCGGCGGCGATCTTCTCTTCTTCTTCCAGCTGTTTCTGCAGCTGAGGCAGCTTGCCGTATTTCAGCTCAGCGGCCTTGTTCAGATCGTATTCGCGCTGTGCCTTCTCGATGGCGGCGTTGGTCTGCTCGATCTGCTCGCGCAGAGACTGCACCTTGCCGATGGCGTTCTTCTCGTTTTCCCACTTTGCCTTCATGCTGTGGAACTTATCCTGCAGCTCGGCCAGCTCTTTTTCGAGGTCGCGCAGACGGCTCTGACTCAGAGCGTCGGTCTCCTTTTTCAGGCTGACCTGCTCGATCTGCAGCTGGGTGATGCGGTGGGCGAGGTCGTCCATCTCGCTGGGCATACTGTCCATCTCGGTCTTTATCATGGCGCAGGCTTCATCCACCAGGTCAATGGCCTTATCGGGGAGGAAGCGGTCGGTGATATAGCGGTCAGAGAGGGTGGCGGCGGCGATCAATGCATTATCGCTGATCTTCACGCCGTGGAACACCTCGTACCGCTCTTTCAGGCCGCGCAGGATGGAGATGGTGTCTTCCACGGTAGGCTCATCCACCTGAACCGGCTGGAAGCGGCGCTCCAGAGCGGGGTCTTTCTCGATATACTGGCGGTACTCGTCCAGCGTGGTCGCGCCGATGCAGTGCAGCTCGCCGCGGGCCAGCATGGGCTTCAGCAGATTGCCGGCGTCCATTGCGCCGTCGGTCTTGCCGGCACCCACGATGGTGTGCAGCTCATCAATGAAGAGGATGATCTTGCCCTCGCTCTTCTTCACCTCATTCAGGACGCTCTTCAGGCGCTCCTCGAACTCACCGCGGTACTTTGCGCCAGCCACCAGAGCGCCCATGTCCAAGCTGAACACGGTGCGGTCTTTCAGGTTCTCCGGCACATCGCCCCGGACGATCCGCTGGGCCAGACCCTCGGCGATGGCCGTCTTGCCGACGCCCGGCTCACCGATGAGGCAGGGGTTGTTCTTCGTCTTACGGGACAGGATGCGGATGACATTTCGAATTTCCTGGTCACGGCCAATGACGGGGTCCAGCTTCTGCTTGCGGGCCAGGTCAACGAGGTCCTGACCATACTTCTGCAGGGCATTGTAGGTGTCCTCGGGGTTGTCGTTGGTCACCCGCTGGTTGCCGCGCACGGCGGTGAGCTGCTGTAAGAACTTATCCTTCGTGATGCCAAAGGCGCGGAACAGCTCGGAGGTGTTCTGGGTCTGCTCGTCCAGCAGGGCGAGGAAGAGATGCTCGACGCTGACGTAGTCGTCCTTCATGGCCTTGGCCTCGCGGGCGGCGGCGCTCAGCACCTTGTCGGTGGCCTGCGAGATATAGACCTTGTCGGGGTCACGGCCAGAGCCGGACACCCGGGGCATTGCGGAAAGCTTTTCGGCCACAGCGGCGGAGAAGCTGCCTGCGTCCACATTCAGTTTCTGGAGCAGCTGGGGGATAAGGCCCTGCTCCTGTGTCGCCAGAGCGTGGAGCAGATGCTCCGGCTCCAGTGCGTTATGCTGATACTCCACAGCCAGCTGCTGGGCTGCCTGCAGAGCCTCAAGGGTCTTCTGGGTATATTGATTGGTATTCATAAAGTCAAGCCTCCATTCGTACCGGAAGTTGAGATTCAGGCGGTGGGCCGGAATGCTGTTTTAGCACTCTAGCTCATCGACTGCTAAAAATATACTCCAAACACGCCGCAATGTCAATAGGCAAAACCCGGAAGAACCTCAGATTCACAAAAAGTTTGCAAAAATGCAAAAAATCACACCATATCGTCTCACGAAGGCAAACAAAAGGCCCCTGCCGGGCGGAAAGCCGCAGCAGGGGCGGAAGGAATGAGAGGATCATTCAGCAAACAGCGGGGTGGACAGATAACGGTCGCCGGTGTCGGGCAGCAGGACGACGATGTTCTTGCCGGCGTTCTCGGGGCGCTTTGCCAGCTGGATGGCGGCCCAGACAGCAGCACCGGAGGAGATGCCCACCAGAACGCCTTCCTTGTGGCCGATCAGGCGGCCGGTGGCAAAGGCATCGTCATTTTCGACGGCGATGATCTCGTCGTAGACCTTGGTGTCCAGCACGTCGGGGACGAAGCCTGCGCCGATGCCCTGGATCTTGTGCGCACCGGCGGTGCCCTTGCTCAGGACAGGGGAGGCAGCGGGCTCAACGGCCACGACCTTGACGCCGGGATCCTTGCTCTTGAGGTACTGGCCCACACCGGTGATGGTGCCGCCGGTGCCGACGCCGGCCACAAAGATGTCAACCTTGCCGTCGGTGTCGTCCCAGATCTCGGGGCCGGTGGTGGCGATATGAGCCTTGGGGTTGGCCGGGTTGACGAACTGGCCGGGGATGAAGGAGTTGGGGATCTCTTTTGCCAGCTCGTCGGCCTTGGCGATGGCGCCCTTCATGCCCTTGGCACCCTCGCTCAGTACCAGCTCTGCGCCGTAAGCCTTCATCAGCTGGCGGCGCTCGACGCTCATGGTCTCGGGCATCACGATGATGATGCGGTAGCCCTTGGCAGCTGCCACGGCAGCCAGACCGATGCCGGTGTTGCCGGAGGTGGGCTCGATGATGACGGAGCCGGGCTTGAGCTTGCCGGAAGCCTCGGCGTCATCGATCATGGCCTTGGCGATACGGTCCTTGACGGAGCCGGCGGGGTTGAAGTATTCCAGCTTTGCCAGAAGCTTGGCAGAAAGGTCTGCATCCTTCTCGATATGGGTCAGCTCCAGCAGCGGGGTGTGGCCGATCAGCTGGTCTGCGGAAGTATAGATCCTGCTCATAATAGTAAACCTCCCGATTGCGGGCGATGCGCCCGGCTGCACCGGATAAAGCCGGTGTCGTCTCGATGTCCCTCGTATTCCCGTTAAACCAATATGGTTTGTGGGTTTGGCTGTATTATAGCTTCCTTTGGGGCGATTGTCAATGGAAAATCGAAAATTTCCGATTGAAAAGTTATAAACCCCATTGTATAATAGGTTAAAATGAACGGAAGCGTGTTCCGCAGCTGACCCGGCTGCATCACAATCATAACAGGAAAGAAGAGAAAGGAATGTCTATGATCGTTTCCACCAAGGGGCGCTATGCGCTGCGCGTGATGATAGATTTGGCTGAGCACCGCTCGGAAAAATATGTCCCGCTGAAAGAGGTCGCCGCCCGGCAGGAGATCTCCGAAAAATACCTCGAAAACATCCTCAAGGTCCTGGTGCAGAACGGCTTCCTCGAGGGTCTGCGCGGCAAGGGCGGCGGCTATCGTCTGACCCGCGAGCCCGACCAGTACACCGTGGGCGAGATCCTGACTCTCACCGAGGGGAGCCTTGCGCCGGTGAGCTGTCTTGCACAGGGCGCGGCTCCCTGCCCCCGGATGAGCGGCTGCCGCACGTATAATATGTGGAAGGGCCTCGATGACCTCATTGAGGACTACTTTGGCAAGATCACCCTTGCCGACCTCGCCGCACCCGATGAGGCAGGCAACGACTACGTTATCTGAAGGATGAGCAAAAGAAAATCCCTGCCATCGGCAGGGATTTTCTTTTGTGCGGATCGGATCAGGAAACGACCGCGCCGCTGGTCAGCGTGCTGGTGACAGCGTCCATCAGGGCCACCATGGTGCAGTAGTTCTGGCCGTAGGTGTCCTTATAATCGGAGTAGGCGTCCAGCTGCTCCTGCGTGGGGGCGATGTCCAGCGACTCGGCCACGGCCTGATAGAGCAGAGCTTCCTTGGCGTAGTCTTCCAGATTGCTCTCGAGGTGGGCCAGCATGGCGTCGGTGCTCTCGTAGCCCAGCAGATTCTGGACGAGGCCGTCGAGGTCATAGCCGTAGTAGCCCGCCAGCGTGCTGTAGTAGTTCAGGCACTGGTTGACCTGATAATCCATCACCTGCTGGGGGATGGACTTGAAGGTGGAGTTTTCCAGCAGGTCGTCCATGACGGCGGTGTTGAGATTGGAGGTGTAGAGCTGGTCCTGATAGTAGGCGCGCAGGGCCTCCACGGTGTAGATGTTGTTGGAGGTGCCGAGGGTGCTGGCCACCCAGCTGTCGGTGAGCTCGGGCAGGACGCTCTCACTGATGTAGTTGAGGGTCACGGTGAAGACGGCCTTCTGGCCGCTGAGCTTCACAGCATTGCCGCTGGCGTCGGTGGAATCGCTGTAGCCGTCGGGGAAGGTGACGTTGACGTCGAAGGTCTCGCCGGGCTTGTGGCCGATGATCTGGTCTTCAAAGCCGTCGATGAAAGTGCCGCTGCCCAGCGTCAGATCGTAGTTCTCGGCGCTGCCGCCGGTGAACGCCACGTTGTTCACAGAGCCGACATAGTTGATGTTCACGGTGTCGCCGTCGGCGGCAGCGCGGTCGGTGATGTGCTCGGTGGAGGAATGCTGGCTCAGCAGATCGCTGATCTGCTTCTCCACTTCCTCGCTGGTGGGCTCGACGTCCGAGCGCTTGATGGCGACGGACGTAAAGTCTTCGGGCAGGGTCACATAGTCCAGAGCGCGGATGCCCTCCCAGTAGCCCTTCTCGTCCAGACCATCGCTGTAGTTGAAGTTCTGGTAGTCGTAGTCGGACGCGCTGCCGAGTGCGGAAGAAGATGCCGTGCTGGATGCGGCACTGTCGGCCTTGCCGCCGCAGGCAGCGAGGCTCAGCGCCAGAGCGCCGGCGCAGACAAGGCAGAGAGCCTTGGTGAAAATACGTTTCAAAAGAATTCCCTCCTGTTGGTAGACCGGTATTTTGCCGGTGGTTCGAAAAACAACCTCTATTATATCGGGTAAAAATGAAAAAGAAAAGTTTTTTGCAAAATTTCCACACTCTCCCCGCCCTTTGTCGGACTTTTGGGGCCGGAGAGTGCGAAAAGGCGGAAAATCGGTGGAAATGGGGAGGGGGTTCTGATACAATGAGAGTAATAATAAGGAATAACCTCTCCGGCATTGCTTCGCAATGCCACTGCCCGGGTTGCGGTACCCAGCAGCCGCAGCGCTTTGCTTGCGTCTTGCTGGCCGCGGCCCCAACAGCGACTCCCTGTTTCCGCCACTGGCGGCGGTCGTCGTTGTTGCTCCTATCGAGGAGAGGCCTTGGCATTTCGTAAAGCTTTATCTCTTCGCCAGAGGCTCCCCTCGCTAGGGGAGCTGTCGAGCGACAGCGAGACTGAGAGGTTGATAAAGGAGGATAAACCCATGGATTTCAACAAAGCAGCTCTGGAAATGCACGAGACGCACCACGGCAAGGTG
>OASY01001083.1_pt1 | contig 13465 bp, 9 predicted proteins | sample 1501231 | NCBI WGS metagenome assembly OASY01 (sample SAMEA2579917, study PRJEB22360) | human gut metagenome | biome: human gut; feature: human-associated habitat; material: faeces | place: Denmark | collected 2008/2010 | reverse complement strand
GCTGACGCCAGCCGTTTCAGCTTTACCGATGAACGGGACGTTATGAGCACCGGCAGGCTGACCTTCCAGTACCTCAGTCTCTTCTACACCCGTCTCCCTTATGAAATCCCTGCGGAGTCTGCCTTTGAGTTCATCAAGCGGATCTGGTTTATGGGAATCCAGTTTGCCCGCTTTGAACATGACACATACAGGAAATACAATCACCATATGTGGGAGCGCGGCCTTGTCCCATTTATCCTTGGAACACTGATGCCGGAAATCCCGGATTTTGCCGCTATGACAAAGCGGGGCGCTTCCATTATCTGCCAGCATATCAAAGATGACTTTAATGAGGCTGGCGGCTACAGCGAGCACTCCATCCTTTACTGGGGAGGCGCAGCCCTCTGTGAGATGATCTACCGCGGCGTTCATCTGGCTAATTTAAACGGTCGGCCTCTTTTAGATGAGGAATCGGCCAAACGCCTTGCTCTCACCTTTGAGGCACTGGCCCGGATCAGCTCACCGCATTTGCGCTACTCTTCTCTTGGAGATAACGGCGGCCCTATGGTAGACCCGATCCTGACTATCGGAGCCAAAACCATGGGAAGCGCCTCCTGCAGCCAGGTACTGGCCGTCCGTGAGGGCCAGCTTTGTGAGGCTGACTGCACTGTTCCTCTGGATTATGCCGATGATCGCTGCGGCTTTGCCAGCTGTCGAAGCAGCTTTGGAAAAAATGCCAATTTCATGCTCATGTCTGCCAAAACAGACTGCAGGGATTCCGGACACAACCACATGGATATGCTCTCTCTTTATCTCCTTCCGGGGTCAGGAATTCATCGGCGAACCATTTGCCAGAACTCTCTACCACAATGTAACCATGGCAAGTCCCCAGAGAGGCTATATGTACAACATGGGCTCCCACAACACCGTGCTGGCCTACGGAAAACCGGTGCAGCCTGATGAGATGTACGCCAACAAATGGGGCGTATACCGGCCGGATTCACCGGTATCGGAGCTTACATCAACCAAGGATGGCTGTGTGATTCAGGCATACCATGATGCCTATACCACCTGCCGCCACACCAGAACCTGCTACTTCCACCGCAAGAAAGGCCTGCTGATCCATGATGCCATGGAACACGGAAACCGTCTCCCGGATACCCACATCCAGCGCTGGCATCTGATGCAGGACGTATCCTGCACCCAAATCGACGATTCCCGCCGTCTTCTTGAAAAAGAGGGGGTAAAAATCCTTCTTTTCTGGCCGGAAAAGGCAGATATCACCATCTGGAAGGAAGAGATGCTGGTTCCTTCTATTATAAAGGATCCTGCAGAGCTGCTTCCGGTGATCGACGCTGCCTTTGCCACAGGAAAAGAAGGGGCAGAGGATATCGCTACCGTTTCCCTGTCTCTGCTGATGCTGGATGTAACAGACCTTAAAGAGCTCCCTGAAACAGAAGAGCTTGCAAAAACAGTCAATGAGATATTGAACCAGCCGGACCGTGCCGCTGCCTTAAACAGCATGGGCAAGCTGGACTGATTATAAGGAGGAACCTATGAATATCAACGAAACACGTTTTGAACATATGCCTGAAATCACGAAGGAGGAGTTGTCTGCAGCTCTTGAAACCGCCATCCGCCAGACAAGAAGCTGTCTCCCGGAATTTGCCGGCCAGTTTAAACACATTTTCTCAAACAATAACTTCTATTCTGCTGCTCCAAATGATCAGTGGACCAACGGTTTCTGGACCGGAGAGCTGTGGCTTGCCTATGAAAATACAAAGGACGAGCTGTTTTGCGATGCTGCCATGATACAGGTTAAAAGCTTTTTAGACCGGATCGAGCAGGGAATCGAGACCGACACCCATGATCTGGGCTTCCTCTACTCTCCTTCCTGTGTGGCTGCCTACAAACTGACCGGAAATGAGACCGCAAAGAAGGCCGCTTTAATGGCTGCCGACAAGCTGGCCAGCCGGTTCCACGAAAAAGGCCAGTTTTTGCAGGCCTGGGGCTCTTTGGAGGATAAGAACAACTACCGCCTGATCATCGACTGCCTGTTAAACCTTCCTCTGCTCTACTGGGCAACGGAAGAAACGGGAAATCCACGCTATGCGGATCTGGCACGAAGACATTTTGAAACCGCCCTTAAGGTGGTGGTACGTCCTGACTACTCTACCTACCACACCTACTATTTTGACCCTGAAACAGGGAATCCTGTCAAAGGCGTGACCCATCAGGGCTACTCCGCCCAGTCTGCCTGGTCCAGAGGCCAGTCCTGGGGCGTATACGGAATTGCCCTGGGATACCGTTACAACCGCAGGGATACATATAAAGAGCTCTTTGAGCACGTGACTGCTTATTTCCTGGATCACCTGCCCCAAAACTGTATTCCCTACTGGGATTTCACCTTCACAGACGGCAGCAACGAGCCCCGCGACTCCTCCGCTCTGGCTGTAACCATCTGCGGGCTGCTTGAAATGGCAGACTGCGTATCCGGCAAAGACCGCGAGATCTGCATCAGCACTGCCAGACGCCTCATCAAACCTCTTATCCAGCTTTGTTCCGCAATCACCGGAATGTGTCCCAACACTACAGGCAGCCTGATCAACCCCTGGGAGGCCGCCGATGCCTGGGCCGGATATGTAAAAAAAGATATTAAAAACCTCTATGAAATTATGGAGGAACATGGCTGGGACTGTATTCACAGCGGAAAACAGCACCTTTTTACCGAGGGAACGCCTCTGGAGCAGCGTCCCAATTCAAAGACCCGGTGGATGACCACAGAAAAAACCTATAAAGCGTATTTAAAGGACCACAAAAAGCCCATGCCCGGAGGGCCGGATTTCCGCTCCCCCGTGCCGGAGATCCTAAGCCGGAAGAAAACCATATTCACCACCTGCTCCAACGCCAATACAGGGCTTTATGAGCCTGGAGAGGATTTTTACTTTGACAGTTATTTTGCCAGGGCTGCCGTAAAAGGCTTACAAGAGCGCGACACTTCCAAACCCGTATTTTTAAGCGCCATGTTCCTGGCCCCCCATCCTCCCCTGCAGATCCCGGATCCCTGGTTTTCCAGATACAGGCCTGAGGAGGTTTCGCTCCCTGAAAATGTAGGAAACTGGTATCCCCATCAGTCTCCCCTTCAGCTCTATAATGTCACCGGCGCTCTGGGAACCCATTACACAAAAGCAGAGTGGGCGGAAAGCTGGAGAACCTATCTGGGGCTTGTTTCCCTTTTGGATCACTGTGTAGGACAGCTCATAGACGAGCTGAAGCAGCAGAATATTTACAATGACTGCCTGATTTTGTTTACCTCCGATCACGGAGAGATGCTGGGTTCCCACCGCCTTTTCCAGAAGATGTGTATGTATCAGGAGTCTGCAAAGGTTCCTCTCCTTATGCGTCTGCCGGATCACCCGCTTAAAAAGCAGGCCTCTATCACGGACAATGTAAGCCACATTGACCTGCTTCCCACTCTCTGCGGGTATCTTGGGCTGGAACCAGACTTAAAAACGGAGGGCCGCTCCCTTCTCCCTCTGTTTGAAGAAAACGGATCTCTTACACCGCGCCCGGTTTTCATCCAGTATGACGGAAACAGCTGTCTCAGCGGATGTCAGCGCTGCGTGGTAGACGGCCATCTGAAGCTGATCGTAGATTCCTTCCAAAATGAGATCTTCTTTGAGCTTTACAATAAAACAGAAGATCCCCAGGAAACACGGAATCTTCTGTTTGAAAACGGCTATATTCATGAAGGGCGCAGGCTCTTTGAACTGCTTTTAGAGCACATGGCCGCTACCTCCGATCCTTTTATATGCGATCCGGGGGCGTATGAAGCCTTTCTTCACATTCTGTCGTAAATCTCCTCCAGACCCGCAGCGATCTGTCGGATAGTTCCAGGTTCAAAAGGAGAATCCAGGCCCGCGTCCTTTAACATACGGGTGAAAAAGTCAGAGGCGCTGGCCTGACAGAAGGAAAGGTAGCTTTCCCAGGCTGCCTTATAATCCTTCTGCATCCAGATCTTATACTGGAAGGCATCCGTCTGGGCGATCACATAGTCAATGTAGTAAAAGGGATAACTGTAAATATGGTGCTGACGCTGCCAGAAACCTCCCTCTGCATAAAAGGGTGATTCCTCCTCATAGGTCAAATGAGGCTTATACTGATGTTCCAGTTTTTTCCATTCTTCTTTCCGCTGGGCCGGCGTCATTTCCGGGTGATCGTATACAATATGCTGAAATTCATCCACCATACTGCCGTAAGGGATAAATACCACCGCATCCTCCAGCTGGGATTTCAGGAAATCCGCCGCCCTGTCGCCGAAGAAATGCTCCATCCATGGATTGGTGAAAAACTCCATGGACATGGAATGGGTCTCCGCCGTCTCCATGGTAATGTCAGAATGCTCCATAATGGGATCTTTGCCGGAAATATATCCCTGAAAGGCGTGGCCGCACTCGTGGGTGACTACATCCACATCTCCTGCGGTGCCGTTGAAATTGGCGAAGATAAAGGGAGCCTGGTAGTCGGGCAGGTACGTCATATAGCCTCCCACCTGCTTATGGGGACGTGAAAACACATCGAACAGATCCCTCTCCATCATAAAATCAAAAAATTCTTTTGTCTCCGGGGACAATTCCTCATACATCTCCTGCCCGCTTTTTAAAATCTCCTCCGGCGTACCTGATGGCTTTGGACTGCCTTCCGGGAAACTTAAGCCTTCATCCATATGGTACAGCTTGGCAAGCCCCAGACGTTTCCTTCGGTTTTCCCACATTTTCTCTGCAAAGGGCACCCAGTCCTTTTTGATCTGCTTTCTGAAGTTCTCTATGTCCTCTCTGCCATAGCTGTTGCGGTTCATACGACAGTAGCCCAGCTCAGTATATGTCTCAAATCCCAGCTTTCTTGCCTGCTCCGTCCGGTTCTTCACCAGCTTATCATAGAGTGTATCTAACTGCTCCTCAATCCCCTGATAGAACGTATTTACCTTGGACGCCGCTTTCCTGCGGATATCCCGGTTCTCATGGTTCAGATAGGGCGTCATCATGGAAAGGTTGAGCGTCTGCCCCTCCCAGTCGATTTTTGCACTGGCCAGGAGTTTTTGATATTCTGTTACAAGGGCATTTTCCTGCTGCATCAGCGGAACCACTTCCTCGCTTACGGCTTTTGCAGCAAGCTCGATGTTTTTTAAAGCCGGGCCGCCAATCACCGCCTCCAGCTCTCTGCGGTATGGAGAATGGTATAGCAGCTTTTTATACTGCACCTCCTGGTTTAAAAACGCCGGCATTTCCTGATCATAATAATTTTTTTCCTTCTCATAAAAGGGATCTGAGGTGTCAATGCTGTGACGGATCTCCGCCAGAGTGGCCTGCGTCTTAATATGGCCCATAAGCTTATAATAGCGGCGGTGAACATTCAGCTGCTCCTCTGCCGTGCCTGCCGCCTGAAATGCTTCCATAATTGAAGCCAGTTCTTTTTTCGCAGCATCAAAATCGATCCGCTGGTAAGGCATTTCTCCAAATTTCATGTTGATTTCCTCCTGTCTCCATTGTGGTGTTAGTATGGCTGATTTTTATTTTACCATCCCAGAAGAGAAACTGCAAGAAGACAGAAGCACCGCATACGCTCATAAAAGAACGAAATTCCCTGAGCCGGCCGCTGCGTTTTCGCACAAAAAACCGCCTGCCCATATAAGAGCAGACGGTCTGCAAAAGAGGCATCAGATACGGGAAAGGGGTTAAGCCTTAAAGCCCCGGATAGTACCGCAGCCCAAAATCCAGCTCATAATAATTTCCCGCTCCATCCCTGTAAGCGTAAGCTTTTCCGTTCTCATCCTTCAGTTCATCCGGCATATACAGATCCTTGTCATATCCCGGAACATCATTGGGGCTGATGCAGACTCCGTTTTCGTCTACTGTTAAAACCTCATCTCCCCTTGGAAGAGTTACCGGCAGCTTTCCTACTGGTGAGAAACGGCCGAAGATTACATCCAGCGTAGCAGTTACATAGGTATCAAAACCTGCCAGAAAAGCGTCGCAGAAAGGCTCTGCATTTCCCACTTCCCAGGCCAGAGTAATATTCAGATTGGCGATTACCTTTCCACCCCGGCTGTGAACCGCCTGAGCGATCGCCTGGATCTCGCCTGCATCCTTTAGGGTAGTCTCCCTATGGGTCTCTTTCGTGGGACGGCCCTCATCATCCACATTGCACACTTTTTTGTCCTCGCACAGATCCAGCTCCAGGTATCCGGGCGTTGCATTAAAATATTCGCCGGAGGACGGATTTAAAAGCAGGATGGCAAGATCCGCCTCACGGTAATCCTCCGTAAGCTCTGCCTCCTCAGCAAGCTGCTCTCTGAGCGCGCTGGTAGCCGCCTCTGCCGCCTCCTCTTTCTTGTTAAAGCACCGGGCATATATCTTCTTTCCCGCCAGTTTCTCTCCGGTCAGCGGCAAAATACCGTCATTTTTCAGCAAAACCACGCTCTTTCTGTGAGCATCCATGGCATGATCCCAGTCAGACCGCTCTCCAATCACCTGCGCCGCATTTTGGGGATCACGGTAAGGATTTTCAAACATTCCCAGGGCAAACAGCTCAGTAAGGGTACGCACTGCCGCCCGGTCAACGCTCTCATCGGTCAGCACCAGCTCCTCCCCGGAAAAGCCCTCAGGAGCCGGGTGATCCCTGTAATAGTCCTTCTTCCACCGGTCATATGCTTCCTGCCCCTGTTTCTGGTCAAACAGGCCGCTGATCAGATCCACGCCCGCATGGGTTACTGCAAAACCGATCCGCTCCGGCTCGTCTAACAGCTCCACGCCCCAGCTCATGTTGTGAACAATGCCGGTATCGGAGTTAATATATCCCTCAAAGCCCATCTGCTTTCTCAAAAGCCCGTCGATAAGGGGCTTATTGTAGGCAAAACCATAAGGCTCCATCTCCATTTCCTGCCCCTTTTTATCCGTCTGTGTCCGGCTTTTTTCAGCTGCCGGCTTTGCGTAGTAGGGCATGATCGAGGCTGCATGGCAATCCACTGCTGTCTGGAACCCCGGAATATGGTATTTTTCCAGAGAACCCTCTGTCTGGTAGACGTTCCACTGGCCCATACGGTAATGGGGATCAAAGCCATTTTCACGGGCTCCCCCTCCCGGAAAATGCTTTACGGTCATAGCCACGCCGTCAGGGGAAACTCCGTCACGGCTGCCCTGGATCCGCGGGATAATCCGCTCAAAGATGCGGCATACCAGCTCCGGATCCTCCCCAAAGGTGCCGTAGCTGCGCTGCCATCTGGGATCTGTCAGTACATCCGCCATATACATATATCCCTTTTTCATACCTACGCTGTCCCATTCCCGGCGGATGCAGTCTGCAAAATCATCTAACAGCTCCGGCCCGTCGCCCCGGACGGCTGCCGCGATTCCCAGTGTTCCCGGCCATGCGGCAAAGACGCCGCCTGCGTCATTCATTCCAAAGATCATCTCGCCATTTTCATTCCGGGAATTGGAAACAACCTGAACCGGTATAAAATGGTCACATTCCTCCGCAACCGCATGAAGCTGGTTGATCCAGTCTGTCATATCTTCCGGCGTAGGGCTGTCGCGCAGGATCAGGTGACGGGCAAACCACTCCTTGATCAGCTCGGTAGTGCCCGGCAGATGCTGTTCTCCGAAAATGGTCTTTCCATGAAATTCCCCGTCATCCAGCACCCCGGATTCATCCAGCTGGGGCTTGTGGTCGGGAAAACGATCCGTGTATTTTCCCATACGCCAGTCAGAGATGAAAAGCTGGGCGATCTTTTCCTTGGTAGTCAGAGTCTTTACATACGCCTCAGCCCGCTCCCTTGCCGGAATACGCCAGTCGTCAAAATCCTTAAACTCCCCGCTTCCGTCCAGATCTTTAAAGTAAAGTCCGTCCCGCTCTATCACGTTTCTTGAAACCGTTCCGATCACAGGGCCTCCCTGGTTCTCATAATACCGAATATGATCCGATGCTTTCTTTGCCATAATCCTTTTCCTTTCTCTCATATTCACCTGCAGATAAAGGCTTGCAGCCCATCCGCCTCAGTTTGCCCTTATCATACACGGATTTTGCACAATTTCATAGGACAATTTTCGGAAATATCAGTATAATTTTAAGTTATTGCCGCAGCAGGAAACAAAGGATTCCTGCTGGTTGATTTACAGGCCCAAAAAGGCCCGCAGGATCTCTCCCGCGGGCCTCTGTTAAAACCAGCCGCAATCCCAAAAGAGCTGCAAAACAGCCTTACCGGACTGCGCCGATCAGTTCCTTTATATCCTTCACTCCATGCTTTTGCATATAAGCCTGAATTCCATCCACGGTCTCCACCGTTGCGTACGGATTGTGGAAATTGGCGGTTCCAATGGATACGGCAGTGGCACCGGCCCAGAATAAACTCCAGGGCGTCGGAGGCATTTGCAATACCGCCCATTCCAATGATGGGAACACGGACTGCATTTGCCGCCTGATATACCATGCGCACTGCTACCGGCTTGATGGCAGGGCCGGAAAGTCCGCCGGTCTTGTTGGCCAGCGCAAAAGTGCGGCGCTCCACATCGATCTTCATACCCGTTAAGGTATTGATCAGGGAAATGGCGTCGGCTCCCCCTGCTTCTGCCGCCTTTGCCATCACCGTAATATCGGTGACATTGGGACTGAGCTTCATGATAACCGGCTGCTTTGCATGGGCCTTGACCGCCTTTGTGATGGCCTCCACAGCCTTCGGATCCTGACCGAAGGCAATCCCGCCCTCTTTTACATTGGGGCAGGAAATGTTGATCTCCAGCATATCTACCGGCTCCTTGCCCAGGCGCTCCACTACCTCAATATAGTCCTCTGTGGTGCGGCCGCAGACATTTACAATGATCCTGGTATCATATTTCTTTAAAAATGGAATGTCGCGCTTTGCAAATACATCGATGCCGGGATTCTGAAGCCCAATGGCATTGATCATGCCGCCGTAGGTTTCCGCAATTCTGGGGGTGGGATTTCCGGGCCAGGGCACATTTGCAACGCCCTTTGTCACAACGGCACCCAAACGGTTTAAATCTACAAACTCGCTGTATTCCATACCGGAGCCAAAGGTTCCGGAGGCTTCCATCACCGGATTTTTAAATTCCACGCCGGAAATATTTACACTCATATTCACGGATCCGTTCCTCCTTTACAGTTCGATCTCGTCTGCCAGGAATACAGGGCCGTCCTTGCAGATGCGCTTGTTGTGTACCTGAGAATGTTCGTCTTTTTCCCTGGACTGGCAGACGCAGGCCAGACAGGCACCCACGCCGCAGGCCATCTTTTCTTCTAAGGAAATCCAGCACTGAATTCCCTTTTCCCTTGCATACGCCTTTAGGGCACGAAGCATGGGAGCAGGGCCGCAGGCGTAGATCACCTCTGCGTCAAGGCCGTTTTCGCGAATAGCATCCAGGACATTTCCCTTTGTACCGCAGCTTCCGTCCTCCGTTGCCGCATACACAGATCCGCAGTCTTTAAATTCATCCATCAAAAAGGTCTGGCTGTTCCGGTAGCCCATTACAGACTGAACCAGCTCTGCACCGTTTAAACGCTTTAACTCCTTTGCCAGCTCCAGCATCGGAGGTACACCGATGCCGCCTCCGATCAGGAACGCCTTTTTTCCCTCTTTAAGAGGGAAACCATTTCCCAGAGGCCCCAGGATATCCACTGTATCACCGGCCTTAAGGGTGGAAAACTCCTCTGTGCCTGCTCCTGCGATCCTGTATACCAGCCGCAGTTCCCCGGCCGCCCTGTCAATGCCGCAGAGACTGATGGGCCTTGGAAGCAGGCGGGAGCCGTCTTTGGAATAGACGGATACGAACTGTCCCGCCGCAGCCTGTGATGCAATCTCACCAGCCTTCAGCCTTAAATCATAAATACCTTCAGCCAGCTGTGCCTGTGAGACAACAGTGGCTGTCATTTTTAATTTTGCCATGAAGCTTCTCCCATTTTCCTGTCATTCTTATGCCGATCCCATCGGGAACCAGCCATAACCGGACCGTTTCTGCCCCGGCAGAAGGCCGGGGCAGCCTTTCTTACAGTACGCGGTTGATGTCAGCCACCATATCTATTACAGCCTGTCTGGATGCCTCTGCAAAATGCTCCGGGCCAAACTGCTTATACTTCTCCTGCTTATACGCTGCAATAATTCCTCTGGATGAGTTTACGATGGCACCCAGACCGTCTTTGTTAAAGCAGTGCTTTAAGTCCTCTGCCGTGCCGCCCTGAGCGCCGTAGCCGGGTACAAGGAAATAGGTGCGGGGCATAAGGTTTCTCAGTATCCGGCTCATCTCAGGATAGGTAGCACCTACGACAGCGCCTACATTGCTGTAATCACCGTCCATGGAAGCGTCTCCCCACTCTACTACCTTCTCTGCCACCCACTCATAGAGAGGACGGCCGTCAATTAGCCGGTCCTGGAACTCGCCGCTGGAAGGATTAGAGGTCTTTACCAGAACAAAGAGACCTCTGTCATGGCTGCTGCATACATCCACAAAAGGCTTTACGCCGTCTGTGCCAAGGTATGGGTTTACGGTAAGGAAATCTGTATCAAAACCGCTGTAGGTTTTTGAACCGACCTGGACACTGCCGATATGGCCCACAGCATAGGCGGCGGAGGTAGAACCGATATCGCCTCTCTTCGCATCACCGATGACAATCAGGCCCTTTTCCTTACAGTAATCCACGGTTCTTTTATAAACCTTTAAGCCCTCAATGCCGAACTGCTCATACATGGCGATCTGGGGCTTTACGGATGGGATCAGGTCAAAGGTATGATCTACGATCTCCCTGTTGAACTGCCAGATAGCCTCTGCCGCCCCCTCAAGGGTCTCTCCGTACTGCTCAAAGGCAGCTGCCTGAATGTGCTCCGGAACATAGGAAAGCATGGGGTCTAAGCCTACGCAGACAGGGGCCTTTGTTTTCTGTATTTTTTCAATTAACTGACGGATCATAACGTCCTCCTCTTGTCTTGTGATGTGTTGATTGTTTATCATTTTATCATAGTTTTTGCGGTCTGAACAGTACCCATTTTCCCGGAAAATACAGCTTTGAAAAAAGGAAAACGGCATCCGGCTGAGTTTTCACATTTCTCAGGGATACCGTTTTTGTACACTCATTTCAGAATCCGAGACTGCTGCAGCGCCTTCGCCCTCAGTCCCTGGTATTCTCTCTTTTCATCACAGCCCTTGAAGGGGTCTTTGGACCTCTGTGCACGGTAATATGCGCCTTTTGGACGAAAGCACTGTCAAAGCCGTCTCTGGTATTGCTGTTGGGGAAGATGAAATTTTTGCCGCTGGAGGTGACTGTCAGGCGCAGCCTGTGGCCGGGAAGGAAGGCGTTTGATATCTTGGTAGTTCGGATGGTAATCTCATAAATCCCATCCGGTTCCAGATACTCCGCCTTTTCAAATCCATTCCTGTATTTTGCGCTTAAAACACCGTCCGCCAGCTTGATGGAACGCCCCTGTTCATCCACATCCGTAATCCGCACCATAAAGTCCGTATCCGGGCAGTCGCAGGAAATATAAAGATTGACTGCCAGCTCACCGGTGATAACACAGGACTTTGTAAATGGCTCTGTGGTGTAGGCAAGCATATCCTCCCGCCACTCCATACGGGTATAATCCTCTGGTATCTCCAGCTCATTTTCCGACATATCCACGATATGGACGGACGGATTTTCGGGATCGTACACATAGCAATCCCTGCCTTTACCGGCAGAAGGCTCAAAGCGCAGACTCCCCTTTCCGCAGCCGGCAGCCGCCCACTGGACATAGCCCAGATAGGAGCCTCCGGTCATTCCCACTGGGCCGTCACTCCATGGCTGGGCCGCAATCCAGTTTAAGGTATCATCTCCATCCTCAATCTCATAGTGCTGGGGCATCCATTCCCCTGTGCTGTCCTCCCGTCCTCTGACGTCCTGGATCACCACCGCGTATCCTCTCTGTACAAAGCGGTAATATACCTCCACGCCCCGGCGCTTTCCGTAAGGGGTACGAATTAGAACAGCGGGAAGATATACTTCCGAAGCCAGCCTTTCCCCATCTCTGGTCTGAACCATTTCCGTTCCCCAGAAACAGACGCCAAGTTTCCTATGTGTCCAACTATGCAGAAATGGACGCTGTCACCCCATTCCCGCTGCCGTCAAAACTGCGATCACTGCGGGAGGCACCAGAAGGGCTGGAAGAAGATTCAAGGTACGGATCTGCTTGATTCCAAGGATCCCCAGTCCGCTGCTTAAAATCAGGATTCCGCCCACCAGGCTGATCTCGTTCATCAGTGCATCGGTGATAAACGGCTCAATCACGCTTGCTAACAGATAAATACTGCCCTGCCAGCAAAACAGGACTGCCGCTGCAATGGCGATTCCCACACCGAAGGTGGAACTGAGCACCGTTGATGTGATTCCATCCAAAATCGCATTGGTATAAAGATAGGTGTTATCTCCCTGAAGGGCGCTCTGCATAGGGCCTAAAATTGAAAGCGTGCCTGCGCAAAACAGAAGGATGGCAGCAGACAGTCCCTGGGAAAGATTTGATCCCCCGGATATCTTCCCCACCGCGCGGTCAAAAGCCGCAGCCAGATCCAGTCTTGTACCGATCAGTCCCCCAATGGCCAGGCTGACAATAAAGAGCACATGGTACCTTGACTGGGGCATAGCCTCTGTAATGGAATTGATGCCAAGAGCCGCGGCAGCCAGCCCCATGGAATCCATCATAACCGTTTTATACTTCTCTCCGATTCCTTTCTTTAAGGTGCTGCCAACTATACTTCCCATAAGAATAGCGCCCGTATTCGCAATGGTTCCCAACATGGATATTTCCTCCTGTGTACTTTCTCTCTTTTAACCGGCTGCGCCTTCCTGCGGCCCGCTTACTTCCATATCTTACAGCCTCTCATGTTTCTTTCAGATCACCCTTCTGCGGCTCCATTTTCCTGACAGATATCCGGCAAAGGAAATCAGATAATTGGCTGTCCATCCCATGGGGACTGCATACCACACAGCTGCCACGCCCCATACCGGAGCCAGCAGAAACGCCACAGCTACTCGGATTCCCAGATTGATAAGGTTTGCTGCCGTAAATACCGCCATGTCCCCCGCGCCTCTTAGGACACCGTCCGTACAGGCCTTTAAGCCGATAAATACAAAGAACCAGCCAATAAAGGACAGATACCCGGTTCCTGTGGCAAAAGCCTCCGATGCAGTATCCCCTCCCAAAAAAGCAGCGATGATTTCTCCGTTCCAGATTCCCACGCCAAAAGCGATGAGCGCTGCAAACGCCCCCACAATTGCATAGCTGATCCGGTAGCCTCTCTTTACCCGGTCAATCCTGTCTGCACCGATGTTCTGAGCAGTAAAGGTAGCTACCGCATTTCCCGTCGCTATCATGGGCACAATGCAGATAGACTCAATACGGCTGCCTGCGGAGGAGCCCGCCAGCACAGCCCAAACTACTGTGCTT
>OASY01001082.1_pt1 | contig 13467 bp, 14 predicted proteins | sample 1501231 | NCBI WGS metagenome assembly OASY01 (sample SAMEA2579917, study PRJEB22360) | human gut metagenome | biome: human gut; feature: human-associated habitat; material: faeces | place: Denmark | collected 2008/2010 | reverse complement strand
TGCGTAAGTTTTGAAATTTGTTTTTCTCGACTTACACACTTTATTTTACACCCTCCGCACGGTGGTGTGAGAGGACGGCGGCTAATCACCGCCTCCTACTCGATATCGCTTAGCTGTAAATCAGCTCCGCGAGAATCGTTTCCTCCGCTGCGTTCCGAAGGTTGTTCATGAGCTGCACCCACTTCATCGGATCGCGGGCTTTCAGTTTCTCCGTCACGCCCTTGGTTTTGGCCATCTGCGCCACCATCTGATCCATCCGGGAGAGTGCCGTCTGCTCGATCTCCGCCAGATGGCCGTTCAGCTTGCCGCTGGTCAGCAGATTGGTGTAGGTGATCCTGCGGTTCTCCTTCAGGAACTTCCGGCGAAGTAATGCGTATTTCCCAAGAGCCACTTCCGGCTCCTGCGGGGGCAGAAGATTCGGCAGGTTGTAGCTGCCCTGTCTGCTGTATGTGATCTCGGTCATATTCCATGCTCCTTTCCGGCTGCTTGATTTTCTGTTCAGTTACAGGATACTGGTTTTCCTGTGCGGTTTCAAACGTGCGATTTTCTTTTTGAGGCTGTCTTTGCAGGGCAAGGGTCGTGCGGGCAATTTCAGAAAGACACATCTGAGAGATGTCCCCGGTAGCCACGCCCAGAGCATTCAATGTTTCGGGTGTATTGAAGTTCAGCACATCCCGAAAATCATCGTCCTCATAGTAATCAGACGGGTCGAGGCCGCAACGCACCACCAGCATATATCCAATACTGGCCTGCAACGTCCTCCGGTACATCACTTCCACATTGTACTCGTCCAATTCCTCCAGAAAACTGCCTGCGGTCAGATGGGACAGCTCGGAAAGATAATCGTGGATATTGTCCTCTACCGCATTTTTCGCCGCAGAGAGGAGTGCCGCGCCCAGATCGTCCTTCTTCTCCAGTTCTCCGAAGCTGTTTTCCATCGCCTCAATGATGTCCGGCGCATACTCCGGGCGTACCGTCCACAGGGGAACAGACCGGGAGAACCGGCCTTCATGGGTATCGGAAACATCAAAATAGTATTTCAGTCGCTGTTTGCCACTATGCTCACCGTCAAATACGGCAATGCCGTTTGCACCCCGGTTCACCCAGCGCCCGAACCGCTTGTTCCATCGCTCAATCTCCAGGACGGCGGTAGCGTCCGGGCGCTGGGTGTAGACAAGCAGTTGTTCATCAAATGAGAGCCGGTAGTGGCGGCAGGCGGACGTAAGAAATTGCCGCCATTCTGCCGGAGCTGTGACCTTGCGCTGCGTTTCCTGATACAGCTCCGTCAGGGCTTTATATCGAATTGCCATCCGGCGCACCTCCTTTTTTATTTTTCGATTGTAGCGGCCTGCCGCTGCCGGGGAATAGAAAACCCGTAGACTTTGGCGATGTCGTCGCCCAGCCTGCGGGTCACTCTCGTTATATCGGCGCGGGTCGCTGTGCCGCGATACAATTTTTCTTTCAGAAGTTCAATCTGGGAATCTCGTACACCATCCTTATAAACTCGATAGAGATAATGGTTGGTGCCGTCATGGTGGATGGCGTCGCACCGCAGATCTCCCAGTCGATCCACATACCAAGTGGAGTAATCCGTGTCGGAATACAGGCAGTCCCGGATGTTGCCGCTGGGGATTTCCTTATACCCCATGCGCCGCCCATTCCACAGGCCCAGGTCGCCTACAACCAAAATGGGCTGGGAAAGCTGCACATTGAGGTTCATGCGCTCATCGTCCAGATAATCCCCATTGATTTCATACATCAGAGAGATACGTTCATCCTCGGACAACTCCGGGTATTCTGCTTCCAGATCGCCGCGCCAGTCCTCATAATCCAGAGCATAGTTACTCCAGATAATGTGTTTGTCCTCACTCATCGGGCATCACCCCGATCTTTTTGTTTGGGACGGATAGGCTGGCCCTGCTCATCGTAGTTTTTGGGGTCGGCGGCGGGCGTCTGCCAGCCAAACATGGAGCCTGCCAGCATTGCGGCCTCCTGTGCCCTGCTGACACCGTTTTTACGTTGCGGTCGTCTGCAAACTCCCGATTTTGCTGGGCATCCGGGGATGAAAAGTCATAGCATGGGTTATAGCCTTTTTCACCCCTCGTCAAAAGAATCAATTCCCCAGATGAAGGAAGTGTACTAAAGCACTGCACTGGCAAAGATGAACGCAGCGGAATGACACTCCCGTGGGTTTTCTCCAGACGTTCCGCAAACTCGCAGATGTGATAGAGGGCGCTGGAATATCCGCCGCTGGTTTCAAAGTGGGTTTCGTCGATAAACCGGCAGGTGCGGTCACGGGTTTCTCCGCCGCCGGTAAAAATGCGGATGCTATCGCCGTCCGGGATGCGGAATATCTCCTTGTAGCCGGGAGTGATAAAACGGATACCCTGCTTAGCCTTTTCCATGTGGTGTTCCAGGAACCGGCCAACATAGGCATAGAGGTAGAAATTGTAGTCCCCATAATTGGGATTGCACCGGAGCATATAGGTGTGCTGATCGGTTTTCAGCTTGAAGCCGTACTCGGTGCAGTAATTGCCCACCATCTCGGCTTCCGGGCGCTGCCGGCAATAGCGGATCATGCTGTCCCGGCTGAAAAGCAGCCCGTCCTTCTCCCGCAGGCTGTTGACCACTTCATCAAACTCCGCTTTGAACTCGTCGGTCTTATACTCCCCGCGATGCTCAAACCATGAGGTGAAAAACTCTTGGCCAGCGCCAAAATCACCGCGCAGGTGACCAATACAGCCGGTCTGGGCCTCGATCTGGCTGCTCTGGCTATAAGAGTACATTCGTTCCTGCGGGGCCATACTGATGATTTCCAGTTCCATTATCGTTCACGCTCCTTCTTTTTTCGCTGGATAGAAGGCTGGTCTTTTTCCTTCAAATCCTTTGCCCGTGCCTGCCAGTATTCGGGATGATAGGTCTGTAAGCTGCGGTTTATGACTGCTTCATATTCACCAGAGCGGAAATACTGGTTGACGGGAGCCTGATACAGCTTTTTGTCCATCAGTTCCCGCAGGGCTACCGGCCCGTCACAATCCTCCTCGTAACAGAGCCACGCTCCCTCCACAAAGCCGCAATCCCGCGCTTCTTTTCGGAACTCCTTTCCCGCCAGCTCCCGGCGCACCATAACGCCGCCATGTCCCGCTGTGCTGATGGAATACGCGCCAGGGCAGAGGGTTTCACGGGTCTGGATTTCTCCCCAAGGGGAATAATCCGGCGCTTCATACACACGGGTACTCCGCCGTTGTTCCTCCAGGCATTGAACTTCCTCTTGCGCCCGTGCTACTAAATCTTTCTGTGCATCAAACAGGGTGCTGAAATAGTGACTACAATAGTAATCTGTTTGATCTTTGCATTTCCAGGTAACAAACTGCTGGGGTACTGTTGAGTGAACCCCCAGAACAAATTCACTATCACCTACATGACAGGAATCCGTAATGACATATCCTTGATTGATACGCATATCCATCGTTCATCGTGCCTCCTTCTCGCTTTTGTGCAGTTCTTTTTTCGCGCGTTCCTGCTGAACGGTCAACAGCCCGTGTTTTGCCCATCCGGGCAGTTTCTCCGGTTCCACGATGCCGAGAATGTCCATCCGCTCATACCGGCTCTCTTTTCCGGTATAGAGGTCGATGCAGAAGCAGGCTGAACCACGGCTGCAAGGATAAGCACCAAAGCCGCCTATGCAGAGCTTTAATTGGCAAGTGGCCCTGCGGTATTCCCGGCGCAGCACTTCCAGCTTGATGACCACGATCTTGTTATTCAAGTCGTCCTCGTGGGACACCACGGTACAATCGATGGCCGTGAGGGGACGGTCATCAATGCCCTGTATTTTCGGCGCATTCATTGCCACACGGGTTTTCTCGGCCTGCTCGGTGACGCGCTCACCGAACATCTTTACCATCTCCGCATAGTTGTCGCTGCACATGACCTCGCTGTACGCCGCAAACAACTCATTCTGCTTGCAGAAGGCACACATATACTTATCGCCGCTTTCGCTCCGGGGCTTTTCTCCCAGAACGATTTCCCAATCACCGATGTGGATGGCCTGGATGATCTCATAATCGCCTGCCATACGCTTGTATGTTTCATCTTTCATGCTTTCACCTCATTTCGCAAAAACGATTTGATTTCTTCGATGGATGCAAAGTCCTTCTCAATACCCGTCAGGTATCGCACGGTATCCTGCCATTGAGAGAGAGGAAATTTGTTTGTTTCCATCCTGCATAGGTCTAAAAGGGCCGCCCTCCGCAGAATAGGAGAAAGATTCAGGTCTGAGATAAAGCACCCTCGCCGTGCGGCAAGGATGTCCAGCAGATGCAGTTCACTCATGGCAACACCCGCTTTCCTCGGCCTCCTTCAAAAGTGCCTCTACCAGCTTGCCGCTGCGAACCTTGTTCCGATCCGCCAGCACTTTGTTCTGAACACACAGCACCGCGCGGATATTGGGGACGGTAATACCAGGAATCTCCACCATTTCTTCCGGGGTGATCGTTAAAAGCTGCACCGGCGAATATCCCGCCTGGGCAAAGATACGGAATAACCGTTGTTCAAATCGTTCTCTCATCGCAATCACGCTCCTTTCGTTCTTTTTGGGATATGTAAAGGGGCGGCCCCGCAAAGCCGCCCCGCTGGATCACTTCTTCCAGCTTTTTAATTTTCAGCAAAATTGGCCCAATGAAAAAGCAGGAAACCATTTCTGATTTCCTGCTCGGTATGCCGCTCATTTGCGGCTGATTATTCAGTTGTGCAACATATAGCTAACATAAATCTACAATCAAAAATGGAACCTACCATCTTCCTTAAAACTGCATCGCTTTGGATTACCTTCACTTCGATAAATCTTATGCTGTTTCAAGTCATAAATCACCGACCAGACAGTATCCTTTCCGATGTTCCTATCATACTGGCACAGAAATCCATACTCACCACATAACAGTTTTTTTGCAAATGTAAGGCCCAAGTTGCGATGATTCTGAAAGGCCGAAGTCAAAGTTTGATACCTTGTTTCAGCAAACCAAGTATCAATTCCAGTACTGTTATACTCCTCCATTTTTGCAAGGTGAAAAGTATTTGTGGCGTAAACAACAGGCTGTCCATTACTCGACGTTTTAGCTTCTACTCTTTCTGCATTGCATTCCACAAGTGCTATTTCTCCAGAGGAATCCGCTAAAGTCAGTGTTTGGGCTGAGGCAATGGGCAACTGGTGTAGGCAGGAAACAGCTTCCATTACATTTTTGCACTTTTCCAGTAAATATCTAAGAAGTAATCCTGCATTGAACCCTGGCTTATACTGGATAGGATAGACAGATGTTAGACCAACAGCTAAACCCTGTTCATTCACACCATCTTCCATCTCCACAAAAGCGGTTGTGTTTGCGGTAAAGGAGTACGTTCCATCCGTAAGTTTGTAAATGACATTTAGATTCAGCTTTTCAATCTCTGTGAGAAAATCACTATTACGTCCCAGAAGCACTTCATGATCGTTAGCGAAGGCAAAGCAAGAGCAGTTACACGCTGGCGGCATCGAATACATACTGAACAACACCGCCTGCAAGATACGGACATCACATTGCTGCCCATCTGCCAGCCCCCTAATTTCCTCTACAATTTCAGGATAATACTTCTCATAAAGCGGCAGACAAGACAAGGCATAATCGATTCGATCCTGAGTAATTGGAAACGGGATATTCTCCAGAATTATATTTTTGTGTTTTAACAGTAGGGAACCCCACCGATAACCAGCTTCATAGTGTGTTCCCCTAAAATGTGCATGATACATTTTACACGCTCCTTATTAGTTCAATAAAGAGCTACCGGTAACTCTTATCTAAGGGTAACTGAATAAAAATTTTAAGTCAAGCTCTTTCATCAACCAACAACCTTTTCTTTTTAATATGTAAAGGGGCGGCCCCACAAAGCCGCCCCCCGCTGGATTACTTCTTCCGGCTTTTGAGCTTGAGAAAGATCAGCCCGCCGAGAATAAAGAGTACCAATCCTACCGCAATGATGGTTTTCAATTCCATAGTCAATTCCTCCTGTCACAAATTTTGACCGCTGTATTATTCAGCGGAATTTTCATCCTTCCGGCGCTTGCTCACATAGGCCGCGATCCCCAGAACAGCAGCTCCGGCAGCGGATACACCCATCAGAGTCATCCACAGCCACGGCTTGCTCTCGTCGCCGGTTTTCGGTGTGTCGCGCAGTTCGTTGTGCATCTGTGCAACGGTGGTCTTATCCGCAAAGATGGTCACCGTCTTATCAGCAGGCAGCACATAGTTAGCGCTGGCATTGTCCGATACCTCAGATACGGTGTAATCGCCCACGCGCAGTCCGGTGATCTCAATCTTGCCGGTGCTGTCGGTCTTGAATGTCTGGTCATAACCATTGGCACCCGTCACGCGGAAGGAGAACCCTTCAACCTTGCCGTCGCTGGATGTCTTTTCGATCCGCAGGGAGCCGGTCTGTGCCGCATTGACAAAGCCCTTTCCAGCTTCATTTTCCACTTCGTAAATTTTGCCGTTCTCGACAATCTCCACATAGTAGGTGTTTTCATCCAACAGGTAGCCCTCCGGCGCTTTGGTTTCCTTCACGAACACACCGCCGTAGAGGATATGGGACATCTCATAGATACCGGTGCTGGTTTCCTCCAGCTTGCCCAGCAGCTCATCGCCGTCATCCAGCTCCTTGTTGCCGTTGGTATCCCGATACACCTCAAACTCGGCCCCGGTCAGCTTGTTGTCCGGGTAATCCTTATCCACTTTGGTAAGGCGCAGGTCGCCGTAAACCTGTTCATTAGCGAGAGAGATTTCCACAACCTGTCCATCTTCCTCAATGGTAACGGAGATGATCTCATCAGAGAGGACAAACCCTTCCGGGCTTTCCAGCTCTTTCAGCACCCAATTTCCATACGGCACACCGGAGAAGGAGAAGCTGCCATCATCCGCAGAGGTTGCGGTTGCAATGGCATTTTCTGCGGTGAATTCGCTTTCATCAGACTTGAACAGGCCAATCACAGCCCCACCCAGGCCAGCGCCGTTCTCGTCTGTTTTGAGGCCGTGGATTTCACCACGGATCAGCTCGTTGGTGATAGCCTCACCATTGTTTGCAGCAATCTCCACCACAGCAACGGACGGCCCGCCGTATTCAAAGGTGAACGGGAAGGTTTCACCATTCAGCAGATAACGGCTGTCCGTGGACAGTTCCTTCAGATAGAAGCTGCCAAAGGGCAGGTCAGTAGCACAAGTGGCCTGACCGTTCTCACCCACAGAAACGATCTCCAGAAGCCCGTCTGCCGGAATAACGGAACCATCCGCTGCGGTAATATCCTCCTGAGCGTACAGGCCAAAGGTGACGGCGGAAATCTCGCCATTCATACCGATGCCGAAGGCTTCATCCTGCTCCAGCAGCTTATTCAGAGTGACCTGTACTTTCTGGCGCTGGTTGTAGAAGCTGGCGGAAGTTTCGGTGATCTCTACCTCCTGACCTGCGTACACCAGCTCCACGTTGGTGACATTCTCGCCGGTATCCACCATGCCGTGAGGGAACTCGATTTCCTTGACCTGGAACTTGCCCAGATAGAGAGGCTGGCTCTGCGCTGTTCCATCCTCGCCGGTGGTGATTGTGTCAACTACTTCGCCCGCAGAATAACGCAGCGTACCGTCCAGCGTGTAAACGTCCTCCAGCGCCGTGATCTCAAACACCGCACCAGACAGTCCGTTTACGTCATACACGGGCTGATATACCCCGTTGGATTCCGTGACGGTGGAGAACACCTCGCCGGTCTTGCTGACCTTGATGACGCCTTTCTGCGCCATATTGGGCTTGGTGACTTCAATGACCGTCACGCCGCCTTCCTCGCTGGAAGCGTCCTCGGTCACATCAAAATACACCGGTGTGCTGTCCAGCACATAGCCATAGGGGGCCTGTACCTCAACCAAAGAGTAGCCGGAACCATACTCCAGCTTTTCGGGCGTTACCAGGTAGCCCTCAGAATTGGTGTAGAACGTATCAATCGTGGTCGGGGTCGGATAGGTGAAGGTCATTTCCACCTTGCTGCCATCGGGACGATAAATCTGGAACCCGGCTCCTGCATAGGGGATGGTAACGCCAGTTTCCGCATCCACCTTGACCACCTTGATGAAGCTCTCAAAGTTGGCGTTGTTGATGAGATAGCGGTAGGTCTGGCCGTCCTGAGCGATATACACTTCAAAATCGTCCATCAGCTCTCGTCCTTCCCAGCCTTTCGTCTGGTGAACGATATAGGTGCCATAGGGCAGCATCTTGGACTGTGCAAAGCCATTCTCGTCACAGGTGAGAACGTCGCGCTCAGATTCCTTTGCAACATCATAGCTGCCTGCGGCTTTGAGATAAATCTGGAACTCCGCACCGGTTTCCGGGGTTTCAATCTGGGTTTCCCCGTCGTCGGTGTGCTTGATGATAGCGATGTTGCCTTTGATAACCTGCTCGGTCACATCATTGGCGGTGTCGTTCAGCTCGATCTCATACAGTTCCGGCTCCGCACCTACCTTGTGAATGGTGGGATCCAGCAAATACCCCTCGCTGGGGTTGATTTCACAAATTGTCCAGTCGGAATCACAGACATAATAATCCGTGGTGAACTGACCGTTCTCATCGGTGGTATAGCTGTCGATAAGAGTGTCGCCCTTATAAAGCCCATAGGTTGCTCCGGCAAGAGAACCGTCGCCCTGGGGCGCGCCGGTTTCCACATCACTCTTAGTTACTGTGACACGGAACTTTTTCAGCACATTGTTCACGCTCTTGTGGGTGACTTCGTTCCAGGCAATCGTGGCGCTCTGGGCCTCCAGCACCACATAGCGGATCGGCGTATCAACCTCCTCCAGCACGAAGTCGGAGCCGATGAGGACGTTTTCAAACCTCGCCACACCGCTGGAGTCGGTCACAGCGTATTCATCCACCGGCAGGCCGGAAAGAGAAGTCCCATAGAGATGGAAGGTCATTCCCTCCACCAAACCGTCCTCGCTGGTCTTTGTGACCTCCAGACTGCCGCGCTTCAGCACGTTGTTAAAGTTCACGGTGGCCGTCTGGCCGCTTACGATGGTCACGCGCTGAGTAGCCTGGGGTTCATATTTGTCGATGGACTGCTCGGTTACGGTGTAAACGCCGGGATTGAGGTCGGTGATGTCGATCTCGCCTGCCGAATTGGTGGTCTTGGTGGCGCTGTATCCCTCGCCGGTAATCGTGAAGGAGATGCCCTCTACCTTTCCGTCCTCGGAAGTCTTGACCAGCTTCATGTTGCCGGTTTTGACTTCCAGATTGAGATAGCCCACCATCTGATCGGAAACGGTAGCTCCATAGGTGGCGAAGTCCTGCGTACCACCACCGGTTACACCATCCGTCCAGACCACAACGCCGCTGCGCTGGGCGGTGATCTTCTCCGCTTTCACCGTCACAGAACCTTTGATGGCCTGATTGGATGTGATGGTAAGCTGGTTGCCGTCCACCGAAAAGTTCAGGCCGGTGGTGCTGCTGGTAAAGGTGTAATCACCCAGCACATGGTTGGTATCCGTCAGGGTGACGGAATACTTCTCGCCATCCCATTTCAGTTCATAAGCTCCAGCATCCGGGGAACCGCTGAAAAAGCTGGGCAGCATGGTGTGACGCTTCACGGCACTCTCAATGGCAGAATACTGGCTGAAAATCTGGCTGCGCAGCGGATGACTGGCGCTGATATATTCCGCCACGTTGTTTTTTCCCTGAGCATTGGCATCCACATGGTTAAACTGGCTGTCACGCTCACCGACAACCGTTTCCCAAACCAGAAGCTGGGTAGCAATATAGCCTGCCATCTCATTGGCATCAGTAGGATTGTTGCTGTTCCATGACGTGCTGGCGTTGCCCTGCCAGCCGTAGGTCATGATCCGTCCGATATATTCCTTGATGGTGCTGGGTGAAATAGTCGGGTTCAGACTGGACGGGTAGTTGTCCCAGAAATCCTCGCCCCGTCCCGTGTATCGGTCGCCGGACTCCACACCGATACCAGGCTCAATGCAATAGATGGCTTTTCCGGTGAAAGAATCCTGAGTATGAACCGAAAAATGATCTGCTGCACCAGTAGACCAGCCGCCCAGGAAATTAAAGGCAGGATGTCCCCGTCCGGCCTTGTTGGGATCGCTGGCACGGGGAATATCCACCATATAGGTGGTCATGGTTTCGCCTGCGGCAAAGGCCGTAACACCCGTCCCAGCGAACACTCCAAAACACATCAGAAACGCCAGGAACAGGGACAAAGGCTTTTTCAATGCTTTCATCTTGTTACCTCCTGAAAATTGGCCGAAAAAAAACAGCACATCGTTTCCTGACGTGCTGCCGTTCGGCTGATGATTGTTGGTTACTGTCGAAAAAAGAGTGGCGCGCCTTTTTTCTCTATCACGGCTTTTCCCCAACGCAGCCTGTATCGTTCTGAAAAAGGCTGCCTCTATATCTTCTTTTTGGGGTTGTTTAGGCTGTTTGTGGGGGGTGAGGTGTGGAGAGGGGGGCCGGAAAATTCGTTTCCTGGCAAATGGGCGCACTTCTCCCTTGCGAGTGGGATTATCGTTCTAAACTGCGTTGACGCCTGCGGTAAAGTTCCAGAGCCTGAACGATGGTATCCTCGATCTTCTGCGCGGGCGTCCCCGGCGCAAAATACTTGCTGATCCGCTCTTTCGGAATTTTGATTTGTTCTTTTTGATTGGGCTTTTCCTCCTTCATAATGGCAACAAGGGCATCTTTGGCAAGCCGCTCATCGCCGGTCTTGGCTTCGGACATCTGCCGCATTTTGATTGCCTGGGCATGGGACGGAGTGCAATCCATTTCATCCATGATAGCAAACAGATCTGCCTGTTCTTCTTTTCGCAGGTAAGACAGTTCCACCGCAGGGCGCATGGCGATTTGCAGCACTTCCGGCTCCCGCAGAACAGAATTGTCCACCAGTTCCAGAATATCCGGGATAAGGTGGGTAAGACGGATATATCGTCTGACTTGTGTTTGACTATCCCCACCTTCTTTTCCAACAATACCCGCAGATTCTTTCCCGTTTAACTTCCAACCCACTGGGTCGGAAGTTAGATCTGTCCGCTGGCCCTGACGTTTCATGGCGTCCAGCTTCATTTTGTAGGCAAATGCCTTTTCCGAGGGCAAAATCTGCTCTCGTTGCAGGTTGGAATCCACCATGATGATCGTTGCTTCATCATCGGTAAGGTTTCGCACAATACAGGGGATTTCCGGGAGCTGCGCCAGCTCTGCCGCCATTTTCCTGCGGTGTCCGGCTACCATTTCATAGCCGCCGCCCTGCTTGGGGCGCACCAGCGCAGGAACCAACACCCCGTATTGCTTGACGCTCTCCGCCATTTCCTGCATAGCTGCATCCATCCGCACTTTGAAAGGATGGTAGGGGAAATCGCTGATCTCTGAGGGGTTCAGGTTGACGACTTTCTCCAATCTGGCCTCCGCACGGCTTTCCTCGGTGGAAAAGAGGTCATCTACTGAGGGCAGATTGAAGTTTAGCGCGTTGTTTCTCGCCATCCGCCTGCACCTCCTTTGAAAATTCCGCATAAGCCTGAGCTACCTTGCTGCCATTATCATAGGCATAGATGCTCTTGCCAGCGGCGCTGATTTCTGCGGCTTTGATGGCAACGGGAATCTCGGAACGATAGATTTTCAAAACGCTCCCGTAGCTCTGCCGCAAGGTTTCCGCTGTCTGCTTGGCCAGATTGGTGCGCCCATCCACAAGGGTCAGCAGCACGCCGTCCACCTTGAGGGACGGATTGATCTGCCGCTTGACCTTGCCAATGGTTCGCATGAGCTGGGTCATTCCTTTGGCCGGGAGATAGTGGGCCTGCACCGGGATAATCACGCTGTCTGCCGCCGCAAGCGCATTGATCGTAATCATACCGAGGGACGGCATACAGTCAATCAGAACCGTGTCATAGTTCTTCTTGACTTCATTGACATAGGTTCGCAGCGTGAACTCCCGGCTCATGGCGTTTACCAAGCTCATTTCCATAGCCGACAGCTCAATGTTGGCTGGCATAAGGTCAACACCCTCTTTGTGGTGCAGGATGCCCTCATCCACAGAAAACGGCTCGTCGCGGATCACCTTCTCCATGATGGTTGCAAGGGTGGTCTGCAAGCTGTCCTGATCCTGCCAGCCCAGGCAAGTGGTGAGGTCGCCCTGGGGGTCTGCGTCAATGAGCAGAACCTTTTGTCCCAGGCGGGCCAACCCAATGCCCAGATTCACCGTTGTGGTTGTTTTGCCTGTTCCGCCTTTCTGGTTGGCCAATGCGATGACACGGCCTTCCTTCGGGCGGCTTCTCTGTTCCGGCATTTTCATGTCCTCCTTTTTGATAGATTTAGCTGCCCGTTGGCAAGACGAACAGCTATGTATGCAGTAAAATAGACATGAAAAAAAGCCGTCTACTCTATGAAAGAATAAACGGCTTGATTCAGTCGGCACAATATGTAATTTTCAGATTCTCTTGACAGGGGCGCACATGACTTTAAGCAAAAGATCATCCACGCAGCCGGTGTCCCGATGTTCCCGCAGCAGGGTGTTACGCAGATGATTCAGGCTCTGGATCACAATGCTGTTTTCGGCAGGGGTGAGGGTTATCTTGAATTTCTGCTTCCTCATAGTGCAGTCCTCCTTTTCGCCTTCATTGTATCTGCTTAAAGACCTGTGGCGCAAATGTGCGAGTATTCACCAGCTTTTAGGGTATTGGATGCTATGAGGAAGAAAAGATAAACCGGATTCGGTTTGGTCAAATCCTGCCAAATCAGGCCAGCCCTTTCAAAAGGAAAACCATCACGAAAAGCTCGTAAACGAGGGGCAAGGGACAGGGTAAAAGCACCTCAAAAACGGCTGGATTTTGGCTCCCGGTTGCCCCATTTTTTAATCATAATGGGGTCAAAAAAGGCCGGTTGCCCCATTTTTAATCAAGAAAAACAGGGTCAGAATAGTTCAAATCCTGCCAGAATCAAACAAGCTGCAACAGAAGATGTGAAACAGAAAAACCCCGAAAAACCGCAGTTTTTCGGGGTTTTTGAGCATCTTTGAACCAGTTTGAAGTGCTGATTAGCGCTTGCTGAACTGGGGAGCGCGACGAGCTGCCTTGAGACCGTACTTCTTTCTTTCCTTCATTCTCGGATCTCTTGTTAAGAATCCCGCCTTCTTCAGAACCGGTCTGTAATCAGCATCTGCCTGAAGCAGTGCTCTGGAAATGCCGTGACGGATAGCACCAGCCTGTCCAGTTGTACCGCCGCCGCGAACATTTACTAATACATCAAACTTCTCTGTTGTCTCTGTAGCAACTAACGGCTGACGAACGATCAGCTTTAAAGTCTCAAGACCAAGATACTCTTCAATATCTCTCTTGTTGATTGTAATCTTGCCTGTACCTGGTACTAAATATACTCTGGCGATGGATTTTTTTCTTCTGCCTGTTCCGT
>OASY01001081.1_pt1 | contig 13486 bp, 10 predicted proteins | sample 1501231 | NCBI WGS metagenome assembly OASY01 (sample SAMEA2579917, study PRJEB22360) | human gut metagenome | biome: human gut; feature: human-associated habitat; material: faeces | place: Denmark | collected 2008/2010 | reverse complement strand
GGCGCATTTTCCGCGTACCGCTCAATCCCTGCGGCTACCAGCGCCTGATGCAGTTCCGCTGCCATCAGGGTGATACTGTAATCTTCTGCCAGCGTGTCGGGATTATTGCCGGTGCCGCGCTGGTCGTAACAGACTACCTGATACTCCTGCTCCAGTACCGCCAGTTGCGGTAACCAGTAACTGCCGCTACCGCCAAGACCCGAAATCAACACCACTACGGGCGCATCAGCATAAGGGGGAGGTGAGAGTGAAAGTTTCATCGCGGCCTCACTTGGCGATATGCGCAATTGTGGCGATTTCCACCAGCGCGTCAGGTTTTACCAGTCCGCACTGAATGCAGAATCGCGCCGGTTTATCACCCGGAAAAAACTCGGCGTAGATTTCGTTAATCGCGGCGTAATTTTTCCAGTCGGTAATAAAGATGCTGTTGAAGGTCACATCCGCCATCGTGCCACCCGCCGTCTCGATCACCTTGCGGATAGTTTCCAGAACGTGGCGGGTTTGCGCCTTTGGGTCATCGGCAAACAGCACGTTATTATGTTGATCAAAAGCCAGCGTACCGGAGACATACACCACGCCATCAGCCAGTGTGCCGGGAACGAAGGGGGCCAGCGGTACGCTGCTGCCAGCGGGAATAATTACGGATTTTGGCATCGTTAAACTCCTTAAGCGATACGAGCAAAGGTCGTGGGAGAAAGCGCGTCGCAGAACGTTTCGACGTCGCTGACCCAGCCAAAAAAGGTTTCGATATTGAACAACGCGGCTTTCTGTGCAAATTCCGGCCCCGCCTGGTGTGTTGCGTCTTCCAGCACCACGCCGAAATACTCCAGAAAAAAGCCATCGCGTAGCGTCGATTCGACGCAGACGTTGGTAGCGATACCGGTGAAAACCAGATGGCGTATTCCGCGGCTGCGCAAAATGCTGTCCAGCGGTGTATTGAAGAAACCGCTGTAGCGCGGCTTCGGCAGCACAATATCGCCAGGCTGCGGCACCAGTTCATCCACCAGTTGATAATCCCAGGAGCCTTTCGCCAGCAATTTTCCCTGCAGCTGCGGCTGCTTACGCATGGTTTTCAGGGCGTTCGATTTATGAAAATTTGGTGAGCCGGGGCCGCCAGCCTCGACATACTGTTCATCCCAGCCATTTTGAAACCAGATAATCAACATCCCTGCCGCTCGCGCTGCGGTCACGGCGGTTTGAATGTTGGCAATGACCGGGCGAGTGGTTGAGACATCAAACCCGGCGAGATCTAAGTAGCCGCCTGGCGTGGCATAAGCGTTTTGCATATCCACCACGATCAGCGCACTTTGCTGCGGATCGAAGGTAATGGCTTCTGGTCGAGCGGTTAAGGTCGTCATCATGCCACCTCCTGAGTCAGCGCAGGGAGATGGGCGCGGCACTGCATCAGTGGTTGAATGCGCTCGCCGAAGGTTTCGATTCCCGACAGAAAATCATCGAAGGTTAACAGCACGCCTTCGGCACCAGGCACGCTTGCGACTTCATCTAACATGCGCGCGACACTGGCGTAAGAACCGACTAACGTCCCCATGTTGATGTTTACCGCCGAAGTGGGATCGGCCATCTGACGGACGTTGGTGTCAGTACCGGAGCGGGTATCTTTCTGACTTTGTTCGGTTAGCCAGCTTAACGCCTCTTCATCCGCGCCCGCTTTGTAGTGTTCCCATTTGGTGCAAGCGGCATCGTCGGTTTCGTCGGCAATCACCATAAACAACACATAAGAGCCAACGTCGCGCCCGGTTTGCTCTGCGGCCTGTTTCATCCGCGCAGCGGTCGGGGCGAAAGCCGTGGGCGTATTTACGCCTTTGCCGAAACAGAAGTTGAAATCGGCATACTGAGCGGAGAACGCCATGCCAGCGTCGCTTTGCCCGGCGCAGATCACTTTCATGGGTACGCTCGGTTGCGGACTGACGCGACAATCATTCATGGTGAAAAAATCGCCTTTAAAATCGCTTTTGCCCGTGCCCCACAGGTCGCGCAGCACCTGAACATATTCGGTGAGATAGTCGTAACGACGGGAGAAATAGTCATCGCCAGGCCAGATACCCATCTGCTCATACTCAGGCTTTTGCCAGCCAGTCACGAGGTTGACGCCAAAACGCCCGCCAGAGATGGAGTCAATGGTTGCGGCCATACGGGCGACGATTGCCGGAGGTAACGTTAAGGTGGCGGCAGTGGCGTAAATCTGAATGCGCGAGGTGACGGCCGCCAGCCCCGCCATCAAGGTGAACGACTCAAGGTTGTGATCCCAGAACTCAGTTTTGCCGCCAAAGCCACGCAGTTTGATCATCGACAGGGCGAAGTCGAAATGGTAGTGCTCCGCTTTTTGCACAATGGCTTTATTCAGTTCAAAGGTCGGCATGTACTGCGGCGCGTGGGTCGAAATGAGCCAGCCGTTGTTGCCAATAGGTACGAATACGCCAATTTTCATCATCAACCTCTCTTCGTCTCGTAAAGTGAAAGTCAGACGGGGCGCTGCATCCTGCATATCCTTTTCAGCCGCGTAATGGTTTGTTTGCAAAGCGGATGCCAGTTTTTAAAAAGTGAATGTTATTAATATGTTAATGTTAAGTTGTCTAAAATATCTGGAAAAAAGTGGACTAAACGGTCAAAACAGTTGCACATAAAACATGCATCCGTGCGCGATGAAAGTGCAGAAGGTCGAGGCCGGGCAGGGGTTTTGCTATCCTGTTGCCAATCTACAAGAGGGGAGAGCGCATGACGCAAGGCGCAGTGAAAACAACGGGTAAACGTTCGCGCGCAGTGAGCGCGAAGAAAAAAGCGATTCTTAGCGCAGCACTGGACACTTTTTCACAATTCGGTTTTCACGGCACAAGGCTGGAGCAGATCGCAGAGTTGGCGGGTGTTTCAAAAACCAATCTGCTGTATTACTTTCCGTCAAAAGAGGCGCTGTATATTGCCGTGCTGCGGCAGATTCTCGATATCTGGCTGGCACCGTTAAAAGCGTTTCGTGAAGATTTCGCCCCGCTGGCGGCGATCAAAGAGTACATCCGTCTGAAGCTGGAAGTCTCACGCGATTATCCGCAGGCTTCGCGCCTGTTCTGTATGGAGATGCTGGCAGGCGCGCCGTTGTTAATGGATGAACTGACGGGCGATTTGAAGGCATTAATTGATGAGAAATCGGCGCTGATTGCCGGTTGGGTAAAAAGCGGCAAACTCGCGCCGATTGACCCGCAGCATTTGATTTTTATGATTTGGGCTTCCACTCAACATTACGCCGATTTCGCCCCTCAGGTGGAGGCGGTGACAGGCGCGACGTTGCGCGATGAGGTATTTTTCAATCAAACGGTTGAAAACGTGCAGCGGATTATTATTGAGGGGATTCGACCACGTTAAAGATGCCGGAGGAGGTTGTAACATCCTCCGGCTACCTGTTTAACCGATCGTCATTAAACTGGCGTTACCGCCAGCGGCAGCGGTATTCACACTCAGCGAGCGTTCGATATACAGCCGTTCCAGAAGGATATTGCTTTCGCCTCGGGCAAAACCCTGCACCGAAACAATTGCGCCATCCCGCGCGGCAACGGCTTCACACAATGCGCGAAGCTGATCCGAATCACCGTGGAAGATCACCGCATCAAAGGGTTGAGCGGTTATATTTTCCGCTTTCGCCAGTTGAATACGTTCGCTGACTGCCGATGGCAATGCCTTCACTAACTGACGATGCAGCGTGTCATCCGGCCACAGTACCTGGCTGCCCACCGCCAGCACGGCGGCGAGCTGAGTCAGCGCATCCTGTTCATCATCCGCAATACACAACACGCGCTCACGCGGCAGCAGCGTCCAGGTGTTGCGTTCACCCGTCGGCCCTGGCAGCAATCGTTGTGTTCCTGCCTGCGCCAGCTCGCCATATTGCGTACATAACGCCTGCAATTCTGGACGGTTTGCCGCCCATTCCCGCAGTGCATTTAGCGGCTGAGTCAATGCGGCTTTCAACTGCACATCGACCGGATACTCTGCATCCTGACGCGCGAGCGTCACTGCCAGTGCACTTTCCGGGCGATTCGCCAGCAGACGGTAGAGATAGAGCGGACCGCCTGCTTTCGGCCCGGTACCGGACAACCCTTCGCCGCCGAACGGCTGCACACCCACCACTGCGCCCACCATATTACGGTTAACGTACAGGTTACCGACATGCGCCGAGCCAGTGACCTGGGCGATGGTTTCATCAATACGCGTATGAACGCCAAGCGTCAGGCCATAACCGGAAGCGTTAATCTGCTCGATCAGCTCCGGCAGCTGGTTACGGTTGTAACGCACCACATGCAGCACCGGACCAAAGACCTCTTTTTGCAATTCGGCAAAGTCATCCAGTTCGATCAGCGTCGGGGCGACAAAGGTGCCGCTTTGCCATTCACGGGCATCTTCGCTGTTTTCCCGCACCGCCTGGAACACCGGACGGCCTTTGCTACGCATGGTCTGAATATGACGCTCGATATTGGCTTTCGCTTCGCTATCAATCACCGGACCGATATCGGTGGTCAGGCGACCAGGATTACCCATCCGGCATTCGGCCATTGCGCCGCGCAGCATTTTCAACGTGTGGTCGGCAATCTCATCTTGCAGGCACAGCACGCGCAGCGCCGAACAACGCTGACCCGCACTGTCGAACGCCGAGGCCAGTACATCCACGACGACCTGTTCGGTCAGTGCTGAAGAATCGACAATCATCGCGTTCATGCCGCCGGTTTCAGCGATGAGCGGAATAGGGCGACCCTGAGCGTCCAGGCGGCTGGCGATATTGCGTTGCAGTAACGTAGCGACTTCGGTTGAACCGGTAAACATCACCCCGCGCACGCGATCATCACCCGTCAGTTGCGCGCCCACGGTTTCACCCTGACCTGGCAGCAATTGCACCACGCCTGGCGGTACACCCGCTTCCAGCAAAATGGCGATCCCTTGCGCGGCAATCAGCGGCGTTTGTTCTGCCGGTTTTGCCAGTACGCTGTTACCTGCCGCCAGTGCGGCAGCGATCTGCCCGGTGAAAATCGCCAGCGGGAAGTTCCACGGGCTGATACATACCACAGGCCCTAATGGACGGTGGGTTTCGTTAGCGAAATCATCTCGCACCTGTCCGGCGTAGTAGTGGAGAAAATCGACCGCTTCGCGCACTTCGGCAATGGCGTTACTGAAGGTTTTTCCGGCTTCACGCACCAGAATACCAATCAGTTGCTGCATCTGGCTTTCCATCAGCACGGCAGCGCGATGCAAAATTGCCGCGCGTTCAGCCGGAGGCGTGGCAAACCAGATTGGTGCGTTATTAACCGCACTTTCCAGCGCCTGTTCTACTTCACTCGGCGTGGCTTCGCGCACATAGCCCACAATATCTTTCGGCTCTGCCGGGTTAATAACGGGCGACATCTCACCAGCCGCGACCGATTGTTCCAGCATTGGCAAGGCCTGCCATTTTTGCAGTGCACTATTGAGCAGGGCAGAAGAGAGCGATGCCAGACGGTGTTCGTTAGCGAGATCCAGCCCTGCCGAGTTGTCGCGCCCGTGACCGTAAAGATCGCGCGGCAGGGGAATTTTCGGATGTGGTAATCCAGTTTGACCTTCCTGTTGCGCCAGTTTTTCTACAGCAGTGACCGGATCGGCGACCAGTTCATCCAGTGGCAAAGAGGTGTCGGCAATACGGTTAACAAACGAGGTGTTAGCACCGTTTTCCAGCAGGCGACGCACCAGATACGCCAGCAGCGTTTCATGGGTACCGACAGGAGCATAAATACGACACGGACGGTTAAGTTTGCCGTCGGCAACTTTCCCGGTGACCTGCTCATACAGTGGCTCGCCCATACCGTGCAGGCACTGGAACTCGTACTGACCCGGGTAGTAGTTCTGACCCGCCAGTTGATAAATTGCCGCCAGCGTATGGGCGTTATGCGTTGCGAACTGCGGGTAGATTAGATTCGGCACCGCCAGCAGCTTTTTCGCACAGGCGAGATATGAAACGTCGGTATACACCTTGCGGGTATAAACCGGATAACCTTCAAGGCCGTCCATCTGTGCACGCTTGATTTCACTATCCCAGTACGCGCCTTTCACCAGGCGAATCATCAGACGGCGACGGCTGCGGGTGGCGAGATCAATCAGATAATCAATCACCAACGGACAGCGTTTTTGATAAGCCTGAATAACAAAACCGATGCCGTTCCAGCCTGCCAGTTCCGGCTCGAAACAGAGTTTTTCCAGCAGATCGAGGGAGATCTCCAGACGATCGGCCTCTTCGGCATCGATGTTAATACCAATATCGTACTGACGCGCCAGCAGGGTGAGTGATTTCAGACGCGGGTAAAGCTCTTCCATTACCCGATCATACTGGGCGCGGCTGTAACGCGGATGCAGCGCCGACAGCTTGATTGAAATGCCCGGACCTTCATAGATGCCACGACCATTGGACGCTTTACCAATGGCGTGAATCGCCTGCTGATAGGAAACCATATACGCCTGTGCATCTGCGGCAGTCAGCGCGGCTTCGCCCAGCATGTCGTAAGAGTAACGGAAACCTTTCTCTTCCAGCTTGCGGGCATTGGCTAACGCTTCCGCGATGGTTTCGCCAGTGACGAACTGCTCGCCCATCAGGCGCATCGCCATATCCACACCTTTGCGGATCAGCGGTTCACCGCTCTTACCGATAATGCGGTTCAGCGAGCGGGAGAGGCTGGCTTCGTTATGGGTGGAAACCAGTTTGCCAGTAAACAGCAGCCCCCAGGTGGCGGCATTAACAAACAACGACGGGCTACGACCAATGTGTGACTGCCAGTTACCGTTGCTGATTTTGTCGCGAATTAACGCATCACGGGTGGCTTTGTCGGGAATACGCAACAACGCTTCTGCCAGACACATCAGCGCCACGCCTTCCTGCGATGACAGCGAAAACTCCTGCAATAACCCCTGGACCATACCTGCGCGACCACTGGCATTTTTTTGATTACGCAGTTTATCGGCCAGTTGATATGCCAGTTTATGCGCCTGTTCAGCAACTGGCTGCGGCAGGCGGGCTTGTTCCAGCAGCATCGAAACCGCTTCGGTTTCCGGGCGGCGATAGGCAGCGGTGATCGCGGCGCGGGAAACCGACTGGGGCAAAATTTGCTCGGCAAAGTCGAGGAAAGGCTGGTGTGGTTCCTCTGCCGGAGTCGGTGCTTCATCGCTCTCATTGGCCGCGCCAGAAAGCAGCGCAGGTAGCTCCGGAAGAGTATCGCTGTTTTCCAGTTGTTCAAGATAAGAAAAAATCGCCTGCTTAATTAACCAGTGTGGCGTGCGATCGATACGTGTCGCGGCAGACTTAATACGCTCACGCGTCGCGTCGTCCAGCTTAACCCCCATGGTGGTGGTTCCCATGCCATTACTCCTGTTGTTCTGAAAGGTGCAACTTAACGTTATCGTGAAATATCCATGATGTTGCAACTTTGTGCAACCATGTTAAATGTGACCTGCGTAGCAAGCTTAAAAATGAATGAAATGTTAATAAAAGAAATCGATATGACAGGGATTAAAAAAATAACTCAGACTTTTTCTCTGCGGCAGTTAACATTTTTGAAAGGTGCAACCGCAAAAAATGTGAGAGAGTGCAACCTGATGAAAAATAGTGTCGCTGAGCACTAAAATTTAATGTAAATGGTGTGTTAAATCGATTGTGAATAACCAGCGCTTCCGGCAGGATACGGTCGCCCTGGTAAAACATAAACTCTGTTACCCCGTTCCGGTGGCAGATATAACGGCAAGTTTCGACATTGCCGATAATAATTTTTTGGAGACTTTAGATGGCTATTAGCACACCGATGTTGGTGACATTTTGTGTCTATATCTTTGGCATGATATTGATTGGGTTTATCGCCTGGCGATCAACGAAAAACTTCGACGACTATATTCTGGGCGGTCGTAGCCTTGGGCCATTCGTGACGGCATTATCGGCGGGTGCATCGGATATGAGCGGCTGGCTGTAAATGGGGTTGCCGGGCGCTGTTTTTCTTTCCGGGATTGCCGAAAGCTGGATCGCCATTGGCCTGACATTAGGCGCGTGGATCAACTGGAAGCTGGTGGCCGGGCGGTTGCGTGTGCATACCGAATACAACAATAACGCCTTAACATTGCCGGATTATTTCACCGGGCGCTTTGAAGATAAAAGCCGTATTTTGCGCATTATCTCCGCGCTGGTGATTTTGCTGTTCTTCACCATTTATTGCGCTTCGGGCATCGTGGCAGGCGCGCGTCTGTTTGAAAGTACCTTTGGCATGAGCTACGAAACGGCTCTGTGGGCGGGCGCTGCGGCGACGATCCTTTACACCTTTATTGGCGGTTTCCTCGCGGTGAGCTGGACTGACACTGTACAGGCCAGCCTGATGATTTTTGCCCTGATCCTGACGCCGGTTATCGTCATTATCAGTGTCGGTGGCTTTGGTGACTCGCTGGAAGTAATCAAACAAAAGAGCATCGAAAACGTGGATATGCTCAAAGGGCTGAACTTTGTTGCCATTATCTCGCTGATGGGCTGGGGACTGGGTTACTTCGGGCAGCCGCACATCCTGGCGCGTTTTATGGCGGCGGATTCTCACCACAGTATCGTCCATGCGCGTCGTATCAGTATGACCTGGATGATCCTCTGCCTGGCAGGGGCGGTGGCTGTCGGCTTCTTTGGTATTGCTTACTTTAATGAGCACCCGGCGGTAGCAGGTGCGGTAAACCAGAACGCTGAACGCGTGTTTATCGAACTGGCGCAAATTCTGTTTAACCCGTGGATTGCCGGGATTCTGCTGTCGGCGATTCTGGCGGCGGTAATGTCAACGTTAAGTTGCCAGCTGCTGGTATGTTCCAGTGCGATTACCGAAGATTTATACAAAGCGTTTCTGCGTAAACATGCCAGCCAGAAAGAGCTGGTGTGGGTAGGGCGTGTGATGGTGCTGGTGGTGGCGCTGGTGGCGATTGCGCTGGCGGCGAATCCGGAAAACCGCGTGCTTGGCTTAGTGAGCTACGCGTGGGCAGGCTTTGGCGCGGCGTTTGGTCCGGTGGTGCTGTTCTCGGTGATGTGGTCACGCATGACGCGCAACGGTGCGCTGGCGGGGATGATCATCGGTGCGCTGACGGTTATCGTCTGGAAGCAGTTCGGCTGGTTGGGACTGTACGAAATTATTCCGGGCTTTATCTTTGGTAGTATCGGGATTGTAGTGTTTAGTTTGCTGGGTAAAGCGCCGTCAGCGGCGATGCAAAAACGCTTTGCCGAGGCCGATGCGCACTATCATTCGGCTCCGCCGTCACGGTTGCAGGAAGGGTAAGCTGAAGAGCAATAATTTATCTTTTGCTTTTTAATCCGAATGTTCCCTGCCATGCCGTATAAATTGCCTGGCAGGGAGCGTTCGGGGGCAATTGCTATTTGCCACCTGGCTCAGATGAACAAAATTGCCGCTATCGGTACCTTCAGCTTATGTCCTGCGGCTGGTAGGTTGGGCGAGATAGTGTGGATTCGACATATTCCCGCTCTTGTTCAGCCACGCCAGTTTTTTCGCGCCTTGTACCGTCAATCCGCTCAATTTCAGGTAGGATCTGGAAGTAGACCACTGGAAGCCGCGTCCTTTACTCCACTTGTGGGCTCCCCCTGCGCGGTCACGATCCTCCTGGCTCATATTCGCCCATTGCACGATGTCCCCGAAGGTGAAAGAGACACATTTCTGCGGCCCTTTCAGCTTCAACTCACCCAGGGCGGTAAGCCCGTCGTTCTTCAGGTAGTTCCTGGCAGTAGTCCGCGAGAGGTTTCTTTTCTTGCACCACTTTTCTAAATAACCAACCGGTTTTCGCACCTTCTTGTCTAAGGCTGCCCACTGGCGGATATGTTCAAGGGTGAATTTGGCATATTCATGCGGCCCGTTTACCTTTACCTCTCCCGCGTAGTTCAGGCCGTGATCGGTCAGGTAATTCCTGGCATTTTTGATATTAAAATGATTGCGCGTACACCATCCTTGAACTCCCCCTAGATCGTTTCGCGCCTGCTGGTCCATAGCCGCCCATTTTCGCATGTCGTCGACAGTCAATTTAACATATTGCTGTGGCTCGTCCGCCTCTGGCTGGTCCTCGGTGGTCTGCCTGGTGTTGTTTATGTCGTCATTCGCAGTATTTGGTGGGATGTTGCTTGTATTACACGATTGCTGTAATTCCCCATCGTTACGCCACGCCAGCGGGGACATATTTCCAAATTCTCGCATTCCGTTGTTGGTAATGTGTGTTTCTTCTCCTCCGTATTGTTGGGCCGGGGAGTAGCGAGCTGCTTCATGCACCCTGTTTTGACTTTCATCCGTGAGTATTGGCCGTACGGACCAGAGATCAAATGTTCCATACTGACTGCGTGACATCAGTGTTGTGACGATGGAGTGAAACAGCTCAAGAGCAATATTTGTGCTGGTGCATACACCGTTCTTACTGACTGCAATTTTCACGAGAGTGCCCGTGTTGTCATGCTCTTGCGTCTTCGTGAAGGTGATGGTGAAACCGGCAACATCGAAGGTGAACGGTTCAGGAAGTTGCAGATCATTTGCATTTACCACCGGTTGAAACTGATGTCGATGTAGTTCGGTTGTCATCGCAACAGCCAGCAAGTGAACCTCTTCAGGAACCAGTGGAGTAACAGCCATGCCCGTGCTGTAGTCCGCATCCCTTTTGATATAATTATTCATCTGCACCAGAAGCGTCAAAGTTTCCAGACAACTACTCGGGAGTTGCTGCGGTGGAATATAGGTTGCTGCGCTCGTATTAAGGTTGGATATTGGTCTCATGTCATGCTCTCCGTATCCTTACAGGGTTAATGATTCGTATTAAGTCGTAGCCATCCGCATGGCTCCGGGCGATTCAGTCTGCGCACCAGGATGTACACTTCGGATGCGTTCTTGATGTAGTAATCAATCCGATCATTCTGGTGTTAATGGTGTAACTACGAAAGCACCCGTAAAAAGCAGGAGGAATGCCAGTTATTGGCGAATTTACAATGCTGCCATCGGGGTGAGTTTCATGAAGATTGTTATTTTTTTTACGCCTTGAATCATCGCGGTAAATAATAATTTCTTCCTGTGTTTCATAAAGTACGTAGTTACAATTATTCGTGAGCCTTGTTGTTAATTCGATGTTAGCCCTTGGTCAGAGGGAAAATTAACGCGTAAGATTTTCAAATTCATCGACCGAGAAATAGATGGATTATATGCTCGACCCTAATTACAGGGGTCATCTGAAAACAGTGGCGTCTCATCTTATTCCTTCTCTTTCTGTATTCAATACTAGTGGGGTTGTAATAATATAGTAAAAAGTCGTGAGTAAAAAGCTTTGATTAATTATCAGCTTATTGATTTTTATGTGTTAGTGTGTTTGATGATTGATTTTCACGAGAATCTCTTACTTTTGGTTAAGATTTCTATTTTTATTATATGTGACTTTTTTAATTCGCATCCTGCTTCGTTTTATCGTGATGTAGAATTGTATATAGCATTAGCCATAAAATGATATCACTGGAAATATAATAAGGAGGATTATAATTTTTGGGGTTAATTACGCACTATCAAAAATCGCTCATTCCAGGCTTAAATACACGTTTTCTCCTGTTTAGGTTGGGGCGAAAAATTCGATGAGGAGATTAGGTATAATTTTATTCACAACCTTATCACTATCTATTAATAAGCAAAAAACAACGTTCTTTTGTGAAACGACAAAATGAAAATTCAACCCTTCGGGGCACGCTGCAGCGAGTTTGTCGCCACCAACATTCGTGCAAGCTTCATCTGCCGGGCGAAAAGTCAGCTAAATACCTTAAAATAATCGCTTTTATCTCCTGATTTGAACTCCTCGTTTTTACATTCCAACATCATTTTATAAACATTCCGCTTGTATTTTTCTTTACCGTAATGATAATCGCTATCACTGCGATTTACTTTTCTTTGCATAGATTGACTCAGAAAAACGTTTAAGGGTGGGTGGCATGTTTGTTCCGTTTCTCATTATGTTGCGCGAAGGACTTGAAGCCGCGCTGATTGTCAGTTTGATTGCCAGCTATCTTAAGCGTACCCAGCGAGGCCGATGGATTGGTGTGATGTGGATTGGCGTGCTGTTTGCCGCTGCGTTGTGCCTGGGCTTGGGTATCTTCATTAACGAAACCACCGGCGAATTTCCGCAAAAAGAACAGGAACTGTTTGAAGGTATCGTGGCGGTGATCGCCGTGGTGATCCTTACCTGGATGGTTTTCTGGATGCGCAAAGTGTCGCGCAACGTCAAAGTGCAACTGGAACAGGCAGTCGATAGCGCATTGCAGCGTGGAAATCATCATGGCTGGGCGCTGGTGATGATGGTCTTTTTTGCCGTTGCAAGGGAAGGGCTGGAGTCGGTCTTTTTCCTGCTGGCGGCATTTCAACAAGATGTCGGGATCTGGCCGCCGCTGGGTGCAATGCTCGGTCTTGCTACAGCCGTGGTGCTCGGCTTCCTGCTCTACTGGGGCGGTATTCGCCTCAATCTTGGTGCATTTTTTAAATGGACCAGCCTGTTTATTCTCTTCGTCGCCGCAGGGCTGGCAGCTGGTGCTATTCGCGCATTTCATGAAGCCGGATTGTGGAACCACTTTCAGGAAATCGCCTTCGATATGAGTGCGGTGCTGTCAACTCACTCGCTGTTTGGCACGCTGATGGAAGGGATTTTTGGCTATCAGGAAGCGCCAAGTGTCAGCGAAGTCGCCGTCTGGTTTATTTATCTCATCCCGGCGCTGGTGGCATTTGCCCTGCCACCACGCGCAGGGGCGACAGCGTCTCGCTCCGCGTAGCAAATACGACGCAAACTCTTGCTTAGTTACAACATACTTTAAAGGGATAGTCTCGTCATGACCATTAACTTCCGCCGTAACGCATTGCAGTTGAGCGTGGCTGCGCTGTTTTCTTCTGCTTTTATGGCTAACGCCGCTGATGTGCCGCAGGTCAAAGTGACCGTGACGGATAAGCAGTGCGAACCGATGACCATTACGGTTAACGCCGGGAAAACACAGTTCATTATTCAGAACCACAGCCAGAAGGCGCTGGAGTGGGAGATCCTCAAAGGCGTGATGGTGGTGGAAGAGCGGGAAAATATCGCCCCTGGTTTTAGCCAGAAAATGACGGCGAATTTACAGCCTGGTGAATACGATATGACCTGCGGTCTGCTGACTAACCCGAAAGGGAAGTTGATCGTCAAAGGTGAAGCAACGGCGGATGCGGCGCAAAGTGATGCGCTGTTAAGTCTTGGTGATGCAATTACTGCATATAAAGCGTATGTCATGGCGGAAACCACGCAGCTGGTGACCGACACCAAAGCCTTTACCGACGCTATTAAAGCAGGCGATATCGAAAAAGCAAAAGCACTGTATGCGCCGACGCGCCAGCACTATGAGCGCATTGAACCGATTGCTGAACTGTTCTCCGATCTGGATGGCAGCATTGACGCCCGTGAAGATGAT
>OASY01001067.1_pt1 | contig 13657 bp, 14 predicted proteins | sample 1501231 | NCBI WGS metagenome assembly OASY01 (sample SAMEA2579917, study PRJEB22360) | human gut metagenome | biome: human gut; feature: human-associated habitat; material: faeces | place: Denmark | collected 2008/2010 | reverse complement strand
GGCAGTCAGACATCCTCTTCTGATGCGTTTACAGCAAAAACCTCCCGGTCTTCAGGATGGCTTCTAACCATCCTGGAGACCGGGAGTTTTTATTATTACATTTTATTTCCTACTGCTCTTTCTTTCCGGAAGTCAGTTTTCCAAGAACAATCACTGCCACCATGATCACAAAGATGGCTACGAAAATACCGCCCATTCCTTTTGCCATGATCTCCAGAGCAATCTCTACGTTATTCATGCGTATTTCCTCCTTACAGATACTGTGTGACAATGCTGATCACCAGGCCGCCTGCGATTACAGAGGCTACCTGACCGGATACGTTGGTACCGGCTGCCTGCATCAGGATGATGTTGCCCGGCTCTGCTTCTGCCGCCATCTTCTGTACTACGCGGGAAGACATGGGGAATGCAGAGATACCGCAGCCGCCGATCATAGGATTAACAGGGTTCTTGCCTGCCATCTTCAGGAATACATTGACTAACTTTGCAAAGAGCACACCGCCGATGGTGTCGAATACAAAGGCCACCAGACCTAAGCCCATGATCATCAGGGTTGCCGGATTTACGAACTGCTCCGCCTTCATGCTGAAGGAAATGGTAATACCAAGAAGCAGGGTAATTATATTTGCCAGTTCGTTCTGAGCTGCCTGGCTTAAGCTGTTAAGTACGCCACACTCACGCAGCAGGTTGCCGAACATAAGGAAACCTACCAGTGCTACGGACTGAGGAGAAATAAAGCCTACGATAATGGTAACTGCGATCGGGAAAGCGATCCTCAGGGTCTTATTTACACTCTTTGGATTATATTCCATATGGATGCAGCGTTCTTTATGGGTAGTTACAAGCTTAATAGCAAAGGGCTGAATGATCGGCACCAGAGCCATATAGGAATAAGCGGCCACCGCAATGGGGCCCATGTAGTTGGAGCCCAGCACCTGGGATACCAGGATGGATGTAGGGCCGTCTGCCGCGCCGATGATACCGATGGAAGCCGCGTCCTTTAAATCAAAGCCCAGCAGGCAGGCAATCAGGATAGCCGCAAAGATACCAAACTGTGCCGCAGCACCGAATAAGAACAGCACTGGCTGGCTTAATAAAGGACCGAAGTCGATCATGGCTCCGATACCGATAAACAGCAGGATGGGCATGGCCTCAGAAGCCTCAATGCCGGACTCAAACAGCCACTGGATGATACCTGCAGCAGGTACTTTTCCCTGAACCATCTGATCAATCACTCCAGAATAGGGCAGATTTACCAGAATGGCTCCAAATCCCAGGGGAAGCAGCAGGGAAGGCTCATATTCCTTCTTTACAGCCAGCCAGATCAGTACGATACCTACAATATACATGACCAGCTGCTGCCAGGTGACTGCCAGGATTCCTTCCAATAGAAAACTCATTGTTTCTCCTCCTTGTTATGCAGTGTACAGGGAAAACTCTCCATCTTTGTACACATTTGCAGTATTTTTTGCGCAGATTGGGGACGGCCGCCGTTCAAAATCCCTATGGCAGGTCGTCCCACTTCCGCATAACACTCATATTATAACTGATTTTTTACTGTTTGTCTGCTAATTTTTTGCAATATTCCATTTATTTCTTATAACTATTCAGGACAGCATTTCTTCCTGAACCGCTACTGCATTTACAAAATCGGCAGATATCCCAGTGCAAGTCCCACCACCATAAAGATAGCGAAAATACCTACGCACCAGCGGAAAATATATCCCTGATACTGAGCCAGGGTGATTTCGGTCTGGTCCATCAGAAGGTAGATGAACGGAACCAGCGGGCTTAAGAAATGGAACGCCTGTCCCATAAGGGCTGCAAAGCCGATCTGCAGGTCTGTAAAGCCATAAGCCTGAGCAGTAGCAGCCAGCGGAGGCAGAACGCCGTAGTAGAAAGCGTCGTTGTTTAACAAGTATGTACCCGGCGCGCTGATTACTGCAATAATCACTGCAAAATAGCGTCCCAGAGACTCAGGAATTACAGATACCAGAAGTTCTGCAATGGCATTTGACATACCGGCATTTTCCGGGCCGTTTAATACGCCCATAAGTACGCCTGCGCCAAGAACCATCATAACTACATTGATCATATCAGGAGCCAGAGAGCTGATTACCTTTCTCTGAACCTTCTGATTTGGATAATTGATTACCAGTGCCAGCGCAGTTCCCACACCAAAGAGAATTGCGGAAGAAGCAAGACCCATGATCAGGGAAACGATGATAGCAGCTGTAAGAATCAGATTGATCCAGAGACGGTTTGGACGCTTCCATTCCTGTTCTTCCTCGGAAGTCTCCACGGTGTGAACCTCATTAACCACATCCTTGCGCACGCCCAGACGCTTTCTCTCCTTGATGCCCAGGTAGTAGGCAACGCCGATGACATAAATAGCAGAAAGAGCCATTCCAGGCACCAGAGGCGCCAGAATCTCACCTGCATCCAGATGCATAACGGACATAACGCGGGCTGTAGGGCCGCCCCATGGAATCAGATTCATGATACAGTTCTGTAAGATGATCAGATTTGCCAGGTAGATCTTTTTAATCCCCAGACGGTTGTAAATAGGGATCAGAGCCGTACAGCAGATCATAACGGTTGTGGTTCCGTCTCCGTCCAGAGACACAAAGGCTGCCAGAACCGCTGTTCCAACTAAAACCTTTAACGGATCGCCCTTACACCAGGCTACCACCCTGTCTACCATAGGGTCAAACATTCCCGTAAGCAGCATAACGCCGAAATACAGGATCGCAAAAGTCATCATTGCGAAAGTGGAAGCCACGCTCTTGATCCCGTCCATGGCATAGCCGAAGGTGTCCCAGCCATAACCGGCTAAAAGGCCAAAAAGGATAGGAACCAGGATCAGAGAGGTAAATGGGCTGAGCTTCTTTGCCATGATCAGTGCCATAAATACGATGATCATGCCAAAACCAAGTAACGCTAGATACATACAAAACCCTCCTTTTGCACGTTAACGCACCCTTTCGTCCGGGATGCGCCATTCCCGGACTGCCGGGCATACGCACATTTGATAGCTTGTATTATATCTGGCGTTTCTTAAAGGAATCAGTGTTTATTCTTACAATCCATTAAGATTTGTTAAAATAATACTAAAATCTTCACTTTTCCTCCTCTTCCTCTGTTCCAGGCAGCTCTTTTAATGTAAGCTTTATCCTGTCAATAACCCTGTCCTCCACAGACTGGATCTCATAATCTGCTTCCTCCGTCTGAACCGTCAGAGGAAGTTCCTCCTCCTCAGGAATATGGCCCAGAAGTTCCATCAGATACCCCGAAAGCGTATCGCAGGCGCTGTCCATGTGCAGGTGCAGTTCTTCTTTCAGGTCAAAAAGGGAAATGCTTCCTGATGCACGGTAGACCCGGTTGGGCTCGATCTCCATGAGCTCGGGCTCTTCTTCCTCGTATTTCTCATGGATATCTCCCACGATCTCCTCGATCAGATCCTCCAGCGTAACCATACCGGATACGCCTCCGTACTCGTCTACCAGAATGGCCATTTTCTCCTTTTTTGCCTGCATCTGTTCAAATAAGGCGTCCGTGCGGAGATTTTCCGGCACAAAATAAGGCGGGAGCAGAAGGGAGCGGATATCCAATTCCTCAAAGGACGTTTCCCTGGCCTGAAGTACCAGAAGCTTGGTTGACAGAATACCAATGATGTTGTCCATATCCCCTTCATAAACCGGGATCTTGGAGTGCATGGACTGCAAAATCTCATCCAGATACGACTCCATCGGCTCTTCAATGTCGATGGCCACCATATCTTGTCTGGAAACCATAACCTCTCTGGCTTTTTTATCGTCAAAGGAGAAAATGGATGTGATCATCTCCTTTTCGATCTCATTAAACACGCCATTTTCGCTTCCTGTCTCTAAAAGAGACTTAATCTCCTCCTCGGAAACATCCGTCTCCAGCGTCTCACTGTGCATCCCCAGAAGCTTCAAAATGCCGCTGGTAGACAGGGTGAGCAGACGGATAAACGGGTTCATGACCCGCGAGATAAAATAAACCGGGCCTACGCAGAAAAGGCTGAAGCCCTCTGCCTTCTGAAGAGCGATCCGCTTTGGCACAAGTTCACCAAAGACCAGATTAAAATAGGCCAGGATCACCGTTACAACGATTCCCGCTACCGTCTGGCTGTAGGGCACGTTCCACTGGTTCATCTTTACTGCCAGCTCCTGGGCGATACCTGTCGCCGCCGATGCGCTGGAGAAGAAGCCCGCCAGGGTGATGGCCACCTGGATGGTAGAGAGAAAGACCGTTGAATCCTCCATCAGGCGCTCGATCAGGGCGGCATTTTTATTGCCCTGCTCCGCCAGACGGTGGATCTTGTTTTTGTTGACAGATACCACAGCCATCTCAGATCCTGAGAAAAATGCGTTGATCAGAGTTAAGACCAGCAGGATGAGCAGCTGTGTGATGATACTGGCCGATTGTGGATCGGATTCCATAGTGAAAAATTCCTCCTTTTTTGCGGCGTCCCGAATCTGTGTCCGGGAACGGTTAATATGTATAAGCTACATTATACTGAAAAGAAGGGAATTTGTCAGCAAAAATTTTTTACATCCCCCATCAGACGGCCAATCTGTATTTACGCAGCCGCCGATCTGTGTTAAAGTAGCTGTATATAAACAGGTCAGCCGCAGGCGGCAGAATTTACACATAAGGAGCTAAAAAATGATCAGACACGTTTTCATGGACCTTGACAATACCCTTCTGGATTTCAGCAAAGCGGAAGCGATTGCAGTAAAAAAGACGCTGAAAACTCTGGGGATTGAATGCCCGGAAGCAGTAATCCGACGCTACAGCCAGCTGAATCTGGCGCAGTGGAAGCTTTTGGAGCTTGGAACGCTTACCAGGGAGCAGGTAAAAATACGGCGGTACCAGCTGCTTTTTAATGAGCTTGGAACAGATGCTTCCCCACAGGAAGCAGCCCGTATCTATGAGGAACTGCTTGCTGTGGGACATTATTTTATAGACGGGGCGGAATGGCTTTTAGATTCCCTTTACGGAAGATATAAGCTGTATCTGGCTACCAACGGCACAGCCGCAGTGCAGAACAGCCGGCTAAAAAGCGCCGGGATCCGAAGATATTTTGAATATGTATTTATTTCAGAGGAGCTGGACTGTAATAAGCCTTCCAAAGATTTTTTTGAGCACTGCTTTCAGAACATACCGGATTTTAAAACAGAAGAGGCGGTTATGGTCGGGGACAGTCTGAGCTCGGATATATTGGGCGGAATCAATGCCGGAATCAAAACGGTCTGGTTTAACCAGGAACTCATAAAATCCCCAAACACCGGGGCAGTCCGTCCTGACTGTATGATCAAAACCTTAAAGGAACTGCCTGGCGTACTGGAGACAATGTAAAAAGAGTCCCCGCTTCTACCGGCTTTGCTTCATTTCTTCTTTATTTCTGTGAGCCCTCTTGCGCTGCCAGACAGCCGTATTCCTCATCTGTCACCGGCTCACACCATTCATTGCTAAGTTCCCGGCCTGGAGCCTCAAAGGCAATGTGGCTGAACCAGGAATCCGCTTTTGCGCCGTGCCAGTGACGGACGTTGGGAGGAATGACAACCACCATTCCCGGCCGCAGACTGACCGGCGCTTTTCCTTCCTCCTGATACCAGCCTTCTCCTGCGGTGCAGATCAGGATCTGGCCGCCTCCTTCTGCCGCCCGATGGATGTGCCAGTTATTGCGGCATCCCGGCTCAAAGCTCACATTTGCCAGAAATACCGGCGCCTTTCCCATTTCAATCAGAGGATTTAAATAGGAATTTCCTGTAAAATAGGCTGCGAATGCTGTGTTTGGATTTCCTATCCCAAATACATTTGCCGTTTCAAAATCTGCCTGATTATAAATTTTATCCGTTGTTTTCACTGCTGATCTCCTTTCGTATCTGCATTCTGATCTGTTGCCATTTCTTTTAATTATTGTATCTTTCTCTTTCTTGACATGGAAGAACCAAAATGATAATATCGCATTAACCAAACCTTAATACTCATGCGGCCGCTAATGGCTGCGCCTGTTTAAAAGGAGGTTATTTCCCATGTTCAACAGCCAGCTTACGGTTTTTGTCTGCGTGGCAGACTGCGGCAGCTTTAATAAGGCTGCAGAACAATTATATATTTCCCCGCCTGCTGTCATGAAAAAGATCAATGCCCTGGAAAAGCATCTGGATATGAAGCTGTTTGACCGCACCAGCCAGGGAATCCGTCTGACGGCTGCCGGAAAGGTAATCTATCGCCATGCCCGTTTCCTGTTTGATTATTCAGACAAGGCCATAGAAGAAGCAAAACAGGCTGCCGGCACGGCAGACGCTACGTTCTGTATCGGCACCTCTCTTTTAAATCCCTGCAGGCCCTTTATGGATCTGTGGTATCAGATCAAAGACCATTTTCCCGGATATAAGCTCCATATTGTGCCTTTTGAGGACAATCACCAGGGGATTGTGTCGGAAATCTCTTCCCTGGGTAAAAAATTTGACTTTCTGATCGGAGCCTGCGATTCTGCTATCTGGCTGGATCACTGCAATTTTCAGCCATTGGGCGTTTATCAGCACTGTATCGCTCTTTCCAGGGAGTACCGACTGGCTAAAAAAGCGCGGCTGACCATACAGGATCTTTATGGCGAGACCCTGATGATGGTCAAACAGGGGGATTCTTCTGTGGTAGACAGGATTCGGGCTGAGATTTCCTGTCACCCACAGATAGAGATTGAAGATACGCCGCAGTTTTATGATATGGAGGTTTTTAACCGCTGCGCCCAGACCCAAAACGCCATGGTGACTCTCGAATGCTGGCAGGAAGTCCATCCCGGACTGGTAACGCTTCCCGTGGACTGGGACTTTCCCCTTCCCTATGGACTGCTTTATTCCCTGAATCCTCCAGAAGATGTGATAGAACTCTGCTGCCTGTGCCATGGAGCAGAGGAGGAACCGTTACAAAAAAAATGAAATTTTGTTGTTGTAACAACATATTTTTTTCTTCTTCTCTCCTATAATCAGCGTATCAATCATATCTATAAATCTATCACGCGCATCCTTTACCGGGCCGCAGGCAAGGCGGTCCGGCCGAAGGATACAACAGGAGGAAATAATAATGGAATCTAATATGTTTTGTTACCAATGTCAGGAAACTGCCGGCTGCACAGGCTGTACACGGGTGGGCGTCTGTGGAAAGCAGCCCGATGTTGCCGCCATGCAGGATCTTCTGGTCTGGGTGACGAAAGGTTTAGCTGCTGTTACCACACAGCTGCGTCAGGAAAATGTTGCCGTAGAGGAAACGATCGACCATCTTATAACACTGAACCTCTTTACCACCATCACCAATGCAAATTTCGACAAAGAGGCAATCATTTCCAAGATTGAGCATACCCTTACGGTAAAGACAGCCCTTCTTTCTCAGGTAAGCGCTCCTGCTGCTCTCCCTGAGGCAGCCCTCTGGTCACAAGACCGCTCTCAGTTTGCCGCAAAGGCAGCCGTGATCGGTGTTCTCTCTACAAAAGATGAGGATATCCGTTCCCTGCGGGAGCTGATTACCTATGGCTTAAAAGGCTTATCCGCCTACTCTAAGCACGCAAATGTACTCTTAAAAAATGATCCTGAAACAGATGCATTTCTCCAGAAAGCACTGGCTGCGACGCTGGATGATTCCCTTACAGTACAGGATCTGATCCAGCTTGTTCTGGAAACTGGTAAATATGGGGTTTCCGGTATGGCGCTGTTAGATGAGGCCAATACGAAAGCGTACGGAAATCCGGAAATCACAGCCGTTGATATCGGCGTTGGAACAAACCCCGGTATTCTGGTTTCCGGCCATGACCTGAGGGATCTGGAAATGCTTCTGGAGCAGACAGAAGGCACCGGGGTGGATGTGTATACCCACTCTGAAATGCTTCCGGCCCACTACTACCCTGCCTTCAAGAAATATGCACATTTTAAAGGCAACTACGGCAATGCCTGGTGGAAGCAGAAGGAGGAATTTGAATCCTTCAACGGCCCCATCCTTATGACCACCAACTGTATTGTCCCTCCAAAGGACAGCTATAAACATCGGCTTTATACCACCGGCGCAGCAGGCTTTCCTGGCTGCACCCATATCGGAGGAGAAATCGGGGAAATAAAAGACTTTTCTGACCTGATCACTCAGGCAAAGCAGTGTCCTCCCCCCGCAGAAATCGAACGCGGCCAGATCATCGGCGGCTTTGCTCACGCCCAGGTGCTGGCCCTGGCCGATCAGATCGTTTCCGCCGTTCAGTCTGGGGCCATTAAAAAATTTGTTGTCATGGCCGGCTGCGATGGCAGGGCAAAGAGCCGCAGCTACTATACCGACTTTGCAAAGGCCCTTCCAAAAGACGCTGTGATCCTGACAGCCGGCTGCGCCAAATACAAATACAACAAACTAAATCTTGGCGATATAAATGGTATTCCCCGTGTTCTGGATGCAGGACAGTGTAATGACTCCTATTCTCTGGCTGTCATTGCGCTGAAGCTGAAGGAGGTATTCGGTTTAGATGATATCAATAAACTTCCTATCATCTATAATATCGCCTGGTATGAGCAGAAGGCAGTGATCGTTTTACTGGCGCTGCTGCACCTTGGAGTGAAAAACATCCATCTTGGCCCCACACTTCCGGCCTTTTTAAGCCCCAATGTGGCAAAGGTACTGACGGAGAATTTCGGAATCGCCCAAATCCGGTCAGTGAATGAGGATATCGCCATATTTTTCGGGGAATAAGAATAAGGGGCAGAAAACCGACTCTTCGCACAGGGCCGGTTTTCTGCTTTTCCTGTCATCCACAGCTAAGGAGATCTGGCTCTTTATCTATGAATGACGCTGTTTTTTCGGCGCAGGCAATTCATCATACATACCATTCATAACCTGCTCCATCAGCTCTGTATTTTCCACTTCGTCCACAATTACCATTAAACATTTTGAACCTTCATAGGGATATCCCCGCTCCGCATCAGGCAGCAATCGCAAGACAGATTCTGTCGGCTTTAAAAACAGGGTATTGTCACAAATATCTCCTGCCAGCTTTCCATTAAAATAAACACAGTATTCCCCCATCATTTTCCTTGTTGCAACATGGCCGGCTTTTTGAAGTTGCTCTAATACATAATCATGAAATTTCTTTGTCGTTGCCACTGTTCTCCCCCTCCTGGGCATAAAATCCCTTTTTATGGAACTGATACCATTTCAGAATGGTACTCTCATCTGAAATCTGCAGTTCCAGCATAACATCCCTGGCAAATTCCAATGCTGCCGTGCCATTGGCTGTAACGATTCCTCTGTCTCTCACACATTGCCGGGGAATAAATTTCTCCTCTGCCGAATAGACAGCTCCCGCCCAGGCTTTCATATCCTCACGATCGTTGCAGGTGTGGAACACTGTATTCAGAATACCTGCCGTCCCCAGAAATGCAGCTGCGTCACAAATACCGCCGATCACTTTGGCGTCATTTTCCGCTTCCTGTAATATCGGTTTTATTTTTCCCGCATCCTCCTCTCTCCATCCTGTTCCTCCGATCAGAATGATTCCTGCAAAATCCTTCGGACAGCTGTCAATGGAATAATCCGCACACACATGAAATCCCCCCATTGATACTACCGGATCCGATGACCATGAAACTGTTTTTAGCTGGAATCCTTCGCCTCCCAGCTCCTGTATCCCCGCTGCCAGATATGCAGCTTCCCAGTCCGCGTAGCAGTTTTTTAATACCATTAAGACCATATTCATTTGCCGCTGTCCTCCTGTATTCTTTCCCTTGTGGAATTTTTCTTTTCCTGTCTGTTGGCTGTCATACTGAAACAGACACAGCCATCTCACAGAGTCTTCAATTTTTTTATCCTCCATATTTCTTTACGATATTTCCCGCTCTTTTAAAAAGCTCGTCTCTCAGTTTCTTTGGTTCTGTCACTGTCACTTTGTCTCCAAAGGTAAGCATCCATGACACCAGACTCTCAAAATCCGTATACTCCCCCTTAAAGCAGATATTTCCGGCTTTATCCTCTGTAAAACAATACGGACCGTACTCCTCCACCACACGCCATTTTACATCCGGCGTAAAAACTGCCTCCACATATATGCCTCCGGGAAACCGTTTCTTCACAGACAGATCTGGAGCAGGCACCTTTCGAACTTCATACACCGCCTGCCCGCAGCTTATTTCCGCCATACGGTTAAGCTTAAACAGCCTGAAATCCTCTCTCGTTTTACACCACCCATACACATACCAGCTTGACCACTTAAATATCAGGAAATAAGGTTCTATGGTTCTGTGGCTTTCTTTGTCAGGCGCATAATAATCAAAGGAGAGTTCATGGCGCTGTTCAATGGCAGTCTGGATAAGAGACAGCTTCGGCTCTATGGCTTCTCTGTACCATGAGGACAGATCGATCAATATAAAATCCCTCCCGCTGATCAGGTCGGAGGAACCTGGCTTTATTTTTTCCATAAGCTGCCCATAATACTGACTGCCGCTTACACTGTCCAGGCTTCGCAGCCCGGCCATGATCATCTGCATATCCTTTGAGGTAAGGAGCGTCCTGTCCATAGCATAGCCTTCCATGATGCGGATCCCGCCGCCAGTCCCCTGAATTGTCTGTATGGGAATCCCTGCTCTGCAAAGATCTTCTATATCTCTGTTAATAGTCCTTCTGGAAACCTCAAATATTTCAGCCAGTTTCGGGGCTGTTGTGACCTCCTGCCGCAGCAGAACAGAAAGAATTCCTATAAGTCTGTCTATCTTCATTTCACACCCCCTAACCATATCCTAACACATAAAACACGCCACCTATATGTCATGTTTATCATCTATACATAAAAAAGTGACACGTCCTATCGTTATATGGTATCATAACATATGGAAATAAAACAAAAAAGGTCTGTACTACCGATACGCTAAAAAAGCACCACTCTCAAAACAGAACCGCCGGTGATTTTCAAAGATGATATATCTTGTAGAGTATCTATGTATATGCTATCATAAACAATAAGAGGATACACACGCCTCCTGCTTATAGCAGACCAAATGAAACGGCCCATAGGGATTGCACCTGCGCAACCATATGGTACGTTTATTGGGATTTTCCGGTCATGTATATCCGCCAAGGCCTTAATCTTTCAGTTTTCAATCATTGGAGGAATCGTATGCTTACACCCATGCAAACCAGAAACACTGCCAGAGAGTTACAGGAAAATTTCCGCAGATTAAATATAAACTTAGACTCTGCGCTGTCTGACCTTCAAATTTCAGGAGAAGAATTGAACCGGGTTCTTACCATGAATCGCCCTGACCCCTCGAATGTCTGGAAAGTTCGGGATTATTTGGAGGACAAGCTAAAGGAGCGAGGAATAGAAATGTACCCTTTTTCAAGGCTTGCAGACCACCAGGCAAACAAATGGTTTTCCTATGAAACACCCTGGAGAAGAAAATCATAGCGTCTGGACAGTGTATCGGAATAATCAGGCGGTACACCTGTCAAAGATGCAATGCAAATATAAGAAACTCTCGAATCCGCTTTACTTTTTCCTCCTTCTCCAGATGATCGGCCAGCAGGATGCCAAGCTGTCCATACACACAGAACATTGCAGCCGTCTGCAGATCCTTCATCTGGATCTCGCCCTTTTGCTGCGCCTTTTGAAGCCGTTTTTCTACAATCGGCACCAGTTTTTCGCATACTTTAATAGAAAGCTGATCGTGAAATTTCTTATTTTTTGCACCATGAAAAACGGAATAATAAGAGGAATTCTGATCTTCCGCCACAATTGGCATAGTTTCAATCATCTGCCGCAATGTTTGATCACGGCTTATCTGTATACCTGTAAACGACTCCACCAGCTGATCTGCATACTGCTCAACGGCACTGTCAAACAGTGTTTCTTTTGATGGAAAGTAACGATAGCATAAGCCCTGTGCCACACCGATCGCCCTTGCAATATCAGCGATCGAGGTCTTTTCATATCCCTGCTCCCCAAATAATCCGAAGCTCGAACAGTGGAAAATGCCCTTTCGATTACCGGTAAAAGTTCCCGTGCAATTCCGACTTTTTTCTTCCTTAAATATGCTTTCAGCTTTGACCACATTTTTTTCAATCGGAGTTAAGTCCGGGCTGTACAGTGACAGATACAGATCGTTTATCCCCGATTCATCCAGCGCCTGTTTCACGTTTTGGGCATGATGGGAACGCATATTGTCCATAACTATGATGTCTATTTTGGATAAGGTTGGTATCAGCATTGTTTTCAAATATTCTGCAAACCGTTCCCTGGTAATTCCGCCGCAATAAACCGTATGGCATGTTTTTCCATTCAGTTGTATAGAGAACAATATCGTCGTACTGCATGGTGTACTGTCTACAGCACGTTCATTCTTCCTGGAACGGGCATAATATCTTGTCATGTCCGTGTTTACACCACTTTCATCAAGAAAAACCAGATGATCTGCGTCGTTCTCCGATATATGTTCTCTCCAGCTTTTCCGCTTCTCCCGGACATCGGGGACGCTCCTGTTCTGTCGCATGCAGAGATTTCTTTTTATAGACATACCCAAGCTCCAGGGTGGCTTTGCGGACAGTTTCGTCACTGACATGGAGCTGTAATTTTTCCATACTTTCATGAATTGTAGGAGGTTCTGGTTTCCACAAAGCCGGTTTCCCGCATTCTTTTTCCAGACAGTAAACAGTGCTGGTATTTACAGAAAAGCATTCCGCAATTTCCTTTGCATTGTGTGTCTTGTTCCAGCCGCACTTATTACCATCCAGTTTAGTTGGTTACACGGGGGCAAATCCCTACCTGCTTAATCGAATGTTTATAATAAGGGGTTGGTTAACTGTTTTTATGACGGATGCAAGGATCCAAATAGAGCCACGTCAGATCAACTACTCTCTAACAACTGCACTTTTATGGTACTAAAATGGAGCCGCTGCTCCATAGATGATTACTCACTTATTTTGCGACGACCCCACACTACGCATATTGCAGGCAACTTTGTTCAGAAAGTCAACCCGCCTAATAATATTTATTTGGAGATATCCTGTAAATAAAAACACCCTCTTTCTGAGGAACAGCCATGTTACGTACCATTCCTCAAAAGAGTGTACTTTTCAATTATAAAATCATACAGAAGTATTACCGTCCCAGGATCCGTCTGGATTTACAAAATAGCCATCGGGAGTTTTTTCATTTTTATACATAGAACCATAAGGACGATTGTTGGATCCATTCTGAACCGTGTTAAAATAATACCATTTGCCATTCACAAATTGCCATCCATCTTCCAAACCCTTGTTTTCATCAACCCAGTACCATTCATTACCATTCAGATCAAAAATCCATCCAGTCTTCAGATAGCCGTCTGCCCCAAATGTCCACCATTTACCATCGATCATCTGCCAAGCAACCTGTTCCCGGTTTGTTCCTGACACCATATATCCGGCTTCCATAGTTCCGTCTGCATAATTGTACCGCCATCCTTTTTCATCTTTCTGCCAGGCACCGGAACCACCATGAGCTGCATCTCCAAGACTTCCCTTTTGGGGTTCTTCTGGCTTCACAGAAATGTTTCCGCCTCCAGAACCACTTCCGCCTCCAGAACCGCTTCCACCTCCGGAGCCGCTTCCGCCTCCAGAACCACTT
>OASY01001056.1_pt1 | contig 13810 bp, 10 predicted proteins | sample 1501231 | NCBI WGS metagenome assembly OASY01 (sample SAMEA2579917, study PRJEB22360) | human gut metagenome | biome: human gut; feature: human-associated habitat; material: faeces | place: Denmark | collected 2008/2010 | reverse complement strand
GCTGTCTCAGCATTATGCTCTGACAGGGAAGCCGCCTGATAGGAGTCATTCCTGCGGGTATTTCCCCGGTAGCCGCCGGTACGCTCATAGCGCCCGCCGCGGCTGCGGTCATAACGTCCCCTGCGCTCACCGGCGCCTGTTTCCTTCTTAAGAGCGATTACCACATGGCGGAAAGGCTCTTCCCCCTCACTGCGGGTAGTCACATACTTATCATTCTGGATCGCCGCATGGATGATCCTTCTCTCATAGGGATTCATGGGCTCCAGAGAGACGGGACGTTTGGTTCTCTTAACCTTGTAGGCAATGTTCTTTGCCAGGGTCTCCAGAGTCTCTTTTCTGCGCTCACGGTAATTTTCCGTATCCAGTTTGACTCTCAGATAACCGTCTGTTTCCTTGTTTACAATAAGGCTTACAAGATACTGAAGAGAATCCAGTGTCTGACCTCTCTTGCCGATCAGGATTCCCATATCTCCGCCCTCTAATTCCAAGGACAGCTCCTGCTCCTCTTCATTATATTCCGACTTAATGGATACGTCCATACCCATAGCGTCAAATATCTGGGTCAGAAACTCAATGGCCCTGTCCGCCACTGTTTCCTTCTTCTTTGCGCGGATCACAGCCGGCTTTGCGCCCAGCCCCAGAAAACCTTTGCTTCCTTCCTCCACAACCTCATACTCCAGTTTATCGCTGGTTGTCTTAAGTTCGATCAGAGCTTTCGTAACCGCTTCATCCACTGTTTTTGCAGAAACCGTAATCATATCCATACGAAACCCTCCTACTTTTTCTTTCCCTTCTCCTGACGCTCATTGTATTTGGCTACCATATTCGCCTTGGCTGCCAGACTTCCCGGTTTGGCATCCTGATTATAGTACTTATTGGATTCCTCTACCTGAACCTTTGTCTTGGCAATTTTTTCCATACGAGCAGACTCTTCTCTGGATTCCTTCTCTTCCATCCTCTTTAACATCTCATCTACATTTCCGACTTTGACAGGAGAAAGGCCCTTCTTGGCACGCTTTTTATTGGTCTTTTCAATATTCTTCTGTACCAGGTCATCCATATCTACCTTGTTCAGGTAGGAATTGATCCATACCTGCTGGATGATAGTGAACACACTCTGAGCCACCCAGTAAAGACCGATACCGGAAGCAAAGGAGAAGCAGAAGAATACGGACATCAGAGGCATGGTGATATTCATGGATTTCATCATGCTGGCAGCCGGATTATCGTCATCAGCCGGCTGAGACTGATTGGCAGTCATAAGCTTTGTACTGTACCACTGGCTTAAGCCTGCAAGGATCGGAATTGCCAGAGCTGCAGCTGCCATACCCAGAGTTACGCCGCCCTGCTGCTCAAAGAAATTCACGATCACCTGAAATGGAGTATACGCAATATTCAGGCCAAAGAAGCTCTGCATATTTTCAATGGCTTCCACTGCATTTACGCCTGCATCTGTCACTGCCTGTCCCACTGCCGGGAATGCGGCAACAAAGCTGTCCCACTGCTGGGCTGTAAAGGTATATAAAAGGTCAATTACCGTGTTTACATTGTTATAATCAAATTTCTCACCCACCATCTTATGGGCCTCTGCCAGCTGGGTAAACGCCTGCTGGGTCTGGTATCCGCTGGGAAGATGGGAAATTACCGTCTCATAATAGCCTCTGACAGACTGTACATAAGCCGGAATATTGTAAATAACTCTGTACAGTGCAAAAATGATCGGCATCTGGATCAGAAGAGGAAGACAGCCGCCCGTCATGGATGTGCCGTATTTCTCATATACTGCCTTGATCTCAGCCTGCATCATCATCGCGGCTTTCTGATCATTTTCTTTTCCTTTGTATTTCTTCTGAATTGCTGCAATTTCCGGCTGCATAACCGTCATCAGCTTGGATGATTTCTGCTGCTTTATGGTCAAGGGAATCATAAGAACCTTTGTAACCAGTGTAAACAGGATAATGCAAAGGCCGATATTTTCAATGCCGAATATGCTGGTGAACTCAAAAAGCAGGTCCATGATCCAGCCAAGGATACTTGCGATCGGCCCCAGAAAACCGCTGTCCTTTGTCAATACTACTGCGCCGACTAAACCGTTCAAAACGCTACCTCCTTATGGAACTTTCTACGGAACTGGATCATAACCGCCTTCTGCAAAGGGATGGCAACGAAGGATCCTCTTGCAGGCTAACCATGTACCTTTTAACGCGCCATACTTTTGAAGTGCCTCAATGGCGTATTGAGAGCACGTTGGCGTGTAAATACAGTGAGTCCTTACCTTTAAGGGCGACAGATATTTCTGGTAGATCCTGATAAGCAGGATCATTCCTTTTTTTATCATAACTCTCACTTCGATTCCTTTAAAATGTGATGCAGTCCGCACAGGTGCATATAGGCACCCTCCAAATGTCTGTAATCAGATCTTGCGGCAGCCACACGGGCTACCAGAATGATGTTTAACCCAGTCTCAATTTTATTATCATTCAACCGGAATATCTCCCGCAGCAGCCTGGTCACATGATGGCGTACCACGCTGTTGCCTACTTTTTTACTCACCGATATCCCGATGCTGTTCGCTTCTCCCCCGCTTCTTACCACATACATGACTAAAAGACGGTTGGCATAGGACTTTCCATTTCTATATATATACTGAAAGTCACTGTTTTTTTTAATGGAAGGAAATCGCTTCATTCGATCCTCCTGGAAATTTGCCGGAACAGGTTTATGTACTGGGTTCCGACTTGTTTATTGTAGACGTAAGAAAAAGGCCACATGAAAATGTGGCCTTGCAATTCTTAAGCGGTTAACTTTGCTCTACCTTTTGCTCTTCTGGCAGCAATAACTTTTCTACCGCCTGCTGTCTTCATTCTTGCTCTGAAGCCATGAACTTTTGCTCTCTGTCTTTTCTTAGGCTGAAATGTCATCTTCATAATCCGGGCACCTCCTATCAAATATTATCTGGTAATGTGATATAACACACATTTGACTAGTATAATTAAACATCTTCTCAATTATATAGAAGAAATCCGCCTCCGTCAAGCAATTTTTTATTAAAATACAGGCTTTTACGCCCTGAAACCGCTTACTTTATGAATTTCAGCATAATCTTTCCAATTATAGCCACCAAAACTGCAGCTACGACCGCCTCCGGAATCCCTGATGCGGTAACAGTAGCCATGATCAGTCCCCACACTGCGTCAACAGCCACATTCTTTACCTGCGCATACGGAAGCGCCAAAAGCTTATAAATACTTCCCATCACAGCCACCGTATTTACCATAGATCCCATAAAACCGGTTACAGCCAGCGCCGCCATGCGGTTCATCTTACATTTTGACAGTAAAATCCAGAGCCATCCTGCAAAAAAACCGATTAAGATCCGGCATCCAACGGAAATCCACACTGCCTTTACGGCTCCTGAAATCCCGGTCATGCTCATAAACGGTGAAAACGCAAAGGATAGCAGGGTAGGCGCCATCGTGTTGCTCACCATAGAACAGATACCGAACACTCCTCCCAGGATGGAACCTGCCAGGGGCCCCAGAAGAATGGCTCCCAAAATCACAGGGATATGCACAGTTGTCGCCTTCACCACCGGCAGCTGGATCATTCCTAACGGCGTACTTGCCAGAAGGATCACCACCGCCATCATAAGTGCAACACTTGCAAGCCAACGGGTGTCTTTTTTTCTCTTATTCATTTTTTTCCTCCTTGCTGCTGTTCTTAATGTTAAGATACAACGCATTACACAGGCATTATAGCGACATTTTTTTCACCCGTCAATATTTTTCCTCTAAATCCACGGTTCCTTTTTTCACCTTATCCACAATTTGTTGATAACTTGTGGATAAGTATGGGATATTTCGACCTTTTTCCTCATTCGTGGACAAAATCCCCTTATTTTCTGTAAGTTTCCCCCTTGTGTACAACCTGCAGTTATTTTTTTCCCTATTCTGTGGAAAACCTCTCTATCCACGCCTTCGATTCCCTTCATCCACAGGTTTCCTACAAAGTTATCCACAGATATTTACACTTTTGATTGAAAAATTCACACCGTTAGTATACAATGTATTTAGATTGGGCAATTCTGCAATACAGTTTCAGGAGACAGAAAATGATAGAGAAAATAAAAGAAAACTGGGAAAAAATTCTGCTTATTTTAAAGGAAGAGCATGAAATTTCAAATATTTCATACCAGACATGGCTGGAACCTTTAAGCCCCTATTCTTTTAAGGGAAATACCATTACGATTATTGTTCCAGAACAGACATTTTTAGCTTATGTAAAGAAAAAATACGGCCTCCTTTTTAAAGTTACCATCTCTGAATTTCTTGGTCAGGAATGTGAGGTGGATTTTAAGGTAAAGGAGCAGATAGAGGTTCAGGAAACGCCTGCAGCCCCCTCCCTTATCCCAAAAGCCAAAGCTCCCGTAAGCCCGGATGTGATCCAGAGCGCCAATTTAAACCCAAAGTATACCTTTGATACCTTTGTAGTCGGCTCCAACAACAATCTGGCCCACGCGGCAGCCCTTGCGGTAGCGGAATCTCCGGGCGAAATCTACAATCCGCTGTTTATCTACGGAGGCGTAGGACTTGGAAAAACCCATTTGATGCATGCAATCGCTCATTTTATACTGAAAAACAACCCGAAATCCAAGATTCTTTACGTCAGTTCCGAGACCTTTACCAATGAGCTGATCGACGCAATCCGAAACAAAAATAATATTACCACCACAGAGTTTCGGGAAAAATACCGCAACAACGACGTTCTCCTGATCGATGATATCCAGTTTATTATAGGAAAGGAGAGTACCCAGGAGGAATTTTTCCATACCTTCAACACCCTGTACGAATCGAAAAAACAGATCATCATCTCCTCTGATAAACCGCCCAAGGAGATCGAAACTCTGGAGGAACGGCTGCGTTCCCGTTTTGAATGGGGCCTGACCGTGGACATCCAGTCCCCGGACTACGAAACCCGAATGGCCATTCTCCGAAAAAAAGAGGAGATGGAAGGCTACAATATTGATAATGAAGTCATCAAATACATTGCAACTAATATCAAATCCAATATCCGTGAACTGGAAGGCGCTCTTACAAAAATCGTAGCGCTTTCCCGCTTAAATAAATGTGATATTACTCTGGAACTGGCAGAGGAAGCATTAAAGGATATCATTTCTCCCAATGCCCAGAGAGAAGTGACTCCGGAGCTGATCATTCAGGTAGTATCCGATCATTTCGGCATCACTCCCGCTGATGTTATTTCCCAGAAGCGGACCAAGGATATCGTATATCCAAGACAGATCATCATGTACCTCTGCCGAACCATGACGGAAACCTCCTTACAGATCATCGGCCGCAGCCTTGGAAAAAGGGATCATACCACTGTTCTCCACGGTGCTGATAAGATTACCAGCGACATGCAGAAGGATGAGACCTTACGAAATACGATCGATATATTAAAGAAGAAGATCAATCCACAATAAGACGTGGAATCACTGTGGATAAATGGTTGATAACCTTTGGGTATTTTTGAGGCTCAAATTCATTTTTAACCGCCTGTGGATAAATCTTAACTTACTCCCAGGTTTTGTGGATTCTTTCCACAGTCTCTTCCACAGTGATTTATCCCCATTTTTACGGGATTTACACACTTTTACACAAACCCACAGCCCCTACTACGATTACGGCGGAAATTAACTATATCTTTATCTATTTAGGTTCCGCCTTTTTTACTTCATTCAGAAAGGAAGTTATCAACAATCATGAAGCTGCAATTCCAGAAGGACGCCATTGTAAATGGCATCAACATCGTTATGAAAGCCGTTCCATCCAAGACAACCATGTCTATTTTAGAGTGTATCCTGATCGACGCTTCTTCCAATGAAATCCGTCTGACAGGAAACGATATGGAACTAGGTATCGAAACAAAGGTAGAAGGCCAGATCCTGGAACACGGTAAAATTGCTTTGGATGCCAAGCTTTTTTCTGAAATCACCCGTCGTTTATCCAGCCAGAATTCAACCATTACCATTGAATCCGATCAAAAGCTGAATACCACTATCCGATGTGAAAATTCTGTTTTTAATATTCAGGGACGGGACGGGGAGGAATTTACCTATATTCCCTATATTGAACGTGATAAATATATCACCCTTTCTCAATTCACCTTAAAGGAAGTGATCCAGCAGACTATTTTCTCCATTTCTCCCAATGACAGCAATAAAATGATGGGAGGAGAGCTTTTTGAGGTAAATGAAAACCAACTGAAAGTGGTTTCACTGGACGGCCACCGCATTTCTATCCGAAATGTTACCTTAAAGGATCACTATGAACCCACTAAGGTCATCGTTCCTGGAAAAACCTTAAGCGAGATCAGCAAGATCCTTGGGGGAGACAATGAAAAAGAGGTTCGGATTTTCTTCAGCTCCAACCATATTTTATTTGAATTCGACGATACGATCGTGGTTTCCCGCCTCATTGAAGGCGAGTATTTCCGTATTAATCAGATGCTTTCCAGTGATTACGAGACGAAATTTTCTGTAAACCGGAGAGAATTTTTGGATTGTATTGAGCGGGCAACGATCCTGATCCGTGAAAATGATAAAAAGCCCCTGATCCTTCAGGTAAATGACAATACCATGGAATTAAAGTTAAATTCCAGCTTTGGCTCCATGAATGCGGAGCTTTTGATCCACAAGACTGGAAAGGATATTATGATCGGCTTTAATCCCAAGTTTCTTATTGACGCTCTCCGCGCCATTGAGGATGAGGAAATCAATATTTATATGATGAATCCTAAATCCCCCTGCTTTATCAAGGATGAGGAAGAGACATATATTTATCTGATCCTTCCTGTAAATTTTAACGCAGCTTCTGTTTAAATGCATAAATATACATCAGTATGTGCGCCAGTGAAAGACATTTCTCTGGTGCTCCTGTGCTTGGAAAGGAAAACAATGGAAACAATTAAATTAAGAGAAGATTATATCAAGCTGGGACAGGCCTTAAAGGCAGCGGGCTTTGTAGAATCCGGTGTAGATGCCAAATATGCGATTGAGGATGGCTTGGTATCTGTAAACGGTGAAACTGCTTATCAGAGGGGAAAGAAACTGGTAGACGGAGATGTGGTTGCCTATCAGGGCCAGACCATAAAGATCATAAAATAATCATGAAGAGAGAACATCCATGGTCATTGAGTCCATAGAGCTTAAGAATTACCGTAATTATGAAGAACTGCATATGGAACTGAATCAGGGAACCAACATTCTCTATGGTGACAATGCCCAGGGAAAGACAAATATTCTGGAATCTGCCTATGTCTGCTGCACATCCAAGTCCCACCGGGGGGCAAAAGACAGGGATATCATCCGTTTTGGACAGGATGAATCCCATATAAAGCTGCAGATCCGGAAAAATGACGTTCCCTGGCGCATTGATATGCATTTAAAGAAAAATAAACCAAAGGGCATAGCCATCAACGGGATTCCCATCCGGCGGGCCAGCGAGCTGTTTGGATTGGCGAATATGGTATTCTTTTCCCCGGAGGACTTAAATATTATCAAAAACGGTCCGGCAGAACGGAGGCGGTTTATTGATATGGAGCTTTGCCAGCTGGATAAGCTGTATGTCCATTCCCTGGTTCAGTATAACCGGGTGCTGCTGCAGAGAAACCGCCTCTTAAAAGAACTGGCCTTTAAACCGGAATATGAAACAACGCTGGACATTTGGGATGAACAGCTGGTAAAATACGGGGTAGAGGTGATTACTTCCCGCCGTTTGTTTATTGAGCAGCTGGGAGGGATCATAAGCGGTATCCACGCCCGTTTATCAGGGGGAAAGGAAGAAATATCGGTTCTCTATGATCCAGATATCCGGGAGGAGGATTTTAAAGCCGCACTGGAAAAGAACCGTTCTCAGGATATCCGTCAGAAGACCACGCTTGCAGGTCCCCACAGGGATGATATTAATTTTATTGTAAATGGAATCGATATCCGCCGGTTCGGCTCTCAGGGCCAGCAGCGTACGGCAGCCCTGTCTTTAAAGCTTTCAGAGCTTGAGCTGGTAAAGCTTGTGAGCAGGGATGCACCGGTTCTTTTGCTGGATGACGTTCTCTCAGAGCTTGATGGCAGCCGGCAAACCCAGCTTCTGTCCGCAATACAGGATATTCAGACCATGATCACCTGTACAGGGCTGGAAGATTTTGTTAATCACAGGTTCCCCATTGACAAAATCTTCAAAGTAGTGGACGGAAAGGTATACAGCCAGAATTAGACGAACACCTGAAAAGAAAGGAAGATATAGAACATGGCAGAGCAGCAATACGGAGCAGATCAGATCCAGATCCTGGAAGGACTTGAGGCAGTAAGAAAGCGTCCCGGTATGTATATCGGCAGCACCTCTGCCAGGGGCCTTCACCATCTGGTTTATGAGATTGTAGACAATGCGGTAGATGAGGCATTGGCGGGATATTGTGATTCCATCGAGGTTTTTATCAATGAGGACAACTCCATTACCGTGGTTGATGACGGCCGCGGTATTCCCGTAGATATACAGAAAAAAGCAGGGATTCCTGCGGTAGAGGTTGTATTTACCATCCTTCATGCAGGGGGAAAATTTGGAAACGGCGGTTATAAGGTATCCGGCGGCCTTCACGGAGTGGGTGCATCCGTTGTAAATGCGCTTTCTGAATGGCTGGAGGTACAGGTATACAGAGATGGAAACGTATACCAGCAGCGTTACGAACGGGGCAGAACCATGTATCCCTTAAAGATTGTGGGAACATGCAGTCCTGATCAGCATGGAACCCGTGTTTCCTTCCTTCCTGATAAGGAGATTTTTGAGGAAACCGTATTTGACTATGATACATTAAAAATGCGCCTGCGGGAGACTGCATTCCTTACAAAAAATCTGAAAATCGTTCTCCATGATGAGAGGGAGGAGAAGCATGAGCATACCTTCCACTATGAGGGCGGTATCAAGGAGTTTGTATCCTATCTGAATAAAGGCAAAACGCCGCTGTATGAAAATGTCCTTTACTGCGAAGGTACAAAGGACGGCGTATATGTGGAAGTGTCCATGCAGCATAATGACTCCTATACAGAAAATATTTACACCTTTGTAAATAACATCAATACTCCTGAGGGCGGTACTCATCTGACAGGATTTAAAAATGCCCTTACAAAGACCTTTAATGATTATGCAAGAAAGAATAAGCTTTTAAAGGAAAATGAGGACAGTCTTTCCGGTGAGGATATCCGAGAGGGGCTTACGGCGATCGTAAGCGTAAAAGTAGAGGAGCCTCAGTTTGAGGGACAGACCAAGCAGAAGCTGGGAAACAGTGAGGCCAGAGGTGCGGTTGACAATATTGTGAGCGAGCAGCTGACTTATTATTTAGAACAGAACCCCACAGCAGCAAAAGCCATGTGCGAGAAGTCCATTATGGCTCAGAGAGCCCGTGCGGCAGCCAGAAAGGCCAGAGATTTAACCCGCCGCAAATCTGCCCTGGAGGGGATGGCTCTTCCGGGAAAGCTGGCAGATTGTTCCGATAAGAATCCTAAAAATTGTGAAATTTATATCGTAGAGGGAGATTCCGCAGGCGGTTCTGCAAAGACGGCCCGTTCCAGAGCCACCCAGGCCATTCTGCCCCTGCGAGGAAAAATCTTAAATGTTGAAAAGGCCAGGATGGACAAGGTTTATGCCAATGCAGAGATTAAGGCCATGATCACAGCCTTTGGTACGGGTATTCACGATGACTTTGATATCAGCAAGCTGCGTTACCACAAGATCATCATCATGACTGATGCGGACGTGGACGGCGCCCATATCAGCACCCTCCTTTTAACTTTTATTTACCGGTTTATGCCTGAGCTGATCAAGCAGGGATATGTGTATCTGGCACAGCCGCCTCTGTATAAAATCGAAAAAAATAAGCGTGTATGGTATGCGTACAGCGATGAGGAGCTGAATTCCATTCTTATGGACATTGGCCGCGACAACAGCAATAAGATCCAGCGCTACAAGGGACTTGGAGAGATGGATGCAGAGCAGCTCTGGGAGACAACCATGGATCCGGAACGCCGTATCCTTCTGCGTGTAACCATGGATGAGGAAACCACCTCAGAAGTGGATCTGACCTTTACCACTCTCATGGGCGACCAGGTAGAGCCGAGAAGGGAATTTATTGAAAATAATGCCAAAAAGGTGAAAAATCTGGATATTTAAGCTGCAAATGAGATCGAACATAAAGGAGATATACTATGGAACCAAATGTATTTGACAAGGTCCATGACGTAGACCTGAAAAAGACCATGGAACAGTCCTATATTGACTATGCCATGAGCGTTATCAGTGCCCGGGCTCTTCCGGACGCCAGAGACGGTTTAAAACCCGTTCAGCGCCGTGTGCTTTTTTCCATGATAGAGTTAAACAACGGACCGGATAAGCCACACAGAAAATGTGCCCGTATCGTAGGTGATACCATGGGTAAATACCATCCTCACGGCGACAGCTCCATCTACGGAGCTTTGGTAAATATGGCCCAGGACTGGTCCACCCGTTATCCGCTGGTAGACGGCCATGGAAACTTTGGTTCCGTGGACGGAGACGGAGCAGCAGCCATGCGATATACAGAGGCCCGTTTAAGCCGTATTTCCATGGAAATGCTGGCTGATATCAATAAGGACACCGTAGACTTTGCTCCCAACTTTGACGAGACGGAGAAGGAGCCAATGGTTCTTCCGGCACGTTTCCCAAATCTTCTGGTAAACGGTACCTCCGGTATCGCCGTAGGTATGGCAACTAACATTCCGCCTCACAATCTCAGAGAGGTCATAGGGGCTGTTTCCCTGATGATTGACAATCGGGTCAATGAGGATCGTGATACCTCCATAGAGGAGCTTATGGAAGTCATCAAGGGGCCGGATTTCCCTACAGGAGCTACTATTTTAGGCCGCAGAGGCATTGAGGAGGCTTACCGTACAGGCCGTGCCAAGATCAAGGTGAGAGCTGTTACCAATATCGAGACTATGGCAAACGGTAAATCCCGGATTATTGTCACCGAGCTGCCTTATATGGTAAATAAGGCCCGTCTCATTGAGAAGATTGCGGATCTTGTGAAAGAAAAGAAGATTGACGGAATCACTTATATTGGAGATGAGTCCAACCGTGAAGGTATGCGCATCAATATCGAACTGCGCCGTGATGTGAATGCGAACGTAATTTTAAACCAGCTTCTTAAGCATACCCAGCTTCAGGATACCTTTGGTGTCATTATGCTGGCATTAGTGAATAATCAGCCAAAGATCCTGAACCTTCATCAGATGCTGGAGGTTTATATTTCCCATCAGGAAGAGGTAGTAAGAAGAAGAACTCAGTATGATTTGAATAAGGCAGAGGAGCGGGCTCATATTTTGCAGGGTCTGCTGATCGCATTGGATCATATTGATGAAGTCATCCGTATTATCCGCGGTTCTGCCAACGTGGCAGAGGCCAAGACACAGTTGATGGAGCGGTTCGGGCTTTCGGATGCCCAGTCTCAGGCAATTGTAGATATGAGACTGCGTGCTCTTACCGGTCTGGAACGGGAAAAGCTGGAAAATGAATTTAAGGAGCTGCAGGCTAAAATTGCCCAGTTAAAGGCAATTCTGGCAGATGAGAAGAAGCTTCTTATGGTAATCAGAGAGGAAATCAATATCATTGCGGCCAAATACGGGGATGACCGCCGTACTGCTATTGGCTTTGATGATGATATGTCTATGGAAGATCTGATCCCGGATGAGGATACAGTGGTAGCCATGACTCATTTAGGCTATATTAAACGCATGGATGCAGATAATTTCAAGAGCCAGAACCGGGGCGGAAAAGGTATTAAGGGAATGCAGACCATTGAGGAGGACTATATTGAAGACCTTCTTATGACAACTAACCACCATCACATGATGTTCTTTACAAATACAGGCCGCGTATACCGCTTAAAGGCATATGAGATTCCGGAGGCAGGCCGCACTGCTCGAGGAACCGCTATTGTAAACCTTCTGCAGCTTCAGCCGGGAGAAAAGATTACTGCCATTATTCCCATGAGGGAGTTTAATGAGGATCAGTATCTCTTTATGGCAACCAAAGAGGGTATGGTAAAGAAAACCCCTATGGTAGAGTACGGCAATGTACGCAAAAACGGACTTCAGGCTATTGTACTGAAAGAGGGAGACGAACTCATTGAAGTAAAGGCTACGGACGATAAGCAGGATATTTTCCTGGTAACCAAGAAGGGAATGTGCATCCGCTTTAAGGAAAAGGATGTAAGAACCACTGGCCGTGTATCCATGGGCGTGATCGGTATGCGCTTTGATGAGGATGACGAGGTTATTGGCATGCAGATGGAAAGCCAGGGAGAGGAGCTTCTTGTAGTATCTGAAAACGGTATGGGCAAGCGTACGCCGATTGAGGAGTTTAAGCCTCAGTTCAGAGGCGGAAAGGGTGTGCTCTGCTATAAGATAACGGAAAAGACAGGGAACCTGGTAGGCGCCAAGCTGGTAAATGACGGAAGGGAAATCATGCTGATTACCACAGAAGGCATTATTATCCGTATGTCTGTAGATGATATTTCAGTAATCGGAAGAAATACTTCTGGTGTAAAACTTATGTCTATTGATCAAAATTCAGATATTAAGGTAGCAAGCATTGCCAAGGTACGCGAAAGCGAAGCCAAGGACAGCAATGTTTATGATGAAGAGTATTATGAAGAAGATACGGAAAATGAGTCCGAATAAATTCCGATAAGAAAAACCGGTTCAGTCAGAGTTTCGACTGGGCCGGTTTTTCGTTTAGGTTTTTCGTTTATAAAAAATTATGTAAAAAAATTGAAAAATAGCTCTTGACATAATAAGAACCCTTTAGTATAATACCCTATGCGTCTGGCGGGCAGATATACCTGTCAGGAGCAATTATATGGAAATTTGAATTCGGAGAAATACTCAAGAGGCCGAAGAGGCGCCCCTGCTAAGGGTGTAGGTCGGGAAACCGGCGCGAGGGTTCAAATCCCTCTTTCTCCGCTCCATTTTCCTAAAAAAAGTTTTTGAAAATTGTTAAAAAAGTGGTTGACATGAGCGCTTAAGTGTGATATCATTGATACTCGCTGAGGCAATCGGCAAAAACGAAAAAATAAAAATAAAAAAGTTGTTGACAAACGCGAGCGGCTGTGATAAGATATAAAAGTTGCTGCTGAGGAAACAACAGCAAAGATCCTTGAAAATTGAAGATTAAACAGTATGTAAAACCCTGAAAATTCTAACAATTCAAAAGGTTTGGTTTAGACCTTAGGATTTGAGAAAATTCAGAACAAAAACCAAGTAAAACGGTTTAAGATAACATTAGCCAAGCTAAGTAATCTTGGACAAGAATCAACTTTAAACATGAGAGTTTGATCCTGGCTCAGGATGAACGCTGGCGGCGTGCCTAACACATGCAAGTCGAGCGAAGCGGTCTGGAGGAAGTTTTCGGATGGAATCCGGATTGACTGAGCGGCGGACGGGTGAGTAACGCGTGGGTAACCTGCCTCATACAGGGGGATAACAGTTGGAAACGGCTGCTAATACCGCATAAGCGCACAGTACCGCATGGTACCGTGTGAAAAACTCCGGTGGTATGAGATGGACCCGCGTCTGATTAGCTAGTTGGTGGGGTAACGGCCTACCAAGGCGACGATCAGTAGCCGACCTGAGAGGGTGACCGGCCACATTGGGACTGAGACACGGCCCAAACTCCTACGGGAGGCAGCAGTGGGGAATATTGCACAATGGGGGAAACCCTGATGC
>OASY01001052.1_pt1 | contig 13895 bp, 9 predicted proteins | sample 1501231 | NCBI WGS metagenome assembly OASY01 (sample SAMEA2579917, study PRJEB22360) | human gut metagenome | biome: human gut; feature: human-associated habitat; material: faeces | place: Denmark | collected 2008/2010 | reverse complement strand
ATAATAAAAGTACCAATATATTTTCCATTATTTACACTAAAGAGATTTCTAATCATATAAAAAGAATCCTGATCAGAAGGCAAGGTAAAACATATGAGTTTGGTCTCTGTATGATCAATTGTATCGATTACAGCTTGTTCGGTATTTGAGGAAGAAAGAAAATCAGCAGTATGTATTTTAAAAACAGAATTGTCTGCTGAAACAATGCTAATAAAATTAGTAAAATTTTTGTCAGATAAGGATGTACTATAATAAATCTGAGACATTTGTTTTTCCATAGAAACTTTATCTTCTGAGGAAAATTCTTTGTTCAAAGTATTTATAATAAATGAATTTGATAAAAATAGAGGGATGATGGATTCAATGGTATCAAATTGTTCTGTAAACTGCTGTGCAGCTTGATTTAACTGGTTAGTAAAAGAACGTTGATAATTTTCCTTCAAAAGTGTAGAAGTACGAAAATAATATAGTAGGGTTGAGCACAGTAACACAACAGAAACAATGAGAACAATCGTACTTGTTATAAAAAAACGTAAAGAAGAGATTCTCTGACGCATAAATATTCCCCCTGATATAGCAAAAGATGTTTACATTATACCATATTTTGAGGAAAGGAAGTGTGAGTTGTTCGAAATTTACAAAAATATAGCAAAAAAATCATATAAACAGTAGAAAAAGCAGAAATAAAAAACGTAATAATGAAACAGAAGTAAGAAATTATAAAAAGTCAACAAGGATTTGTATTAAAAATACCAAAAGATTGAAATATAATATATTTAACAAAAATGAAAGGGGAAAATTTATGAAAAAGAAAGTTGTGAAAAGCTTGCTAATATCGGTTATAGCTGGATCGTTAGTATTTGGGCTTACTGCTTGCGGAGGTGGAAGTGGAAAATCTGAAGACACAAAGAAAGACAACGGAGATAAAGTTGTCTTAGATGTAATCAACTACCATGTAGGAACAGATTATGCAGCGGATTATTATGAGTACTTATTTGAAGAGTTTCAAAAAACAGAAGAAGGAAAAAATGTGGAATTTAATTTTGAGGAAATTCCGACAACAGATGCATATAATCAAAAAATCAAGCTGTTAATCTCAAGTGGAGATCTTCCAGATATTGTATTTAATGGTGGAAATAATATTACAGAATTGGCAGCAAAATCTGGTAAAGTAGCAGATTTAACTCCGTATTTTGAAAAAGATCCAGAATGGAAAGCGTTGTTTGATGAAACATCTCTGGAATTCAATACAGTAGATGGTAAAATTTATGGTGTTCCCGTTTCAAAAGAAATTTCATATATTTACTACAATAAAGAATTATTTGAAGAAGCTGGAATACAGGCACCTGATGTAGCGTATGCTACCTGGGATGAATTTTTTGAAGCGTGTGATAAATTAAAAGCATCAGGAATCACACCATTGGGAATGGATACTGCGGATTCGGGATGGCTTACAAATTTATGGATGAGCGCATTAATTGGAACAAATGGAGAAAGTGGAAATGAATGGATGAACACAATGTATCCGACAGACTTTAATATACCAGAAGTGGAAGAAGCAGCGGAAATGGTTCAAAAGATGTTCCAAGAATACACAACAGCAGATGCAATTGGTGGAAAATATGATCCTATGGCAACGCACTTCTTTAATGGAGAAGTTGCAATGTTTCCGAATGGACCATGGATGATTCCGGATTTTCTGGAAACAGAAAAGGCACCGGAGGGATTTTACGATAAAGTTGGAATTATGTTAATGCCTGGAAATGGAATGGAAATGGTTCCGACACCTGGGGATATGGTAGGAGCGACGGAAAAAGAAAAAATAGAGGCTGCGGTGGCATTTTTGAAATTTGAGACTAAACCAGAAAATCAGATAAAAGCTTTAGAAATGACAGGACTTCAGCCGGTATCTAATAATTTAGAAATTCCAGAAGAATTGACAAAGAGCAATCCTTTGATGGCGCAGGTATTAGAGCTTCAAAATAAAGCAGAAGTAACTTATGGACAAAATCAGGCATACTGGTATCAAAATACAATAGATACTTTTTCTACGGAATTACCAGAACTTGCATATGGTAATATTACACCAAAAGAATTTTGTAAGAAATTAAGTGAATCGGCAGCAAAAAACCAAGAATAGAGGACAAGAATGGATTTGCAGAATAGGATTCCTGCAAATCCATTTTTTTGGAGGAAATATGAGAACAAAAAATAAAGGATTATGGATTATACTTTTTACTATGCCGTGTATGATTTTGTTTGCTATCGTTTATGCGGCACCGATTATTACAGTAGCATATACATCATTGTGTGATTACACTACGTTTTCAGGACCGAAATTTACGGGGATTAAAAATTTTTTAACTATTTTTGGAGATAAAGATTTTCTAGTATCGATAAAAAATACATTGATATGGGTAGTATTACAGGCAACATTTCATGTTTCGTTGGGATTAATTATGGCATTAGTTCTACGAAGAAAACCAAAAGGCTGGAAGGTTGTTCGTACAGCATACATGATACCGAATATTATTCCTACTGCGGCTACGGGGGTTATGTTTACATTGCTTTTAAATCCTACGTTTGGAGTTGTAAAACCTTTTTTGGAGGGAATAGGAGTAGAAGTATCACAGGTTCCTAATTTGTTTGGAAATTCAAAATATGCATTTTGGACAGTTACACTTACGTGGTTGCTATATTCGGGATTTAATACCATTATTTTTCTAGCAGAAATGGGCGCAATTGATAAAGAGATTTATGAAGCAGCACGTGTTGATGGTGCAAAGCCGTGGCAGTTAGATCAGTATATTACGTTACCATTAATGAAAAATATATTTGGTACATGCGTTGTATTGGCATCTGTAGCTATGGTATCTCAGTTTGATATTATTTATATGACAACAAAAGGGGGGCCAGGAAACACAACGTTAAATCTTCCGATTTATCTGTATAAGGCAGCAACTCTTGAAAATAATTATGGTAAGGCAAATGCTGTAGGAGTTATTCAGATAGTAATAGGATTGGTTCTGGTAATTTTAATTCAGAGATTATTTGCAGGTAAAAAGGAAGAAAAGGAGATATAAATTATGAAGGAAACACCAAAAGCAATAGTCGGAATATCAAAAGTATTAAAATATATTTTTATGATTTTTATAATTGGAATTTCAGTCGGACCAATTTTCTGGGCATTTATAAGTTCTTTTAAAACATATGCTGAAATTAATTCTTCTGCATTGTCCTGGCCGTCTCATTTTAGTTTAGATAATTATGTGGCGGCATTTAAGTTTGCTCCGATTGGAAAGTATTTTTTGAATAGTGTAATTATTGTTGGAAGCAGTGTTCTTGTAACAGTTGCGTTAGTGGCAATGTGTGCGTATATTGTTTCAAGATTTGACTTTAAATTAAAAACAATGGTTGTATTATTGATTTCAGCATCTTTAATGCTTCCAGCTCAGGCAATTTCACAGCCGTTGTTTGCAATTTTTCAGAAGCTGGGTATTTTTGATACAAAAATAGGCTTGATTATCGTATATTCAGCAATGGGGATTCCGATGTCATTTTTTGTAATGACGAGTTATTATAAGACCATTTCCACGGCGTTGGAAGAATCCGCATATATTGATGGCGCAAGTTTTTTGCAAACCTTTTTACATATCATTTTGCCATTGGCAAAACCGGGGCTTGTGACTATTGCTTTGTTACAGTTTATTAATACATGGAATGAATTTTACTTTGCATTGATGCTTACAAGTGGAGACTCTGCCCGAACGGTTCCGATTGCGTTAAATTATTATATGGGAACTTTTGCTAATAATTATTCGGCATTATTTGCAGCAGTAGTTATGACGGTACTTCCAACCATCCTAGTATTTATTATCTTACAGAGACAGGTCATGGAAAGTTTAACAGCAGGAGCGGTGAAAGGATAGAATAATATGAATATAGATAAAAAGCCTATTTATCCTGTCGAAGCATGGGATATTACAGAATTAGAATTTAAAAAAGAATATAATTATAGAAATGAAACAACATTTTCTTTATCTAATGGATATATAGGAACCAGAGGAACATTTGAAGAAGCTTATCCATTTGATATTGATACAGGATTGGAAGGAAATTTTGTAAATGGATTTTACGAAAGTGAACATATCCGTTATGGAGAAGCAAATTTTGGATCACCGTTACGAAGTCAGTCCATTTTAAATCTTCCGAATTTAAAGGAAACGAAAGTGTTATTGGATGGCGAGATGTTTAGTATGGAAACCGGTAAAGTTCGGGGGTATAAAAGAACACTTCACATGAAAGAAGGAGTTTTGGAGAGGAAACTTATTTGGAAATCTCCCAAAGGAAAAGAAACAGAAATTAGAATTTGCAGACTGGTATCTTTTGCAAGAAAAAATATTATGGCAATTTTATATGAAGTTAAGCCTTTGAATTATACAGGTGAAGTTAGAATAGTATCGAAACTGCAGGCGGATGTAGAAAACCATACACGAAAAACGAATCCAATTGTGGATTATGGTCCATTTGGAAGAAGGTTAGAACCCCAAAAATTGTATGCAGAAGAGAGGAAGCTGTATTATGAGGGAGAAACGCTGGGGAGCAAATTAACAGTTGCATGTGGAAGTATACATAAAATTCATACGAATGGAATGACAAAATCGGAAGCATTCAGACAAAGAGTAAATAAATTGGATGCAGAGCTGGAGATTTGTGTATATGGAAATATGGGGGAAAAAATTAGCTTAGAAAAGATGATTTGCTATTCGACAGAATTAGATATGCCAAAAGAACAACTGGAACGCTTCATAGCTGATGAATTAAGGCATGCAGAGAGAGAGGGATATGCTGTTTTAGAAGAAAAGCAAAAAAAATATATGGAAAATTTCTGGAAAACTGCAGATATTTCGATTAAAGGGAATGAATTTTTGCAGCAAGGAATTCATTTTAATATGTTTCATATTTTTCAATCAGCTGGGAGAGATGGAAAAACAGGAATGGGAGCAAAGGGACTTTCGGGTGAAGGATATGAAGGACATTATTTTTGGGACACAGAAATGTATGTATTACCAGTGTTGATATATACAGAACCTGAGGTTGCGAAAACACTTTTGGATTATCGGTATTATACATTAGATCAGGCAAGAGATAGAGCGAGAGTCTTAGGGCATGATAAAGGTGCATTATTTCCATGGCGTACAATTAATGGACAAGAGGCATCTACTTATTATCCACTTGGAACGGCACAGTATCATATCAATGCAGATATTGCTTATGCATTGTCTTTGTATTTGCAAGTGACAGGAGATATTGAGTATTTAGTAGAAAAAGGAGCAGAAATTTTAATCGAAACAGCAAGAGTATGGGCGGATGTCGGAAGTTTCTCGGAGTGCAAAAATGGAAAATATTGTATTTGTGATGTAACAGGGCCAGATGAATATAACGTGCTTGTGGATAATAATTTTTATACAAATTTGATGGCACGTGAAAATTTGCGGGATGCACTGCAGGCAATAAATTATCTGAAGAAGAACAGACTCCAGACATGGGAAAAATTAAAAGAAAGATTAAAGTTTTTAGAAGTAGAAGCAGAGCAATGGGAAAAGATTATTGAAAATATGTATTTCCCATATGACGAAATACTCAAAATTTATCCAATGGACGATGGATTTATGATGAGAAAACCGTGGGATGAATCTAAAATTCCACCAGAAAAAAGAGCATGGTTATATGAGAATTATCATCCACTGTTTATTATGAGACATCGGATGTCAAAGCAGGCAGATGCAATTTTGGGAATGTATCTTCACAGTAATTTATTTAGTGAGGAAGAAATTAGAAGAAATTACGATTTTTATCAGAAGGTAACATTGCATCATTCTTCTTTATCTACCTGTATTTTTGGAATTGTAGCGAGCGGAATAGGATATTTAGAAGAAGCATATGATTATTTTTCGCAATCAGCAAGAATGGATTTGGATGATTATCATAATAATTTTTATGCGGGGATTCATGCAGCAAATATGGCAGGAACATGGCAAGCAATTGTAAATGGTTTTGCAGGAATGAGATGCCAGAATACACGGCTTGAGTTTAAGCCAACTATTCCAGAAGAGTGGGATGAGTATACATTTCGTATCTTATATAGAAAAGCGCTTCTGAAAGTAAAAATATCGAAAAATGAAGCTCGATTTACTCTTTTAGAAGGTGAAAATATTGTGTTTTATGTGAAAGAGAAAGAGATTGAAATAACGAAAAGAGGAGAAACATATGTTCAAAAAATATAATGCTATTTTTTTTGATTGGGATGGAACTGCAGTTTTATCTAGGACAGCACCTGTAGATCGGGCGGTAAATGCTATGCGTCCTCTTTTAAAAAAGGGGATAAAGCTAGTGATAGTCAGTGGAACTACGATAGAAAATATAGCAGATGGAAAAATTGAATCATATTTTACAGAAAAAGAATTAAGTAATTTATATTTAGGACTTGGAAGAGGGGCCTATAATTATGAGTTTATAAATGGAAAACCACATATTTTTAAGAATATGGTGCCATCGAAAGAAGAGCTTTTAAAAATTCATAAAGTTTGTTTTGAAGTTCATCAAGAATTAAAGAGACGATATGATTTTGATACAGACATTATATTTAGCAGACCCAATTATTGCAAAGTTGACTTAATGGTAAATAATTTTAGAGATCAAAGTTTGTTTATGCAGGAAAGCGAAGTGAAACGATTACGAAACTTGTTGCAAATACATGGAATGACAGGAGGGTTAAAGGAATTAATTGAATTAGCAGAAAAAACAGGGTGTCAATATGGTGTTAAAGTAAAGACAACTTGTGATGCAAAATATCTTGAAATAGGAAATACAAGTAAAAGTGATAATGTGGATTGCATTTTAGAAAAAATTTGCTTGGAAACAACCCTTTCTCCGAGAGAGTGTGTATATTTAGGAGATGAATATGTAGGGATTGAAAAAGGAGTTTTTGGAAGTGACAGCTTTATGCGAACTAAAAAGAGTATTCAGGGAGATTTTTTTGATGTGTCTGAAGTGGCTGGAGAGAGACCAGAAGGTGTAAAAAGGATTGGAGGTGGAGTGGAAACATTTTTACACTTTTTGAAAGAACAGGCAGAGTAAAGGAGGATAAGGAATGTTGAGAAAACAAAGAATACTGAGTTTGGCAATGGGATTCATGTTGTTAATAGGAAGTTTTGTATCCGAAGTTAAACCTGTAAAAGCAATGGATGAATTAGTAGATTTGAAAGGACAAGATTATTATATCGACAGTGATGGGGGAAATGACAGCAATGCAGGAACAAGTCCGGAAGAAGCCTGGTCAACATTAGATAAAGTTAATAGTACAACTTTCAAACCTGGAGATCGTTTATTATTTGAAAATGGAGATGTATGGACAGGGCAGTTAAGTCCAAAAGGATCTGGAGAAAAAGGTAATCCGATTATTATTGCATCTTATGGAAATGCAGAGGAAAGACCTTTAATTCAAGGAAACAATTGGTGTGGCGAGAATGGAGATGATTTGGACAATCAAATCTTTAATGCAGCAGTATACTTTTATAATCAACAATATTGGGAAATTACATCATTAGAAATTACAAATCGTATTCCGGGTGACAATCCAGAGGATCATATTAAAAAATATGGGGTACTTATTATGGGAAAAGATGCGGGGACATTGGAGCATATGTATTGTAAGGATTTGTATGTACATGATGTCGTATCGCATCCAATAGGTCAGCAGGCAGGAATTGGACGAGGAGGAATTATATATATCATACGGGGAAATCAAATTCCGACTAATTGGAATGATATTGTAGTTGAAAATAATAAAGTTGGCCCTAATATCAATCATTATGGAATTAATTTTCTTTCTACTTGGGGAAGTAGCCAGTTTGAACAGGAAAGCGGTATACCGGACAGTGAATATGCAGGACAGCGTTGTGATAGCACGAATATTGTAATTCGGAATAATTATTGTGAAAAAATTGGAAATGCAGCAATTTGTCCATCAGCTTATGAAAATGCCTTGATAGAATATAACGTTTGTGATGGCTGTAATAGTGGACCAAATGGAAATGTTCCTATATGGTGGGAGAATGGAGAATATACAGTTGCACAATATAATGAGGTATTTGGTTCAGGAGCTTCTGAATCAAAAGAAGATTCCCAAGCTTTTGATGCGGATGTGAATGCTACGTTGAATTATATACAGTACAATTATACACACGACAATCCGTCAGGTGCTTACTTTGAATGTGCATTAGGAACACCATATACAACTCATATTCGTTATAACATTAGCCAAAATGATGGATATGGAACAAATAGTTACGGTGGTGGAGCAATTGTTACATTAGGTGGTTATTCGAGTGATCCCAATAATAAAATGTATGTTTATAATAATGATTTCTATTTAGATGAAGGACATAATAGCTATATTACAAATAATTGGGATAATACAGAAGTTAATGCAGAAAATTTTCGGTTTGTTAATAATGTGATTTATAGTGATGCAGATTCCAAAGGGTGGCATGATTGTTTTAAAGGCGCTGCTTATAATAATGCATATGGGGGAACAGACACCAATATTATAAGGACAGATGACAACCAAGCATTGACAATTACAAGAGATGATTTTGTTAATATCGGTACAGGTGGAAAAGGAATTAATAGTGTGGATGGGTATCGATTAGCAGATAAGTCTATATGTAAAGAATCAGGAGTATTAATGTTTGATAATGGTGGTGTTGATTATTGGGGAAACCACGTGTCAAATACGAAAGCTCCGAATATTGGATGTGATAATAGTGGAGCAGAAAAAGACACAATGGAAGGCGTACTAACGTTTGAAGATAGATCTTTAGGAGAGCAAGTGCTTGAAGGTGAATATCAAAAATGTATGTTTCCGGAGGGATGGATGACAAAAGGAGATCAATCGAACAAAGCGCTGTTTATGTCTAATGAAACAGGATCCAATATTATACAATTACCGGAAAATAAGATAATTAAGAGTTTCCGAGCTAAATGTGATGGAATTGCTTCGCTTATAGTATCTGCTAATGGCGTGAAAAAAACATTCAGTTTGAGTTCTGTTAATAATGTGTTTGAGACAGGATTTATTTCAGCAGCAGATGAGGTAGAGTTTACGATAAATTGTCCTACGGGCAGTAAACAAGTTCAGTTGGATGACATTGTATTAGCGGATGCAGAAAAAGAGAGAAAAAATATAGCCTTAAATTGTCCGGTTGAAACAAGTGGTGAAGATCAGAATCCTGGAATTTATGGGAATGATGGAAATGAAGATACTATGTGGATTCATTGGGGAGAAGAGTTAGGACAATGGTGGAGTGTTGATTTAGGTGCGCTATATCAGTTGTCAGATTTTGAGTTAGTATTCGAAAAAGATGAAACACCAAATGCATGGAAATATCAAATAGAAGCATCTGAAAATAATAAGGACTTTGAAATTATATTTGATGCATCAGACAATGAAAACGGAAGTAAAATTCAACATGGAGATTTTATGTCAGAAAAAGAATATCGATATGTTAGAGTGAAAATTACAGGGATTCCAGAAGAGGATTATTGGCCGGCGTTTCGAGAATTTAGATTATATCAGAAATAGATTAAAGCAGAATGGGAGGGGCGAAGCGTTATGAGAAAGAAGGTTCTTTTGCTGATTTTTTTAGTAAGTTTGTTATTAACTGCTTGTGAAAAAGGCGAGTATGAAGAAGTTGTATTTCAGGATGAGGTAATTACTGACAGGCAAATTCAAATATATAAGCAAAGAAATAGAGCAGAAATTATCGCGAAATATCAAAAAGATGGAGAGCAAATTGATGAAAGTTTTTGGGGGAAAGAAATTGAAAATAAGAAAACAGTAAAAGAGCTTTTGATGGATAAAGCATTAAGAGATTGTTTGTATGATCAAGCAATTCTTTGTGAAGCGGAAAAACATGGATTAATAGAAGATGCGAGTTTTTCTGAAATAGAAAATGCTTTAGAAACTGTAAATCAGAGTAACAAAACTGAGAGATTAATTTATGGCAATAAATTTTATACGTTGGATACGTATGTTACTTATTACTTAAATAATTTGACAAGAGAACTTATTGATGTTTTATCGGAAGACGAATTATACTTTACAAATGAAGAATTAGCAAAATATTGTAAAGAAAATGAGGTGATTGAGAAAAATGATAAAATAAAAACATATGAAGAGTATAGGTTTCAGTATAAGAACATACTGTTTCGGCAATACATAACAGAAGTAGTAGAAAATGCTATGGAGGAAATTTTATGCGAAGAAAATTAAAATTGATTGTAGCGGTGGCAGCAGTTTTAACGTCTGGTTTAATGTTGCGGACAAGTGACGTTCATGCAGAAAAGGAAACTAATCAGACCATAATAGATTTCGAAAATACAGAGAATAATGAAGGAGTTTTATCAGGAAAGTATGAAGGGTGTAATTTTGGGAATATGGGCTGGAATGTTGACACAATCAATGGAAATACTAAGCTATGGGCGGACGCTTTGACATTGAAGGGGCAGGTTAATAAAATTGCCATTCCATATGGGAAGGTATTTCGAGGTTTTAAAGCTTCTTGTACGGATAATGCAATTGTAAAAATAGTTTCAGGTGCTGAAAGTAATAGTTTTGAAATTGGTTCATCTGAACAAACATATACGACTGATTTTATAAACAATGAAATGGCTGTGTATCTGATAATAGATTGTCAAAAAGGCGCTAGTGATGTTAAATTTGATGACATTATTTTGGAGGATGTAGATATATCAAAACAAAATGTAGCACTAAAAAAACCGGTGGCAACATCTGGAGAATGTGAAAGTCCGGCTGAGTATGGAAATGATGGAAATACTAATACTATGTGGATACATAATGGAGATGGTGCGAATCAATGGTGGCAAGTAGATTTAGAAGGAACTTATACTTTATGCAATTATGAAATAGAGTTTGAAAAAGAGGAAGATAATCCATGGAAGTATAAAATTGAAGCATCAGTTGATGGAGATACATACGATGTGATTGTAGATAAAACGCGGAACACAGATACATCTCAAAAACAAACGGACAGTATTGAGTCACAGGAAAAATATCGATATGTTCGAGTAACAATTACAGGATTACCACAAGAGACATATTGGTGTGGTTTTCGCGAATTTAAAATATTTACAGAAGATATTTATTCCAATGTAGCACTTGGAAAAATTACGAATCAGTCGGAAGGCATAAATGGATCTGAAATGGCAGTTGATGGAGATATAAATACTTTTGCAGGTAATACTGCTACATATCCATATTGGTGGACAGTGGACTTGGGTGAAAGTTATGATGTTAAAAAAATTGAACTTGTATGGGAAGATTTATATGAGGGAGAAACTAATATTGTTGAGGACTGGAAGTATAAAATAGAATATTCCAATGATCATGGTAGCACATGGGAGAAATTAGTTGATTATACAGAAGAAAATCCGTACACAAATCCTGAGGAGTCAGTTATACAGGGAAAAGAAGTGGACGTTCAAAGTAATTTGTTTAAAGTAACTATTACAGGGTGTCCGACTCAAAGACCTTATGCTTGGGCGATACTTCCAGAATTTCGAGTTTTTGCAGTTGATAATAAAATTCCAGAAGAGGAGGGGCAAAACCTTAATATAGATATAGCATATGGCCAACCTGTGAAAGCATCTTCGACATCAGATGTGTGCGATGCAGATAATGTAACAGATTATAATCAAGATACAATTTGGAGTCCAACAGTAGATGATAATGAACAATATTTACAAATAAATTTAGATAGAGAATACATTATCAAAAGCAGTAAAGTAGAATTTGAATCCAATCCGTCGGCATATAAATTTCTTATATCATCTGATGGGAAAGAATGGACAGAACTAGCACATGTTTCGGCAAATGAAGCAGAGAATCGGATACAAGTAAAAGAAACGGTGGCAAAATATGTCAGATTTAAATTTCAAGATTTAGCAGAAGGATTAAGTGTGCAAGAAGTTCATTTTGATGGAATAGATGCAGGTATTAAAAGTGGAAAACGCATTTTAGTACTGGCACCACACGAGGATGACGAAATGCTAATGGCGGGTGGAATAATCAATCGTGCTGTTGAAGTAGGAGATGAAGTAAAAATATTGCTTGCAACAAATGGAGACTATAATGGGGAAGCTTCTGGAAAAGGACGAATTGTGGAATCCATTAATGCATTAAATGCTTTGGGAGTAAGCAAAAACGACATTATGTTTCTAGGATATGCAGATACAGGTGGTCTTGGAGGTGCACAGACGTATGAAGATAGCTTTTTGTACAAATTGTATACTGCTAATGAAAAAGATGTTCTGGTTAGTCGATGGGGAAATCAGTATACATATGGAAATTCAGAGATAAAAAATGATTATCATTACGAGATGACAGGAGATCATGCACTGTATACAAGAGAAAATTTTCTATCAGATTTACAAATGGCAATCAGTACATATATGCCTACGGATATTTATGTGCCTTCAAGGTATGATATGCATTTTGATCATGCATATTTAGATTTATTTGCAATAGAGGCGATTCAGAATATACAGAAAGAGAATGTAACATATAATCCCACATTACATGAGAGTATTATTCATTCATGTGCGGGAGACAGCAATTGGCCTATTGTTAACTCTGACGAAAAAGGAATACAGGCATTGAATATGCCGACAGGACTTGAAGATTTGACAATGTTTAGATGGGATGAAAGAGAGAATGTCAATGTTCCATATGCAATGCGGCAAACACCTTTTGCATATAATCTTAAGGATCAGGCATTAAGGTTATATACTTCACAATATTATGACTATATCGGATCTTTTGCAAAAGTAAATGAAATCTTTTGGACAAGAGATTTTAGTAGTTTTGCAAAAGAGGCAGAAATTACGGCATCCTCTGACAAGAAAAATAGTGATAAAAAAATTGATCAAAGTGCAATAAAAGCTGTGGATGGTATCAGAGATGGATTTGCAGTTGGTTTACCATATAATCATCAGAGATATCCTCACGCAGAATGGGTGACGAATGGAGAAAAGGAAGGTGCATGGATTGACTTAAAATTTAGAGAAACAAAAGATATTTCAAAGGTTGTGCTTTATGACAGACCTAATATGGAAGATCAAATTTTAGGTGGTACACTTGTGTTTGATGATGGGTCTGAAATAAAAGTTGGGGAATTATCAAATAATGGACGGCCAGTAGAAATAGAAGTGAATAAAGCGTCTAAATCTATAAAATTTGTTGTTACTAAAGTTTCAGAAAGTACAACGAATACAGGATTGGCGGAAATAGAAGTGTATTAGATAAAATAGTCTCGAATTATTCAAAATGGCTACAATCCCAGTAAATATGGGATGCGTAGCCATTTTGCTTTTTGTAACGATATGTGCTATATTATGATGTTTTTGCTTTTATCTGCATATTCCGCAAGAACTGCGCATCCGTTCCAATAGAACGGAGCACTGTTCCGCTTTGAACTGAGCGTAGCTCAGCTATAGTTAATAAGTTACTGTTTTTCAATTCGTCTATCATTTCCAATAAATTCCAAGATATAGGCTTTTGAAGTTATACGACTTAGGCAAGCCAATACAGAAAGAGACCACTGCCTATGAAAAGAATACTATTTTGCGCTTACATTATAGTAGCTTCTCATGGTGATTATTCTGAAAACCGTAGCTTTAACAGGGTTATTTCGATGAATGCTGGTAGCATGAAAAACGATACTTGTAACGAGTAAATGAGTAGAAGGGGCTGTCGGGAAATCAATGTCAATAAGTTAAGGATTGTCCCAACAACTTCATTATGAATGATCAAA
>OASY01001045.1_pt1 | contig 13938 bp, 10 predicted proteins | sample 1501231 | NCBI WGS metagenome assembly OASY01 (sample SAMEA2579917, study PRJEB22360) | human gut metagenome | biome: human gut; feature: human-associated habitat; material: faeces | place: Denmark | collected 2008/2010 | reverse complement strand
CCTCGCGCGGGCGGGTGTTCGGCTGGACGCTTGAGCAGTCGCAGCCGGTAGGAAATCCGCGCCGTAGGAAGAACGGCAAGGGGGGTGCCGACAGCGAACGTTCCGGCAGACCGAACCGTTCCGGCAGACCGAACCGTTCCGGCGGGCGTAACAAGGATCGCGGCAAAGACAAGGGCGGCAAGCCATTTAAGTCCGAACGTGAGGATCGTCGTGATCGCGACCAGCGTGAGGAGCGTAACGACAGCGCGAAGAAGTTCGAGCCGAAGAAGAACCGTGCGGAACGCCGTGCCGCCAAGTTCGAAGGTCGTGACAATCGTGAATTCGAAGCGCGTGAACATCGTTGGGAACATCCTGAAATTCAGGAGGAACGCCGCGAACAGCACGAGGAAAAGCGCAACAACAAACGTCGTGAAAAGTACACGCGCCTGCATGAGCAGCAGCGCAGCGACAACGAACAGCGCGAAACAACGAACAAGCGTAGGAACGACGGCGATTACGGCAATACCGACAATCGCAGGAAGCCGGGAAAGAAGAAGCTCGGACAGCTTGCGAAAAAGCAGGGTGCGCCAAGCAAGAAGCAGCGCAAGTCTGAAGCCCGTGCCGAGCGTCGATATGACGACGATCGTCGGTCCAAAGGCAAGAAGCATGACGAGCGTTCCTCGGATGCGAAACGCTATGACCGTCATACGGAAGTCAAGCGTGGCGGCCGTGGCGAACGTCATGACAAGCATGCAGGGCAGTCACGGCATCGCCATGCGAACATCAGGAAAGCGCCATTCCGTATGCGTTGATCGCTGAAAAGCAAAATCAAAGCTTGCGTAGCTGGTAAACAATAGAAAACGGTGTCCGCCAAGGTATATGAACACTTGGCGGACGCCGTTTTTTGTTAAATCTGATCATCTATTAATTTGCTTGGCTATATGAAAAGTTGCTCAGCCTGTAATCGGATTGTATTGGTCGTCTGCAGTGAAGCACTTACGGTACGCCATCACCATAATGAGACTGTCAGCCAGAAGCGTCAACGCTGCGATGGCGGCGAGAATCAGGAACTGGTATTTCGCCGCATCGATAGGATTGCCGCCGGCGATGATCTGACCGGCCATCATGCCAGGCACCGTCACAATGCCGCTGGAAGCCAGCGAGGCGGTAGTCGGCAGCAAACCCAAACGAATCGACGAGACGATGGACGGGCGCGCGGCCTCCCAAGCGGTCGCACCCAACGCCAGCAGCGTATCCACTTCGTCACGGCGTTCCTTCATGCTTTCGAAGAACCGGTTCAATCCAACCGCCAAAGCGGACACGGTATTGCCAAGCAGCATGCCGGTCAACGGTACCACCAATTGCGGCGCATACCACGGTTGCGGGCGAATGATCAATTCAGTGACCAACGAAATCATAATGAGCATGGTGATGACCAAGCTCAAAAACACGGGGCCGGCCAAGCCTTTTGGTACACCCTTGGCACGAGACAGGGTGATTTGCACGGCCGCGATCAGCATGAACATCACCAGCAGCAGCACCAGCCATGGATTGTTCGACTTGATGACGAATTCCATAATGAAACCCATGGCGCACAATTGCAGCAACGCGCGGCACGCCGACCATAGCAGTGTCTTGCCAATGCCCATGCGCATCGCTTCGGAAATGCCCGCGGCTACGGCAACCATAACCAATGCGATAAGCAGACCCCAAATATCAATGGAATAGTAATTGCCGCTCATGCCTGCGCTCCTTGCATCGAATCGGACTGTGCCGCGAAATCATTGGAATCATTGGTTGCTGTGGTTCGCGGAGCATTCGCACTCTGCAATACGCCATTGGCCAGTGTACGCGTGGCACGCCCATCCGGTGGACGATGGCGAATACGGATCACCGTCATGCCCCGCTCTGCGGCCTGAGCCATGATGGACGCCACCTTATCGGCGTTCTCATCATCCAAACCGGCATCAACCTCGTCGGCAAGCAGCACTTTTGGCGAAGTAAGCAAGGTGCGCGCCAAACTCACGCGGGCGGCCTGGCCTCCAGACAAGTCATGCGGAGCACGCCCCAAGTCAATATCCGCGCAGCCAATGGCGTCAAGCGTGGCTCGAATGCGAGCATCCGGCAGTAGATCGGCGGGTTTGAGAGACTTGCCGGACGACCATTTCCTGCCGAATCCTTGCTTGCCTTGTGAACGGTAAACGAATCGCCTCGGCCACACTCGAACCGATCAATACCGGCTTCTGCGGCAAATACGCCACCTGACTACGCCACTGCTGCGGTGTGAATTCGCTGGCAGGGCGCCCTTCAAGCTGAAAATTGCCGTTCGCATTCGGATTCAATCGTGCGAAAGCGGTAAGCAGACTACTCTTGCCCGATCCGGAAGGGCCGACCAAATCCACAATCTCACCATGCTTCACATCAACGGATAATCCGCTGAAAATCGTGCGTTGTTCACCGTCGACTGGCACGACACAGGAAACATTCGACGCCGAAAAAACATACTGCATAATGCAACACCATACCGCTTGGCTGTCGGTCGGATGCATTGGACGCGTTTCGTAGTGTCTTCTTAGCTGGAATCACATTGCATGGGAATATTGCGTCTGCTGTACAAGGAACATGTACAGGGAACATGCGCAAGGAAGCGCGATCGGAGGAAACCGTGCCGCAGTCAGAGTATCAAACCGATCCGGCATGACTGATGCTTCCCAATGCGCTGTTGGTCGAAGGCGATCCCGACGTGGGGTCCGTTCCATGCGTATGGCGGGTATTGGAACGTGCGTTCAAGGCATGATCGATGATCGGCAAAGGTAAGACGCTGCCTAAGAGCATCATCCATTCAGCTTGCTCACAGTATTTTTCGTCGATATTCCAAGGAAAATCAGCCTCAAGGATGAGGTCGTGCCAACGTTTCATGGACTACAACTGGCACATTGGACATGAAGAATATGAAAGCAAGAAGTGAGCATGCGTGCATGGTTGATGAACATAAGTTTGGTGGATGGCTGGTTTCCGGCAACGTTGTTTTCAGTAACCGCAGTGCTGGCGGCGATACTGCTGGGTACTGCAATATGGGAGACGGTTGCCGGAAGTCGTGACGGTGGCAAACGCACGTTTGCCGTAGTCGTGTGTCCGGTAGTGATTGCGATTATTGCAGGCATTGCCGGATTGGTGATTGCCTGGTTGCTGTCGGACGTGTTTGTGGTGTTCGGTGTTGAGCTGGGGCCGCATGTGGTCGCATGGGCCGGTTGCGGTTGCGCGATCATTGGATTCGCGATTTGCTATGCGGTGCCGCATAGGGGAGTGTTGCGTGCCGTCGCCGTTGTATTGACGGTATTCGCGGTGCTTTCCGCCGCCACCGGCATCGATCAGGCGTATGGAGAATATGCCACCATCGGATCACTGCTCGGCCAAGACACCTATCGTGAAGCCGACCTGACGGGAATGGCGAAACGCAGCGATTTGATTAGCGTCACGCAATGGAAGCAGGAAAAAGCAGACGGTAGCGTCAGCAATATTCCCGCACATGGCGAAGTCAGGAAAGTAAATATTCCAGCCACAGCATCGCATTTCGAAGCGCGAAAGGCGCTGGTATATCTGCCGCCTGCAGCGCTTGCCACAGCCAAACACAAGCCGGCGTTGCCGGTCATACTGATGATGAGCGGCCAGCCGGGCTCTCCGGGTCGCGTGTTTGCCGCGGGCGGCATTCAAACCATGATGGACGATTACGCGCAGCATCATGGCGGACTCGCACCCATTGTTATTGCGGCCGACCAGTTGGGAGACGATTCGCATAACACCCTATGCGTGGATTCGCCGGTGTACGGCAATGCGTTGACCTACTTGACGAAAGACGTGGTCGACTGGGTGAAAGCCAATCTTCCGGCGGCACAGCAAGCGCAGGACTGGGCGATCGCAGGTTTTTCACAGGGGGCCACATGTTCGCTGCAGATCGGTGCGAACCATCCGGATTTGTTCGGTACCATCATTCCCACCGGCAGCGAGCTCAAACCGACCAATGGCAGTGAAAGCAGTATGATCAGCCGGTTCTTCCACGGCGATCGCACCGCATACGAGAAGCAGATCCCCATCAACGCCATTCGCAACCATGCACCTTCGAACCAGATGCTTGTTATCGGCGCAGGGGAGCGTGATCGCGAGTCCGTGCGCAATGTCGAACGCATCGCACCGGTTGCTCAACAGGCGGGCATGCATGTTACGGCAGTCGAATCGCTTGACAATGCGCATGACTGGCATGCCGTGCAAGACACGTTGCGGTACGGACTTGCCGTATTCGGCTACAACACGGGACTGAGCGATGCCAAGCCGAAATTGGTCGACTATCCGAATCTCAAACGCATTTCAATCTGAATCATCGAACGGAAGTACTGTATTATGACGCAATCGCAGGAATCAACAGTGAAACCATTATTTGGCTTTCGTGCGCTTATGGCCGATCTTGCCGACTGGATTCGTGAGCATCGCATGACCTTGGGGTTTGTGCTGTTCATCACGCTGTTCAATGTCGGCATGCAGCTCGTATGCGGCATTAGACATACGCAATTTCCGCCGCAATTGTCGCGCGTGAGTTTTGACGCGCTCGCGCATGGGCGCTGGTATACCGCGCCGATTTCACTGCTGTCGGTGCCTCAGTTGGGTCGTCTGTTGATCGACATTCCACTGATACTCATCGCATTCGGCTTATGCGAAACGGTGATTGGAAAGGCGAAGACGGCATGGGTGTCGCTGATCACCACGCTTGGCGGCATAGCGCTCGGTATGGGATTATGCTCGCTGTTCGCAGGCAAAAGTCCGCAATGGCATGCGATTTCGCATGATGGTGCGATTTTGGGGCCGCTGGTTGTTGTGGTGGGCACGCTGATGTGTGCCAGCGCGTTCACCGCCATGCTGTGGCGTCGGCGTATTCGTGTGATCGGCTATAGCGTGGTGCTGATCCTGTTCCTGTATCGTGGTGAAGCCGGCGATTACTGTTTGCTGGCGTCGGCGTTGCTTGGCCATGTGCTTGGCTATTTGATGGCTTCCGAGAGTCAAGGTGATGTGTATAGGCATGGTGCCTTGTATGAGATGCGCAGGCTGATTGGTATGGCTGCCGGCGTACAGGCGGTCGGTTCGCTGGTTGCCGTTTCCTCAAGACAATCATTCGGATTGCTCTCCATGTTCGGCTTGCTGACAGGTTCCACGGAATTCGACACGGAACAAGTGTTGGATTGCCTCAACGGTTCCTCGCATGCCAACTGTTTCGCGCAATATCGTATGATGCGATTCACCATGCCCGGAAACTGGCTGGTGTCGTTGATGCCGACGCTGATGCTGCTGTTGATCGCATGGGGTCTGTATCGCGGACGCCGTATTGCCGCAGCGTTGAGCGTGCTGTTCAATGCGTGCACAGTGGTGCTTGCGATGCTGTTTTATGTGGTGCTTCCGCTGCAATATGTTGGCGATTCGCAGGCTGATGCGTTGCCTGCGTTGGCTCGTCATGGTGCGTTTCATGCGATGTTTTCCACTATGGCATTGCCGTTGATTTTTATCGTTATCGTCATTGCGTTCCGTCAGTGTTTTACGATTCGCACTAGAAGTGAGATTATGTTGCGTGCTGCGGCAGGTGCATTGTCGGCTTTTCTGTTGTTGGGATTGATGTATGCCGGATATGGGCTTGCCTCTCCCGACGATTTCAATGAAAGTCCGCAATTGATCGCATTGCTTGCCGATTATGTGCAGCGATTGTTGCCGATCGGACTGCTGAGTGGTATCGAACCTGAGTTTGTGCCCGTCGGCCGAATCTCCTTGCTGGTATATCAGTGCGTCGGTCCGGTGTTTTGGATTATCGCTCTGCTGTGTGTTTGGGATTGTTTGCGGGATCGTTCCATGGTGAATGACGCTTTGCACCATCGTGTTGACGCGATTATTCCGCTTGGCGGCGAATCCATGTCATTCATGGCAACTTGGAAAGGCAATGACTATTGGTTTTCCGCAACCGGACGTTCCGCGATCGCCTATCGAGTGTCGTACGGCATCGCATTGACGGTGACAGGACCATTCGGAGATCCCAGCGAATATGCGGAAGATCTTACTGATTTCGCAGCATTCTGCACACAACATTCCTGGACGCCCGTGTTTTACAGTGTGCACGAATCGCAGCGAGCCGAACTCACCAAAGCCGGATGGGATTCGCTTGACGTCGGTACGGAAATGGTCGTCAATCCCAACGAATGGCAGACCCGAGGCAAGAAATGGCAGGACGTGCGCACCGCCATCAACAAAGCCAAACGAGACGGCATCACCGACGTGCTCACCACTTTCAAGGAGGCACCCTTCTCAGTACAAACGCAGATTCGTGAGATCTCCGCACAGTGGGCCGGCAAAAAGGCCCTGCCGGAAATGGGATTCACCTTGGGAGGCGTCGACGAACTGATCGACTCCCGGGTGCGCCTACTCTACGCGGTTGACGGCAATGGCAAAGTCCTTGGCGTAACCAGCTGGCTGCCCACCTATCGTGACGGTACGATCATCGGTTGGACGCTTGACTTCATGAGGCATCGCACCGACAGCGTCAACGGCATCATGGAATTCCTGATTGCACGCATGGCTGAACGACTACGCGACGAAGGCAACGTGGAATTCATGAGCTTATCGGCGGCGCCGCTGGCCGGTATGGGATCCAACGAAAGCGAACACGAGGAAAGCGAAGTGTTGCGTCATGCACTGCAAATGGTCGCAGACATCATGGAACCAGCATACGGATTCCATTCACTATTCCGTTTCAAACTGAAATTCCATCCCGATGAAGAGAAAGTGTATATCTGCTATCCCGACGCAGCCAAACTGCCGCAAATATCGCTTGCCGTGGCACAAGCCTACGTGCCGTCGCTCACACCTGCCGAAGCCATGCGATTCGTACGTACGATTGCGCCGCGTGATTGACATGATGTCAGACTTGAGACGGTCCATGGTTCTGGGGTAGCTCGGGTCTACACTAAAGAACGGTTCATAAAGTACTACTTTTCCTGATGGAAGGGGCCAGCATGTCAGCTGAAGCAAACGTCGGCGTAGTCGGTCTTGCCGCAATGGGCGGTAGCCTCGCACGTAACCTCGCACACCACGGCAACAAGGTGGCAGTGTTCAACCGCTCTTACGGCCGTACCGAAAAGCTCATGAACGAACACGGCAACGAAGGCGAATTCTTCCCGGCAAAAACCCTCGAAGAGTTCGTGGACAGCCTCGTCAAGCCGCGTACCGCCATCATCATGGTCAAGGCGGGAGAGCCGACCGACGCCATGATCAACGCGCTCGCCGACCTGATGGAGCCGGGCGACATCATCGTCGACGCAGGCAACGCCTACTTCCCGGACACCATTCGCCGCGAGAAGGAAATCAGCGCTCGCGGACTGCATTTCGTCGGATGCGGTGTGTCCGGCGGTGAGGAAGGCGCTCTGCTTGGACCTTCCATGATGCCGGGTGGCTCCGAAGAATCCTGGAAGACTCTGAAGCCGATTTTTGAATCCATCGCGGCCAAGGCCGAAGGCGAACCGTGCGTCACCCATATCGGTCTCAATGGTGCTGGCCACTTCGTCAAGATGGTGCACAACGGTATTGAGTACTCCGACATGCAGCTCATCGCTGAAAGCTACGATCTGATGCGTCGTGGCCTTGGCATGACTCCGGCTGAGATCGGTGACGTGTTCGAAGAGTGGAACAAGACCGAACTCGACTCCTATCTGATCGAAATCACCGCCGAAGTGCTGCATCAGGCCGACAAGAAGACCGGTAAGCCGCTGGTTGACGTGATCGTCGACCATGCTGGCATGAAGGGCACCGGCACGTGGACCGTGCAGACCGCACTGTCTCTGGCCGTACCGGTCACCGGCATCGCCGAAGCCGTGTTCGCCCGTGGTCTTTCCTCCGAAGCTGATCTGCGTGAGGAAGCCGCCAAGCAGGGCTTCAATGGCCCTGACGGCAACCTGAACCTCACCGACGATGAGAAGAAGGCCTTCATCGAAGACATTCGTCAGGCACTCTACGCTTCCAAGATCGTCGCCTACGCCCAGGGCTTCAACGAGATTACCACTGCTGCCGAAGAATATGGCTGGGTCGGCGATCTGGCTGCCGTGGCACGCATCTGGCGTGGCGGCTGCATCATCCGTGCGAAGTTCCTCAACCGTATTTCCGAAGCGTTCGAATCAGGTGAAGCCAACGTGTCGCTGCTGTTCGCTCCGTACTTCAAGAACGCCATCGAAACCGCCGAAAAGTCTTGGCGTAACGTGGTGGCTCAGGCCGCCGTCAACGGTTTGCCTACTCCGGCGTTCGCTTCCTCGCTGTCGTACTTCGACGGACTGCGTTCCAAGCGCCTGCCCGCCGCCCTGATCCAGGGTCAGCGCGACTATTTCGGCGCTCACACCTACCAGCGTGTGGATCAGCCGGGCGCATTCCACACGCTGTGGGCCGAGCCGGGCCGCGAGGAAATCGAAGCCTGATAGACGTATTTCTGCAACGAATCTAGCGGATTAACAGATGAAAAGAGCCTCACGCTTTATGAAAAGTGTGCGGCTCTTTGTGTTGCGGCAAATATGATCAGCCGCAAGGGAAACTCGTTGAGTTGCCTCCTGAATTATTCGCGATGCTGGTTGCGTGGGTTGCCGCCATTCATGATTGCGGCGACCCGTCGCGTCAGAGCGCGGGGGAGTAGTCGTTCCGCTGCGGCTCCGGCTTTGGTGAGGTAGCCGTGGTAGGCAAGCGTGCGCCCCTGCTTCATCTTCCGATACGCGTAGGTGGCAAGCTGGTAGGCGGTGGCCGGTTTGGTCAGCGTGAAGAAATTCATGCCACGCATGTTCGCGGCCTTGGCGAACCCTGTGGATGTCGGCCCGGGGCATACGCAGGTCACACTCACACCGGTATCTCGCAATTCGTACGACACCGCTTCCGAAAGCGATCGTACGAACGCTTTCGACGCGAAATATATCGCCATATATGGGCCTGCCATCATTGAAGCAACAGAAGAGATGTTCAATATGCGTCCGTGACCCTGCTCGCGCATATCACGACCATAACGGTACGTAAGTTCAGCCAACGCGGCCATGTTGAGCTGCATCATCTCATGCTGGCGATGCCAGTCGGCGTCGAGAAAACCCGTCCAATCCGCAAAACCGGCGTTATTGACGAGATGATCCACTTCAAAACCTTGCGAAACTGTGTAATCATGCAACTGTTGCGGTGCGTCAGACTCGCTTAGATCAAGCGCAACCGTCTCCACATGCACGCCATAGCGATGTTCCAGCGTGCGCTTCACGTCATCAAGTTTGCCTTGACTGCGTGCCGTAATGATGAGATCATGCCTGTCGGCCGCAAACAATGCCGCCATCTCACGCCCAATGCCACTCGAAGCCCCCGTTATCAACGCATATGCCATAAAACCACCTTTCTTAAGTATTGATGTTCATGGTAGTCAATACGCATGCAATAACGCCATTTGCAACGCAATGGTCCGGAACTTTTCGACTGGGCTGGCTGATTGACAGTTTTCATGCACTTCTCGCATGGAAAGTAATACATCATTTACATTAGTTATTTTGGTTTGGTTCGTTCACAATGGGTGCGTCAGCATGAATGTGAAAGAACCAGTATGGAATGTCCGAAAGGCCATGTTTTTGAACTCATACAACAGGGCTGCCCGACCGACAAAGTCATTACAATGCATGTCGTGAAACCGGGATCATTCACAGCTTGCATTTGACTTCGTCCACTTGAAGTTCTTAAGTTTGATGGCATGACTTACGATTTCGACACTCCCGTAGACCGATCCGGCACGTATTCGCTCAAGTGGGAAGAGGCAGGAGATGCGTTGCCCATGTGGGTGGCGGATATGGAATTTCAAACCGCTCCACAGATTCGAGCCGCACTGCAACAGCGTCTTGACCACGGTATTTTCGGATATTCCATCGTCCCTCCTGCATGGAATCAGGCATACGTTGACTGGTGGCACCGTAGGCATAATCTTGATATCGACCCGGAATCGCTCGTATTCAGCACCGGCGTGGTGCCGGCAATCTCCAGCATGGTACGAAAACTCACCACAGCAAACGAAAACGTGCTTATCCAAACTCCGGTCTACAACATTTTCTTCAATTCGATTATCAATAATGGATGCCGCGTGCTTGAATCACCGTTGGAATACGACGGTTCCGGACATTACTCCATCAACTGGGCCGATCTGGAATCCAAGTTGGCCGATCCGCAAACCACGCTGATGATCCTGTGCAATCCACACAATCCCGTAGGCCGAATCTGGGATCGCGACACCCTCGCACGCATAGGTGAGCTTTGCTGGAACCATCATGTGACCGTAATCAGCGACGAAATTCATTGTGATCTTACCGATCCGGGATATGATTACGTGCCCTTTGCCTCGGTGAATGAGCAGTGCGCAATGAACTCCGTGACCTGCATGGCACCGACCAAAACGTTCAATATCGCCGGTCTTAACACGGCTGCCGTAATGATTCCAAATCCCGTGCTGAGGCATAAGGTATGGCGTGCGCTCAACACGGACGAAGTGGCCGAACCGAACGCCTTCGCCATGACGGCCACGCTCGCTGCCTTCAACGAGAGCGAGCCTTGGCTTGAGGAATTGCGCGCATACTTGACAGGCAACAAAGCCGAAGCACGAGCCATGATCAACGAATACAATGCTGCCGCGGCACCGGAACGACGCATCGCCCTGATTGAAAGCCATGCCACCTACTTGTTGTGGGTCGATTGTTCGAAACTGACGCACGATACCGCTCTGTTGTGCGAACATCTCAAGCGCAATCATCAGGTGATGTTCTCCGAAGGTGCCGAGTATGGCGGCAACGGGCATGATTTCATTCGCATCAACGTGGCTTGCCCGCGAAGCACCATGCAAGAAGGATTCAATCGTCTGTTCGCCGGGTTGCATGATTTTTCGGCAGAGTAATACATTGATCATCGATTGTGATATTGCTCACAGCCGCTAAAAAACGGCTGGTTTTGTGGGTTTTCACAAAATATGGAAAGGACGTTTTCGGATGGTCACTGCCGTCCGTGACGTGTTGGCGATACTATGAAGCACATGACTGAAACTGTTTCATCCGTACTTGGCACGCCTGAAGAGTGGACGAATCCGCTGCGCGATCCGCGCGATCTTCGACTTCCACGTATTGCAGGCCCGTGCAGTATTGTGATTTTCGGCGTGACCGGCGATCTGTCACGCAAGAAGCTGCTTCCCGCCATTTATGATCTGGCTAATCGTGGCCTATTGCCGCCAAGCTTCGGTTTGACGGGTTTTGCACGTCGTGATTGGACCGAGGATCATTTCAAGGATTTCGTGAAGGAGAACGTGCAGGCGCACTGCCGCACGCCATTCAAGGAGGCGACCTGGACGCAGCTCGCCGACGGCATTCGTTTTGTGCAGGGCACGTTCGATGATCCGAAGGCGTTCGAACGATTGTCGAACACTGTTGCCGAGCTTGACCGTGATCGTGGCACACGAGGCAACCATGCGTTCTACATGTCGGTGCCGCCGCGCGCGTTCCCGCAGGTTTCCCGACAGTTGGCCGATTGCGGTCTGGCGAAATCGTCGGAAGGTGCTTGGCGTCGTGTGATCATCGAGAAACCGTTCGGGCATGATCTGGCCAGCGCTAAGGAGCTGGATCGTGTGGTTTCCGAGGTGTTCGACCCATCGAGTGTGTTCCGTATCGATCATTATCTCGGTAAGGAGACGGTGCAGAATATTCTGGCGCTTCGTTTCGCGAACGCCATGTATGAGCCGATTTGGAACAATAATTACGTCGACCATGTGCAGATTACCCACGCCGAGGATATCGGCGTGGCCGGTCGTGCCGGATACTATGACGGCATCGGTGCCGCACGCGACATGATCCAGAACCACCTGCTGCAGCTCATGGCATTGACGGCCATGGAGGAGCCGGTCTCCTTCTCCGCCGCTGATCTGACGGCTGAAAAGACGAAGGTGCTGTCCGCAGTGCGCTTGCCGAAGGATCTGGCGGCGCATACGGCCCGCGGACAGTATGCCGCCGGATGGCAGGGTTCTCATGAGGTTGTCGGCTATTTGGATGAGAAGGGCATTAATCCGGCTTCAACCACAGAGACTTACGCAGCGATCCGACTGGATGTCGATACGCGCCGTTGGGCCGGCGTGCCGTTCTACCTGCGTACGGGCAAACGTTTGGGCAAGCGTGTCACGGAGATTGCCGTGGTGTTCAAGCGTGCCCCGCATCTGCCGTTCGAGTCGACCGCAACGAAGGAGCTCGGCAAGAATGCGATCGTGATCCGCGTGCAGCCCGATGAGGGTGTGACCATGCGGTTCGGCGCGAAGGTGCCGGGTGGCACGTCGATGGAGGTCCGTGACGTGTCGATGGACTTCGGTTACGGCCGTTCGTTCACCGAATCGTCTCCGGAAGCCTATGAACGTCTGATTCTTGACGTATTGCTGGGCGATCCGCCACTGTTCCCAACCACACGCGAAGTGGAATTGAGCTGGCAGATCCTCGATCCGATCGAAGAGTTCTGGTCCACGCTTGGCCAGCCGCAGCCGTATCGTTCCGGAACGTGGGGCCCTCAGGAAGCCGTTGAAATGCTGGCCCGCGATGGACACCGTTGGAGGATGCCGTGATCATTACCATGAAGAACACCGAAACCCGTGAGATTTCGGCGAAAATCGATGAATTGCACGAGGAGCGTGGCGAAGCGGCTCTGGGTCGCGTGCTCACACTGCTGATCTCCACGAATGAGACGTCGCTGGAGCATGATCTCGCCGTGGCGAACAACGCCAGCCGTGAGCATCCCTGCCGTGTGATCGCAATCGCGCCGAATTCACGTAGGGTGGATGCCGCTGCCGATGATGGCAAGCCGCACACCTTTCTCGACGCGGAAGTGCGATTCGGTTCCGACGCTGGCGCGGGCGAAATCATCGTGTTGCGTCCGATTGGTGGGCTGGTTCACCACCCTGATACATTGGTGATTCCGCTATTGGTGCCGGACGCTCCGGTGGTGGCTTGGTGGCCGAACGAAGCTCCGGCGAATCTGTCAAACGATTTGCTGGGTTCCATGGCGCGCAGCCGTATCACCGATGCCATGCATTCCTCGAATCCGATGCGGACCATGGATGATCTGCGCCGCAACTGGTCGTCGAAGAATGTGGACATGTCGTGGACTCGCTTGACTGTTTGGCGCGCAATGCTCGCTTCGATGCTTGACCAGCCGCCGCATCTTCCAGTAAGCGGCGTGCGTGTGACCGGACCAAAGAACTTCCTGCCGTTGAATCTGCTGGCCGCATGGCTTCGTCTTCGTCTGAACGTGCCTGTTGTGGTGGAAGACGATCCGAATGCAACCGCCGTGACCGGCGTGTATCTGACCCGTTCCGATGGCGTGCTGAGTTTGGAACGCCCATCCACCGACGATGGCATCGCCGTATTGAACGTTCCAGGGCAGTCCCCGCAAACCATGAGCGTTCCCGCACGAACCATCGAGGAATGCTTGAGTGAGGAATTGGGTCGACTCTATCCGGACGAGATCTATGCGGAAGTCGTGACTCAAGGCTGGGATCTTATCAATTCGAAGCACTGAATCGATTCTCCGAAACAATAAAGGAACAATGCAGGAAAAGCATATGGCAGAACGCACCACCGTTGTATATCCCAATCCTCAGATTCTGGCTGAAGCCGTGGCCGCACGTACGCTGTTGACCATCACCGATCTTCTGTCGGAACCGAATCGCACTCGCGTTGACATTGCCGTGACCGGTGGAACCGACGGCAATCGAGTGTTCGACGCCATGAACGCGAGCCCATTGAACGATGCCGTGGACTGGAGCCGCGTGCACGTATGGTGGGGCGACGAACGATTCGTGGCCGCCGATGACGATGATCGCAACGCCAAGCAGGCGCGTGAGGCATGGTATGG
>OASY01001039.1_pt1 | contig 13986 bp, 9 predicted proteins | sample 1501231 | NCBI WGS metagenome assembly OASY01 (sample SAMEA2579917, study PRJEB22360) | human gut metagenome | biome: human gut; feature: human-associated habitat; material: faeces | place: Denmark | collected 2008/2010 | reverse complement strand
TAATAAGCCCTTATAGGGCTAGTACAAACCACCGGCTAAGCCGGTGGTTTTGATTGCATAGGAAATTTCGATGAAATCGCCAATAAAATAAAAATCATCTGGTCTTTTTAAACAAACCATGCTATACTAACTAGGTTACTGAGGCGTTTTCCGAGACTGCTGAAAAGCTTATTACAACATGAAGGAAGACAAGTAGTCGGTTTTTCAGTTGTTTCGGCGCCTTAAGACAAAAAATATAAAGGAGACGAACTATGACAAAACAGTTTAGTATGGAACTTGCAGGACGTACACTGATGGTAGAAGTTGGACGTGTTGCAGCACAGGCAAACGGTGCAGCATTTATGCACTACGGTGATACTGTTGTATTATCTACAGCAACAGCATCTGAAAAGCCAAGAGATGGAATTGATTTTTTCCCATTAAGTGTAGAATATGAAGAGAAATTATACGCAGTAGGTAAGATCCCAGGTGGATATTTAAAGAGAGAAGGAAAACCTTCTGAGAATGCAATTCTTACAGACCGTGTGATCGACCGCCCAATGAGACCACTGTTTCCAAAAGACTACAGAAATGACGTTGCATTAAACAACTTAGTTATGTCTGTAGATCCAGATTGCAGCCCAGAACTTACAGCAATGCTTGGTTCTGCGATCGCAACAGCAATTTCAGATATCCCATTTGACGGGCCTACAGCATCTACAATGGTAGGACTGATCGATGGAGAATTCGTGATCAACCCAACTTCTGCACAGAAAGAAGTTTCTGATCTTGCATTAACTGTTGCATCTACAAGAGAAAAAGTTATCATGATCGAAGCTGGTGCGAATGAAGTACCAGAAGATGTGATGTTAGAAGCAATCTTCAAAGCTCACGAAGTGAATCAGGAGATCATCAAATTTATTGATACAATTGTAGCTGAATGTGGAAAAGAAAAACATGACTACGAGCATCATATCGTAGATCCAGAGATGTATGATGATATGGTAGCTTTCATTACTCCAGAAGCAATGGAAGAAGCTGTATTTACAGATGACAAACAGACAAGAGAAGCAAATATCCGTGCGATCGAAGAAAAATTAGAAGAAAGATATGCTGAGAATGAAGAATGGTTAGCACAGATCGGTGAAGCTGTTTATGCATTCCAGAAGAAGACTGTCCGTAAGATGATCTTAAAAGATCACAAACGTCCAGATGGTCGTGATATCAAACAGATCCGTCCACTTCACGCAGAAGTTGACTGCCTGCCAAGAGTTCATGGATCTGCATTATTCCAGAGAGGACAGACTCAGGTTATGACAGTGACAACACTTGGATCATTATCTGAAGCACAGCGTCTTGATGGAATCGATGTAACAGAAACAACAAAACGTTATATGCATCACTATAACTTCCCTTCTTACTCTGTAGGAGAAACAAGACCAAGCAGAGGACCAGGACGTCGTGAGATCGGACATGGTGCATTAGCAGAGCGTGCGTTAGTTCCAGTATTACCAAGTGAAGAAGAATTCCCATATGCGATCCGTACAGTATCAGAGATCATGGAATCTAACGGATCTACATCTCAGGGAAGTATCTGTGCTTCATCTCTGTCATTAATGGCAGCAGGTGTTCCAGTGAAAGCTCCAGTTGCAGGTATCTCTGTTGGACTTGTAACAGGAGAAGGAGATGACGATTACATCATCTTAACAGATATTCAGGGACTAGAAGACTTCTTTGGAGATATGGACTTTAAAGTAGCAGGTACAGACAAAGGTATCACAGCGATCCAGATGGATATCAAGATTCATGGATTGACAGAACAGATCATCCGAGAAGCGATTGCAAGAACAAAAGAAGCAAGAACACATATCCTTCATGATGTTATGAATCCAGTGATCCCAGCTGCAAGAGACCACGTCGGAGAATTTGCTCCAAAGATCTCTCAGTATACGATCGATCCTGAGAAGATTTCAGAAGTTATCGGTAAACAGGGTAAAACGATCAATGGAATCATTGATGAAACAGGTGTTAAGATCGATATTGACGAAAGTGGACGTATTGATATCTTAAGCGAAGATCAGGCAATGATCGATAAAGCGATCAGCATCATCAAATCCATCGTAGAACCATTGAATGTTGGAGATATTTACGAAGGTGAAGTTGTAAGGATCATGAACTTCGGTGCATTTGTACAGCTTTCTCCAAACAAAGACGGAATGATCCACATTTCAAAACTTTCTAATGAAAGAGTTGAGAAAGTAGAAGATGTCGTGAATATCGGAGACAAAGTAGCTGTCAAAGTATTAGAGATCGACAAGATGGGAAGAATCAATCTGAAATTAGAAGAAAAGATTGAAGATTAATTAAGAATGACAAAACAGCTTTTTGTATGCGAAAGTGTATGAAAAGCTGCTTTTTTGTTCTATAGGAAAATTTGATAACTCAAGTAAAATAAACCCAAATAAGAGGATAAAACAAATGAAACATATTATATTAGCATCTGCTTCCCCAAGAAGAAAAGAAATCCTGGAACTTGCCGATCTGAAATTTGATGTTATGCCAAGTGATGCACAAGAGATCACAACAAAAACAGCACCAAATGAAGTAGTTATGGAATTAGCATCGATCAAAGCGAAAGACATATATAAGAAATCAGAGAAACAAAGTATGGTCGTGGGAGCAGATACTGTTGTAGCCTATCAGGGGCAGATTCTTGGAAAACCAGCAGACGAAGCGGACGCAAAAAGAATGCTTACGATGTTAAGCGGACAGACACATGAAGTGTATACAGGAGTTTGCGTCATCGAAGATGGAAAAACAAAAACATTTTATGAAGAAACAAAAGTTACATTTTATGAGATCAGTGATGAGCAGATCGATCGTTATATCAAGACTGGAGAACCTATGGATAAGGCTGGATCTTATGGGATTCAAGGAAAAGCAGCTGTCTTTATCAAAGGGATCGAAGGAGATTACTACAATGTTGTAGGATTTCCAATTGCAAGATTTTTGCAGGAAATCACAAAATAGTTATGTATTTTTTCAAAATATGAGGGGAAAACCTTTGACGATATCTATGAATCTCTGTTATGATGTGAGATAAAGGCAAAAAATAGATATATTGATAGGAAATTTAAAGAAAGGGATTAGAAGAATGGGCAAGATTGCGATCGTAACAGATAGTAACAGCGGAATTACTCAAAAAGAAGGTAAAGAATTAGGAATCTCAGTGATTCCAATGCCATTTTATATTAACGAAGAATTATATTTTGAAGATATTACATTAACACAGGATGAATTTTATCAGAAGTTAAACGAAGATGAAGATATCAAAACATCTCAGCCTGCACCTGGAGATGTGTTGGATCTGTGGGAGAAGTTATTAGAAGACCATGATGAGATCGTGCACATCGCGATGTCCAGTGGATTAAGCAGTTCCTGTGCGACAGCGGCAATGTTAGCAGATGATTACGATGGAAAAGTTCAGGTTGTAGATAACCAGAGGATTTCTGTCACACAGAGACAGTCTGTCTTAGATGCGGCCAAATTAGCGGAAGAAGGAAAGTCAGCCAAAGAGATCAAAGACATCTTAGAAGCAGACAAATTAGATTCCGGAATCTATATCATGGTAGATACGTTAAAGTATCTGAAGAAAGGCGGACGTGTTACAGCAGCAGGAGCAGCCATCGGTACAGTGCTTGGAATCAAACCAGTTTTACAGATCCATGGCGAGAAGCTGGATGCATTTGCGAAGACAAGAGGTGTCAAACAGGCAAAGAAAAAGATGATCGCAGCAGTAAGAAAAGAGTTAGAAGAGCGTTTCCAAGATGGAGATTTTGGTAAACACGCATATCTTCAGTCTGCATATACAAAAGATGAAGAGGCAGCGCTCAAATGGAAAGAAGAACTGATGGCAGAATTTCCAGGAATGGAATTCCAGCAAGATCCGTTATCTTTAAGTGTTGCATGTCATATTGGTGCAGGTGCATTGGCGGTTGCTTGGACACATAAGATTGATGATTAATAGCATTAATCTTCTTTTCATCTCGAAGAAATGTAAACAAAACATGAATTTTACATGAAATCCTTGTGTGATCATAGCACAAGGGTTTCTTTTGTGTTACAATACAGTCAATTTCGATACAATAGATAGCAGGAGATAGATGTTATGGAAATGAAAAAAGTATTAAAATACGCAATGGAGATCGGAGAATGCATGCTAGTGTCAGGAGCAGGTGTTTCAAGGGTAGAAGATACGATTTCAAGAATCTGCAAGGCGTATGGAGCAAAAGAAGCCAATGTATTTTCTATCACATCAAGTATTGTAACAACGATCGAAGATGAAAAAGGAGAAATCTTAACGCAGACAAAGCGTATCAGGTCATATAAGACAGACTTTACCAAACTGGATGAGTTAAATCAGTTATCAAGATATATGTGCAAAGAACTTCCGGAAGAAGAGGAAGTAAAACGAAAGATTTCAGAGATTAAAAAGGGAAAAGTCGTCGTTTTTACAGAGGAAGTTCTTACATCAGCGGTCATTGCAGCAGCATGGACTTCATTTTATGGAGGTGGCATTACAGAAGGAATCATAGCAATGATCGCAGGGGCATTTGTCGCGGTTCTTGCAAGATATATTAAGATCTTAGCACCCAACGAAATGGTATTAAACTTTCTATTATCATTTTTTGTTGCAGCATTTGCATATATCAGTGCAAAATTCGGACTGACGGAGGATTATGGAAAGATCATCATCGGTAATATCATGCTGTTGGTTCCTGGAGTTGCATTTGTTAATGCACTTCGGGATATGATCGGTGGAGACATGATGTCAGGAATCTTAAGAGTCTGTGAATCGATACTGTTAGCTGTATTCCTTGCAGCAGGTTCTTTTATGGCATTGATGTTCTTAGGAGGTGTGTTATAAATGAAAGCAGAGATCATACAGGTACTGGCAAGTTTTGTCGGAAGTTTTGGATTTGCAGTACTTTATAATCTTCGAGGGAAAAAACTTTGTATGGCTGGGATTTCTGGGATGGTATCATGGATCGCCTATCTTATCGTGTGGAATGAGATGCCAAGTACATTTGTGGCGAATCTGGCAGCGGCCGCAGTTGCGACGATTTATGCAGAAACAATGGCAAGGATCTTAAAAACTCCTGTAACAGTATTTTTGATCACGGGAATCATTCCATTAGTACCAGGTGGAAATTTATACTATACGATGAATTATGTCTTGGCAAAACAGTGGCATTTATTTTATTTATATGGGCAAAAAACATTGCTGATCGCAGTGGCGGTTGCGGCAGGGATCATGACAGCATCTTCTGTTTATGGAATTTGTGCATCTGTATGGAAATACTGCAAAAGGGAGATATGAGCAATCTAAGAATAAACCTCACAGATTTTGCATAAGATAAGAAAAACGAAAGTGTGCAGGTATCGTATGGAACAGGATGAAAAGTTTGAAAATCAATTAAATCTTGCTCTGGATCTTAGCGAAGAAGAACGGGAGAGATCCAAAGATTTAGATGCAGGATACGATAAAGAAACGGATCAGTGGGAGATCATATTTCGCTACGCAGGCACACTTGATACGATCAGATGGTCAGACACAACGAGGATCGAACCGTTGAGTATGGGTTATGCGATCGCCTATATAAAAGAAGACGAGTTGGAAGCATTTGGGGCAAATGAACAAGTTATTTATATAGAAAAACCGAAAAATCTATTATTAAGTCGACAGCCATCGATAGCCGCATCTTGTATGTTGTCGGTCAAGAATCCACCTCTTTCATTGACTGGAAGAGGTGTTTTTGTCGCTGTGATCGATACAGGGATTGATATTTTTCACCCGGATTTTATAGATGAAAATGGAGATACTAAGATTTATGCACTATGGGATCAAACGGTCAAAGGAAGTCCGCCTAAACCATTTCTTAACGGAAATCTCTATACAAAAGAAGAAATCAATAAAGTATTGCACTCAGAAAGTGGAAGATACGATTTTCGGAGCAGAGATCGATCTGGGCATGGAACACATGTAGCTTCAATCTGTGCCGGGATAAACGGGGTTGCACCAGAGGCAGAACTGATCGTTGTGAAATTGGGAGATACGAGAGAAAAAGGTTTCCCAAGGACGACACAATTGATGACAGCATTACAATATGTGATCAATGAAGCATCACAGGCAGGACGGCCGGTTGCGGTCAATATCAGTTATGGACATAATTATGGAGATCACAGAGGAAATTCCTTGTTAGAAAGATTTATATCACAGATCGCACAGCAATGGAAATGTACGATCTGCATTGGAACAGGAAATGAGGGAAATAGTGGAAAGCATAAACAAGGAAAGCTGATCAAAGAAGAACAAAAAATCTTATTGGATATTGCACCATTTGAGCAGAATCTAAATCTCCAGATATGGAAAGATTTCGTGGATGAGTTAAGAATACAGCTGGAATCTCCATCGGGAATATCTTATGAGATCACAGATAAACAGGGAAAGTCACAATATGCATATGGAAATACGATCGTCTTTGTATACAATGGTTATCCAACACCGTACAATGTAAGGCAGGAAATATTCCTTAGTTTTATTGTGCAGGAAGGAAATCATATAGAGAGTGGACAATGGAATCTTACATTGATTCCACGAAATATCAGAAATGGGGAATATCAGATGTGGCTTCCGGTATCCTTAGGAAGTAATCAGGAAACTAGATTTTTAGAGCCAGATAAAGAGTTTACTTTAACAATCCCATCAACTGCAGAAAAAGTGATCTCAGCAGGTGCGTATGATGTCAGATATCAGTCCTATGCAGATTTTTCGGGGCGGGGTGATCAAAGATATGGTGTAAAGAAACCAGATCTTGTGGCACCTGGAGTTGGAATTTTGGCAGCAGCACCGGGAGGCGGTGAAAACGGTTTGTCCGGGACGTCAATGGCAACGCCATTTGTCACAGGAGCGGCAGCTCTTTTGATGGAATGGGGGATCATAAGAAAAAATGATCCTTATTTGTATGGAGAGCGGATCAAAGCTTATTTTCATAAAGGTGCAAGGAAAATGAATGGATTTTTGGACTATCCAAACAATGAAATTGGATATGGAAAATTATGCGTGGCAGCTAGTTTGTATAATTAGAAGAACTTACGAAAAAAAATACAAATGATATTTGTAATTTTTGTATCATATTTCCAATTTATATGATAAAATTAATAACACACTGGGAACACGAAAGGGGAAGAGACAATCATGAAAACAGAAAGATTTGATAAGAAACTGTTTAAACAGGAAGTACTCAATAATCTAAAGACTCAGTTCAGAGTTGAGCTTGATAATGCATCCCAGCAGCAGATTTATCAGGCTGTGGCTTATGCCCTGAAAGAGTGGATCATTGAGGACTGGATGGATACTCAGAAGACCTACGAAGAGAAAGACCCAAAGATTTTATATTATATGTCCATGGAATTCCTGATGGGAAGAGCACTTGGAAATAACCTCATTAACATGAGTATGTATGGAGAAGTGAAAGAAGCACTCGATGAATTAGGCGTAGATCTGAATGCCGTTGAAGACCAGGAACCAGACCCAGCACTTGGTAATGGTGGTCTTGGAAGATTAGCAGCATGTTTCCTTGATTCATTGGCAACACTTGGATATGCAGCATATGGATGCGGAATCCGCTATCAATACGGAATGTTCAAACAGAAGATCAAAGACGGATATCAGATAGAAGTACCAGATGAATGGTTAAAGAATGGAAATCCATTTGAATTAAAACGTCCGGAATATGCCAAAGAAGTACGTTTCGGTGGAAATATCCGTACAGAATATGATGAAGCAACTGGAAGAACCAACTTCATTCAGGAGAACTATCAGTCAGTTATGGCAGTCCCATTTGACTATCCGATCGTAGGATATGGAAATCATATCGTTAATACATTAAGGATCTGGGATGCAGAAGCGATCACTGACTTCCAGCTGGATTCTTTTGATAAAGGTGAATATGACAAAGCAGTAGAACAGAAGAACCTTGCAAAGAACATCGTAGAAGTATTATATCCAAACGATAATCACTACGAAGGAAAAGAGCTTCGTTTAAAACAGCAGTATTTCTTTGTATCTGCAAGTTTACAGGCAGCAGTAGCCAAATATAAGAAAAACCACGATGACATTACAAAACTTTACGAGAAGATGACGATCCAGATGAACGATACTCATCCAACAGTATCTGTTGCAGAACTTATGAGAATCTTAATGGATGAAGAAGGTCTTGGATGGGATGAAGCATGGGAAGTTACAACAAAGACTTGTGCATACACAAATCATACGATCATGGCAGAAGCATTAGAGAAATGGCCAATCGACTTATTCTCAAAATTACTTCCTAGAGTATACCAGATCGTAGAAGAAATCGACCGTCGTTTCGTAAACAAGATCCGTGAGATGTATCCAGGAAACGAAGAGAAAGTCAAGAAGATGGCGATCCTTTGGGATGGACAGGTACGTATGGCACATATGGCGATCGCAGCAGGATATTCTGTCAATGGTGTTGCAAAACTTCATACAGAAATCTTAAAGAATCAGGAATTAAAAGATTTCTATCAGATGATGCCAGAGAAATTCAACAACAAGACAAATGGAATCACACAGAGACGTTTCTTAATGCATGGAAACCCATTACTTGCAGATTGGGTAACAAAGAAACTTGGAACAGACACATGGGCAACAGACCTTTCTTTAATGTCAGGACTGAAGAAATATGTGGATGATCCAAAAGCTCAGAAAGAATTTATGGATATCAAACTGCAGAATAAAAAACGTCTTGCAAAATATATCTTAGAACACAATGGCGTAGAAGTTGATCCAACATCCATCTTTGATGTACAGGTAAAACGACTTCATGAATACAAACGTCAGCTGATGAATATTTTACATGTGATGTATCTGTATAATCAGTTAAAGAAGAATCCAAATATGAAGTTCTATCCAAGAACATTCATTTTTGGTGCTAAGGCAGCAGCTGGATACCTTCGTGCAAAACAGACGATCAAACTGATCAACTCTGTAGCTGATAAAGTAAATAATGATGCATCCATTAAAGGTAAGTTAAAGGTTGTATTTATTGAAGATTATCGTGTATCTAATGCAGAATGGATCTTTGCGGCAGCAGATGTCAGCGAACAGATTTCAACAGCATCCAAAGAAGCATCAGGAACAGGTAACATGAAGTTCATGTTAAATGGTGCACCAACACTTGGAACAATGGATGGAGCGAATGTAGAGATCGTTGATGAAGTTGGAGCTGAGAATGCATTTATCTTCGGTATGAGCTCAGAAGAAGTTATCAATTATGAGAATAACGGTGGATATCATCCATATGAGATTTACCAGAATGATAAAGACATCCATGAAGTCTTAGATCAGTTGGTAGATGGAACATATGCAAATGGTGATCCAGAACTTTACAAAGATCTGTACCAGAGTCTGTTATTTGGTGATACAGGAAGCCAGGCAGATATGTACTTCATCTTAAAAGACTTCCGTTCATATGCAGAAGCTCAGAAGAAAGTAGAAGAAGCATATAGAGATACAAAAGGATGGGCTAAGATGGCGATGACCAACACAGCAGGATGTGGCAAGTTCTCATCTGACCGTACAATTCAGGAATATGTTGATGATATCTGGCACTTAGATAAGATCAGATAGTCTTATATAGAGTCTTGAAATATAGTATTGAATATGATAAGTTAAGAGGAAGAGTTCCCAAAGGAGGGATTCTTCCTTTATTCATGTAAAAACAGATGATAAAATATTTCAAAAAAATTGCAAAAATATTAAGAATGTGTTAAAATTCGAATGTAAAAAGAAATATCAAGAATAAAGATGAAAAACAAAGAAAGGGAGTAACAAATGAGGAACATTATAAGGAAACTTGCAGTGTGCTTTCTGGCATGGATATTGGTCTGCACAACAGTTGTAACTGGGCATGGAATGCATACGGCAAAAGCAGCACAGACATTTAAGATTCATTTTATTGATGTCGGATGTGCAGATGCTGCATTATTACAGTATGGAGAAGGAACAGAAGCAAAGTATGCATTGATCGATACAGGAGCAAACCAGTATCATAATACAAAGGATACGACGATTGACACAACAAAGACACCAGTCTATGAATATTTAAATAAGATGGGAGTAAAACATCTGGAATTTATACTTCTGACACATCCTCATCAGGATCATATTGGAGGTATGGAGAAGATTCTTTCTGATACAACGATCAAGATCGATAAGATTTATGGGAATGATCTGAATATTCAGTACTTGAAAAGCAGCGAGGATAAGAGCAAGCAGTCTTCAGATGAAACAAATTGGACAGAATTTGATACCAAAATATACAAGAACTTTAAAGCAGCTTTAGAAGCAAGAAATAAACTTGCCGAAGAAGCAGAAGACAAAACAGAGAAAGAAAATCTAAAAGTAGATTATGTAGTGCCAACTGCAGGAGAAACAATTAGTCTTGGAGAAGCAAAAATGACATTCTATGGTCCATTAGAGAATGATTATCAATATGGTAGAACGGTTGATTTGAATACAAGACAGGAAAATAAATATTCTATCGTCACAAAGATCGTTTACGGAAGCAACTCTTTCTTAATGACCGGAGATGCCCAGAAAGAAACAATCGAGAAGATCATCGCGAAGGGATATGATCTGACAGCACAGGTGCTCAAGGAGCCACATCATGGATTTCAGGATGTCACAGAAGAAGAGTTAGCCAATGGCTACCAGTATTCTGATCATAAAACAGTGATCGATGCGTCACAGGCTAGTATTGCGATCATCAGTAATGGATACATGAATACAGGTGGTGTTCCATATACAAAAGTCTTAAGAGACTTATCAAAATTAGATGTCTATGAGACAGGAGACCGTGGAACGATCATTGTAACATCCGATGGCTCACAGTTATCTATCCAGACAGAGAAAGGAGATAACCAGCCAAGTGTCAAAGGAAAGGAAAGTGATGATGAAACATCATCCCCAGTGATGAAATCCATGAATATCACAGCAAACACAACAAAGCCATTGACAGCAACGAGTGTGGATGCTGCGAATACTTATAATCGTTATGAAAAGAAGAATATCACAGTAAGATTTTCAGGAACAGCCCAAGGATTTACAAAGCTGACAAGCATTGAATATAAGTTTGTGCCAAAAGGTGTGAATAATAAAACCATAGCATATAAGACAGGGAGTTCCTATACAGTCAAAAATGGAAATTGTGGAAGGTTTTATGTAAGATATAATACACCATTAGGATCAACAGAGATCAAACTTCCTGGATTTACAGTTGATACGAAAGCACCAACCAGTGTGAAGATCAAAGCGAATAAGTCAGGGATCAAAACACTGTCAACATCTGCAAAGAATACTTACAGTAAACGAATCAAGAAGTCTGTTAAATTTACATTTAGTGCAAATTATGGAACCAGTGGAAAATCAATGACACAGTATAAGTTTGTACCAAGAGGAAAAAAAGCTTCCAAGTACAAATGGAAAACAGCAAATGGTGTAACTTATAAGACAAGAAATAAAAAAGTTCGTTTATATGTAAGATATATTGATAAATCTGGAAATATTACAACAAAGAAGACAAATGGATTTTACATAACTAAGAAATAACAAAGAAAACGCTAGGATGGAAGTATGAAATATTTTACAAAGAAGATCATAGCGGTACTGCTGACAGTGATGCTTACAGGCATCACTGTTTTGCACGTATCGGGAGGTCAAACGATTAAAGTTAATGCAGCACAGACATTTAAGGTTCATTTTATCGACGTAGGAGCCGCCGATGGAGCTTTGCTTCAATATGGAGAAGGAGAAAACGCGAAGTATGCCCTGATTGATTCTGGGGCTTATTCTTATGAGGCAACAGATCACGATACGATCGATGTATCAGACCGTGTGCATCAGTATTTGCTGGATCATGGAGTAAAACATCTGGAATTTGTTGTTCTTACTCATCCACATGGAGATCATATCGGTGGAATGAAAAAGATACTAGAAGATAAGAATATTACGATCGATACGATTTATGGAAATCCATTGGAGTTTGAATATCTGGAAAGCAGCGAAGATAAAGAAAAGCAAACAGAAGAAACAGCCCGATGGACAGCATTTGATACACAGACTTATCAGACATTCAAGAAGAAACTAGAGAAGAGGAATTCATACAAAGATGCATCATTGCATATCCAGTATGTTGTGCCACAGGCCGGAACATCCGTAAAATTAGGCGAAGCGGTAATGACCTTTTATGGTCCGTTAGATAATACCTACAGGTATGGAAGAGCACAGGATGCACCCAATTTAAATACAAGACAGGTAAATAAATATTCGATAGTGACGAGGATCGTTTATGGCAGTAATTCATTTTTAATGACAGGCGATGCACAGCAGGAAACGATCAAAAAGATTGTAGTTAGAGGTTATGATTTAAGTGCACAGGTATTAAAGCAGCCACATCATGGATATCAGGATGTTCGTTTGCAGGATAAACCGAAAGGTCGTTATGTATACGATTCGGATCATAAGTATCTGATCGATCGAACAGGTGCAAGTATTGCGATCATCAGTAATGGATATAAAAATGTAAATCAGACACCAGAGAGCAATGTACTTCGTGATCTGTCAGGAATGGATGTTTATCAGACATCAGATAAAGGAACGATCGTAGTATCGTCCGATGGTAAGAATCTAAGTGTGTCAGCACAAAAAGGCGGTAATGTACCAAGTCATGCGGGATATGTAGTGAAACAGAAGCGTACCCCTTTGATGCAGAAAGTTACAGTGCAGGCAAATACAAAGAAGAAAATGACACCACTTCGTTCCGATGCCTCAGCAGCATATCAGCATTATGAGAGAAAAAACATCAAGATCAGGATTTCAGCACAGGCAAAAAGCTTCACAAATCTAAAACAGATTCAGTACAAATTTGTGAAAAAAGGAACTTCCAAAGGAAGTGTACCATACAAAACCGGTACGACATTAACGCTCAAAGACGGCATGATAGGCAGGGTCTATGTGAGGTTTGTCACAGATGCAGGGATAGATGAGATGCAGCTTCCAGGAATCGCAGTAGATAAAAAAGCACCAACGAAGACGAAGATCAAGGTTAACAGATCAGGAATCAAGACATTGAAAACGTCAACAAAAACGTCTTACAATAAAAAAATCAAAAAGTCAGCCAAATTTGTATTTTCAGCATCCTATGGAATCAGCGGGAAATCAAAGACACAATATAAGATCGTGCCAAAAGGCAAAAAAGCATCCAAATATCGATGGAAAACGGCGAATAAGATAACCTATAAAAAGAAGAACAAAAAAGTGAGTATCTATGCAAGATTTATCGATAAATGTGGAAATATCACACAGCGAAAGAGTTCTGGATTCTATATTACAAAATAAGGGAAGAAAGATATAAGAAGGCTTAGCTTGTATGCGAAAAGAGAATTTGTTATACTAAGAGGCAGAAGAATTAAAAATGCAAAGCAGGAGGGAATGTTAAGAACCTAAAACAATTGATAAATGTGATTAAAAGTGTTTAAATATACTCAAAGGAGAGTGCTATAATGAATACATCAAATATCACAAATTATAAGCCAAAAGATTTTGCTGAACTTTTAGGCGTATCTGTTAAGACATTACAACGTTGGGACAGAGAAGGAACTCTAAAAGCAAACCGAACTCCAACTAATAGACGCTATTACACTTATGACCAGTATCTACAATTTAAAGGTATAAATACTGAAAATGATAAGCGTCAGGTAGTTATTTATGCTAGAGTGTCTACAAGAAATCAAAAAGATGATTTACTAAATCAAGTTGCATTTTTAAGACAGTTTTGTAACCCATAAAGATAGATTTATTAGATTTGGTTATGATTGGTTTGAAAAATTCTGTATGAAGTTTAATACGACTATAGTGGTAGT
>OASY01001036.1_pt1 | contig 13999 bp, 10 predicted proteins | sample 1501231 | NCBI WGS metagenome assembly OASY01 (sample SAMEA2579917, study PRJEB22360) | human gut metagenome | biome: human gut; feature: human-associated habitat; material: faeces | place: Denmark | collected 2008/2010 | reverse complement strand
TCTCACGCGGTAGCGGATCTGGCGGTAACGGATCTTCGGAACGGAAGGCACGGGTTCCAGGCGGAAGAAGTCGTTTCCGCCCTGGATTTCTTCCCGCGGGGACTCCGCGTCAGCCCGGACGAGGAGAAGAGAATTGTCAGCCACCTGACGGTTGCCCGGAATTCGGTTGACTTCGCGAAGTTCCTCTTCAGACATACCGGTTCCGAGCGCGATATCCGCGAGGGTTTCACCCTTCTGGAAGCGGTGCGTTTTCCAGGCCGAAACCCGTTTGCCGTTCGAACGCCACAGAGCGAGATTCTCCATGAATTCGTCGAGGTTATCCGCGGGGATCAGCATGGCGGTGTTGTGGGCGCCGACAATGACGGGCTTATTGAAGCTCGGATTGAGAAGCTTGAAGTCATCCAGCTTCATATTGGCCAGACGGGCGGCTGTCTTCACGTCGATATCCTTGTCGCGGAAGACCTGCACGAAATAGGGTTCGCTGCCGATATCGGGAAGCGTCACGCCGTAGGCCGAAGGGTTCTGGATGATCCGTTTGACCGCCTCGAGCCTGGGCACATAGTTCGCGGTTTCGAGCGGCATGCGGAGATGCGAGTAGTCAGTCGGCAGCCCTGCCTGAGCATTGCGGTCGATCGCCCTCTGCACATTGCCTTCGCCCCAGTTATAGGCAGCCAGAGCGAGCTGCCAGTCACCGAACTGCGCGTACAGCTTCTGGAAGTAGTCCAGAGCCGCACGGGTGCTTTCCACGACATCACGCCGCTCATCTTTCCAGAGGTTCTGGTTCAGGGAGTAGGTCGTGCCGGTGCTGGGAATAAACTGCCAGAGACCGGATGCCTTGGCCGATGACAGGGCATTCGGGCGGAAGGAACTTTCCACGAATGGCAGAAGCGTGAGCTCCATTGGCATGCCGCGGGCCTCAACCTGACCCACAATATGGTAGAGATACATGCCGGCGCGGGTCGCGGTCTTCGCGAAGCTTTCCGGATGCCGCGAGATCGCTGCAACCTGGGTTTCAACCCGGGCGCTTTCCAGCGTCGGAATCTTGAAGCCGTTCCGGATACGGGTCCAGACGTCAATGTTCGGTGCCGGCAGCTCCGCGGTGATAACTTCGGTGATCCTGTCAGCGGCAGGCGCGGGCGCGGCAGCTGCGGCAGGCGTGCCGGGAACCGATGCCAAAACGGGCAGGGCCTTATCGCTTGCTGCAGGAACGCCTGCTGCGGGAGCGGCCATGGAGCCGGTCGCGTAAATGCCGATGAGAAAAAGTGGGATCAGTCGCAGTTTCATTTGTTGCGTGAAAAGAGTGTTGGATGCCTCTGCGGGCAGCTATGCGATGGTACTCTATGTTATTAGGTTAAACCGCTACGGCCGAAAGGCTTTTTGTAAAAATGTCAATCGTTGAGGGACAGAACCAGAATGAGCAAAGAGCTGAGCATTCCTGATTTTATGGGAACGCCGGCCGGAAGGTTCCTGCGGGAATGGGAGTCTTCTCAGGTAGCCGGTGTCGTGGGAGACGTGTTTGGCTACAGCGCGGTTCAGATTGGTCTTCCTGAGCTGGATCTGCTCCGGGGCAACCGGATTGCGACGCACATTCAGATTCTTCCCCCCGAATCGCGGAACCTGAAAAACTTTTCCAGTCAGGATCCTCTGAACAGAATACTGGCTGATTTTACGGAAATTCCGCTGGCCTCTGAGAGTCAGGATCTTGTGGTCCTCGCGCACGCGCTCGATTTCTGGGAAACTGATGCTCCGGCTCAGAAGGTGCTGCGTGAAGCAGCCCGTATTCTTGTCCCTGAAGGGCGTATTGTGCTGACAGCCTTTAACCGCGCGGGGTTTTGGAGTCTGCGCCAGAGACTGTCGCGGATTGGACTCGGAGGGGCTTTTCTGCCTGACGTAGCCCGACCGATCGCTTTGAAGCGGCTGCAGGACTGGCTTTCACTGCTGGGGTTTGAAGTGGACCGGGGGCATTTCGGCGCCTATCAGATGCCGAGCCGCACCGCGGCCGGGCTGCATCGGTTTGAGTGGATGAATCTGGCGGGCGACCGCTGGTGGCCCGCTCTTGGCAGCCTTGTGATGCTTTCCGCCACCAAACATATCGCTGGCCCCCGCCTGATCGGGAGCACGGCGTTCGCCGCGGCCCGTGCGCTCCGGAAGCCGGGGACACAGCTTGCGGCGGAGTCCGCATCGAGAGACGAATCCCGTAAGCTCTGATGACTGAATTAATGGATAACGTACGACTATGCAATCCCCTGTAAGCAAAACCCTGGAAATCTGGACGGACGGAGCCTGCAAGCAGAACCCCGGTCCCGGAGGCTGGGGGGCGCATCTCGTGTATGGACGCCATGTGATGGATCTCTATGGCGGAGAGGCCATGACCACGAATAACCGCATGGAGCTTACGGCGGTCATTGTGGCGCTCTCCTGCCTGAAGAAGCCGTGCCCGATTGTGATTCATACGGACAGCCAGTACGTGAAGAATGGTGTCGAGCAGTGGATGGCGAACTGGAAGCGTCACGGGTGGAAAACCGCGGCAAGGAAGCCCGTTAAGAACAGCGGGCTTTGGAAGAAGCTCGGCGATCTGGTCGATCAGTTTGAAATCGAATGGCGCTGGGTGAAGGGCCATGCGGGAGATCCCGGCAATGAGCGGGCGGACGAACTCGCGAACTGGGGAGTCGAAGTGGTGCGGGGCACGAGAGGTGCCTGTGAGATGATTCCTCCGGGTGTGCTCGAGAGTCTGGCGGCTGACATCGAATAAGAGAAGAGGCGGAACAGAAAGTGCGACAGATTTGTCTGGATACGGAAACGACAGGACGTGATCCGGAGAACGGTGACCGTCTGGTTGAAATTGGCTGTGTGGAGCTGGATGGACGGCGTCTTACGCTGGATGACCGGTTTCTGTACCACACGCTCATCAATCCGGAGCGTGAGGTTCCTGAGGAGGTTGTGGCAATCCATAACCTGACGACTGAGCGTCTGGCCGGAGAGCCGAAGTTCGCTGAAATCGTGGACAAGTTCCTCGACTTTGTCCGGGGGGCAGAGCTCATCATCCATAACGCTGAGTTCGACGTGGGCTTCCTCAATATGGAACTCGCCAGGATTGGCCGTCCTCCGATTGAGAGCATCTGCAGAATCACGGATACTCTGGCGATTGCGAGAAAGAAGCATCCGGGGCAGAGAAACAGCCTCGACGCGCTCTGCGCCCGCTACGGGATTGATAATTCGTCCCGTACGCTGCACGGCGCGCTGCTTGACTCCTGGCTGCTGGCGGAAGTCTACTTTGCGCTCACCCGCGGGCAGGGCAACCTCCTCATGGAAGCTTCCGGCCGCGGATCGGCCGAAAAACTGATGCCGCTTCCCCCTCCGGAAAGCCTTCGCGTGATTCGGGCTGACAGCCGTGAACTCGCGGCGCATGAGGAGCAGCTGGATAAGATCGACAAGGCCTGCAAGGGAACCTGCCTCTGGCGGTTTGATCCGAACGCGCCAGCTCCGGAAGAGACACCGGCAAAGCCCGCGTAAATGCCTGACAGCGACAGGATTTGACAAACCGAAATAAAAAAGTAAAATTATCAATCTCTGTATTGCGCAGTTAGCTCAGCGGTAGAGCATCGCCTTCACACGGCGGGGGTCACAGGTTCAATCCCTGTACTGCGCACCAAGATTCCAAAAAAGCGATCCTGTCGGGTCGCTTTTTTATTGCCTCAAAAAAATGCCGGCAGGATCTGCCGGCGTGATTCTCTCAGTTCTTTTTTCCGGGGCCGCTCAGGCGGATTTCCACCAGCCGGGCGTACTTCATGAAGGTGTAGATACATCCGCACGCGGTGTGGATGAAACCCGGAAGCCCATCGAGGAAGCCGAGCTTCAGGAAGTAAAACTTCAAAAAGCGGCAGAGCGGGCTGGAGAATATCTTGAACCCATGGTGATCGTCTCCGATCTTATGGAGATAGCCAGCCCGGAGATACGCGAAGCGGATCTTCTTCTGAAGAAACTCACTCAGGTTATTGGACGGATAGTGAAGGAGGTCGCCTTTCAGGCGGACCGCTTTTTTATCCGTCTCTACTTTTTCCTCAACCGGTTCGTTGTTCCAGACCGCATGGCGCCGGTCAAAGAGCCGGATCTGCCAGTCCGGGTAGCCGTCCCCGTGCTTCAGAAAACGGCCGAGGAACCAGGTCTTCCGGGCAAATTCATACACGTGCGGTGCGGCGTCAGAGCTGCGGCCGGAAAGCGCCGCCTGAATAGAGGCGGAGAGTTCAGGAGAAAGCCGTTCGTCCGCGTCAATGCAGAGCACCCAGTCGTGAGCAGCCTGAGAGACGGCGAAACGCCTCTGCGGACCGAATCCCATCCATCCCTGGTGGATCACATAAGCCCCGAAGGATCTCGCAATCTCGACCGTCCGATCACGGCTTCCGGAGTCCACGACAAGAATGTCTTCTGCCCACTGGCAGCTTTCCAGACAGTCCTGGAGATGATCCTCTTCGTTTTTCGTCAGGATGACGATGCTGAGGGGGAAAAGCTCCCGGCTGGTCGATTCTTCAGGCATGAGAACTCTCTTCGCAAAGGTGTGACAGGTAGGCTTAAGAATAAACGAAATGCGCGTCCCGGACGCCTGACACGTGGAGGAGCTGATCAATCACTTCCTGCTGCGGGTCGACGAAAGCAGGGCGGCGGGCGACGACCTGCCCGTGCATTCCGTGGGTGTCAATGCAGAACACAAGCTGGCAGCCGTATTTGCTGTTCTCAAAAGGCGCCACAGTCTTCGCGATCTCCTTGAGATCCGGCTCTTCGCTCACCTCGATATGCAGTGCGGCGTGTCTCCTTGTGCGGAATCCCGGAAGGCTTTCCGCAGAGTCGATGGAGAAGGAGGTGGTTTCCTTCTTTTCGTCCCAGCGGCTGCGGCCTGTCACGATGACAATCTCGTCCTTCACGAAGATGTCCCGGTACTGATCCCAGGCGTCTGAGTAGCAGACCGCCTCGATCGAACCGGTTCCGTCATCCAGTGTCACGATCCCCATGCGGCCGCGTTTTCCGATCACCTGCCGGAGATCCACAACAACGCCGGAGAACCGGATAGTGTCCTTCGAGCGGTAGCTCTCTTTGGCTCCTGGCGCCGGACGGCGGCCGGAAGCGAGGATCTGATGAATGGTTTCCGGAATGAATTTCCGGATCTCGTCCCGACATTCGCCGAAGAGGTGCCCCGTCAGGCAGAAACCGATCACTTCCTTTTCGAGCAGCAGCTTTTCGTGCTCGCTCCAGGGGGTAACGGGGATCCAGTTCACGATGCGCTCGGGTTCGCTCGCGTCGCCGAAGAGGCTCCCCTGGTCCGCGAAGAGCGCGGCGTCTGCGGCGGCCTTCATAGCCTGATCCAGGTTTCCGAACTGTTTTGCGCGGTCCGGATCGATGGTGTCTAAGGTCCCCGCCTTGATAAGTCCTTCAAGCACCCGGCGGGAAAGTCCCGCACTGTCCCGCTTCTTCATCCGGGCGCAGAGGTCAAAGAGATCCTTAAAGGGACCGTTTTCCTTTCGCTCCGCCATCAGGGAGAGAATCACGCCTTCGCCGACACCTTTGATGCCGCCGAGACCGTATCGGATCGTCTTGCTGTCAGGAGCAGTGAAGAACCAGTCGCTCTGGTTGATATCCGGCGGCAGGATGCTGATACCGCGAAGCTTGCAGTCATCGATAAACGTGCGGATCTTATCTGAATCCGTCAGGATCAGACACATATTGGCCGCCATGAATTCGGCCGGATAGTGAGCCTTCAGGTAAGCGGTCTGATATGCGACGTAGCTGTACGCCACAGCGTGGGATTTATTGAAGCCGTAGCCCGCGAACTTCGCCATCAAGTCGAAGATCTCGTTAGCCACTTTTTCCGAAATGCCGTTTTTCGCGGCGCCGGCGACGAAGATGGCACGGTGACGCACCATTTCCTGCTTCAGCTTTTTACCCATGGCGCGGCGGAGAAGGTCAGCGCCGCCGAGCGTGTAGCCGCCGATCACCTGAGCGACCTGCATCACCTGTTCCTGATACACCATGATGCCGTACGTTTCCGCGAGCACTGAGCCCATGCGGTCGTCGAGGTAGGTGACGGGTTCCTTGCCGGACTTTCGGGCGAGGTAGGTCGGAATCATTTCCATCGGGCCCGGACGGTAAAGAGCGTTCAAAGCCACGAGATCTTCGATCCGGTCCGGGTGCGCCTGACGCAGCAGCTGCCGCATGCCGGGCGATTCAAACTGGAAGACTGCCGTCGTATCGCCGTCCTGGAACAGTTTCAGCGTAGCCGGGTCATCGGTCGGAATACGCCTCAGTTCGAAAGACTGACCCGGGTGAAGCTTATTGATGTACTCCACGCACTTATTCAGAATCGTGAGCGTCGTGAGGCCGAGGAAGTCGAACTTCACGAGACCGACGTTCTCAACGTCATGCTTATCGAACTGGCTGATCGTGTTTTCCGGCTGACCGTCCTGGTTATAGAGCGGACAGAAATTGGTGAGAGGACCCGGAGCGATCAGCACACCGCCGGCGTGCATGCCAAGGTTTCGCGTGATGCCTTCAAGCGGTTCGGCGTAACGCATGAGCTCCTGATACTGCTCATCTCCGTCGATCTTTTTCTTGAAGTCAGGCTCCATCTCCTTCGCAAGTTCGAGCGTAACGTCCTGTCCCGGAGGCGCAGGGATGAGCTTCGCAAGTTCATCCACCTTGCCGTAAGGCATGCCGAGTACACGGCCGACGTCACGCACCACAGCCTTCGCGCCCATGGCGCCGAAGGTCGCGATCTGGCTCACAGCACTCGCGCCGTACTTGTCCTTCACGTGCTGAATCGTTTTGTCGCGGTTCCACTGACAGAAGTCCACGTCGAAGTCAGGCATCGACACGCGTTCCGGGTTCAGGAAGCGTTCGAAAAGGAGGTTATAGTGCAACGGATCCATATCCGTGATCCGCAGCGAATAGGCGACGAGTGAACCGGCGCCGGAGCCGCGGCCCGGTCCCACAGGAACGCCGTGGGTCTTGGACCAGTTAATGAACTCCTGCACGATGAGGAAGTAGCCCGGGAACTTCATCTTCTTGATGATGCTGAGCTCGTACTCGAGCCGCTCAAGATAGCGCGGGCGCACCTCGTTCCGCTTCGCTTCATCCGGGTAAAGGAATTCGAGCCTTTCCTCAAGGCCGTCATGCGCGAGATGATCGATGTAATCATCGAGCGACATGCCTTTCGGCGTTTCGAAAAGCGGGAGCTGCGGCTTACTCAGAATGCCGTCGACATTGCAGCGCTTGGCAATCTCAACCGTGTTCTCAATCGCGCTCGGAATGTCCGCAAAGAGCGACATCATTTCTTCAGGCGACTTGAGATACTGATCCTCGGTGTAACGCTTCGGGCGCTTCGGATCGGCAAGCGTGTAGCCTTCGGCAATGCAGACACGGACTTCATGCGCGATGAAATCTTCTTTTTTCTGGAACTGCACCGGGTGCGTCGCGACAACCGGGAGCTCCAGCTTCGCGGCCGTATTGCAGAGAAACCGGACGGCGGCTTCGTCGCCCGGACGCCCGGCCCGCTGCAGATCGAGATAGAAGCGGTCAGGGAAGAAATGAGCAAGCTTTTCTGCGGCAGCCTCAGCCTCGGCAGTTTTTCCCCGGCGGAAAAGTGTCTGGATCTCGCCCTCGGGACCGCCGGAAATACCGATAAGCCCCTTTGTCCCCTCTCCCGCGAGCCACGATTCCTTCACTTCACCCCGGCCCTTTACATGACACTGGTTTTCGAGCCAGGCCCTCGTGAGCAGCACACAGAGCGAATGGTAGCCGTCATGATCCATGCAGTAGACCGTGAGACGGAAGGGATGAGCGGGATCCTCTTCGTTCGTGATCCAGAGATCACAGCCAAGGATCGGCTTGATGCCCTCCTTGTGGCAGGACTCATAGAAACGGACGCTTCCGAACATGTTCATCAGGTCCGTCTGCCCGAATGCGCCGACGCCCCACTCTTTCATCTGCTTGATGGCGGGGTTAAGCCGGACGATACCGTCCGTAATCGAATATTCGGAATGAAAACGGAGATGAACGAATTTTGGCTGCATGGGGATGTCGGGATAAAGCGAAGAAGAGACTAAGCCTCGGTGGTGAGGATCCGGTGAACGGTGTTTTTCACTTCCTCTTCGGTCGGCCAGTGGCCTTCCGAGCCGAGTGTGACTGCGGCGGGATTCCAGGGACCGGTGCGGGTCGGATCCGTAACGCCGATCAGGGTGATCTGACGGGCGCCGATGCCCGCGGCCACATGGCTGATGCCGGAGTCGTTTGCGATGACGAGAGAGGCCCGTTCGCAGAGCGCGGCATAGGTTCCGAGGGTGGTCGGCTCAAGAATTCTTGCGGAAGGACAGCTTACCCGGACTTCCTCCACTTCGTGAGGAGAGGGGAGCGCGAGCGGCAGGTAACCGAGTTCCTCAATATATTTCGCAAGGCTGTCAAAGTGGTCCCAGCTCTTCTTCTGACCCTTATGAAGTCCGCGGGCAACAGGGGCGAGAAGCACGAACTTCTGATCCTCGGTGATGTGATTGTCGCGGAGAATATTGCGGGCGCCGGCGCGATGACGGGCGAGCAGCTTAAGCCCGAGCTGCGGCGTGGGCTTATCGCGCGCCGGTGTGCCGCCCGAGCTGCGGCGTGGGCTTATCGCGCGCCGGTGTGCCGCCCCAGGCGATAATCGCTTCGCGCGCCACCGTGAAGAACCGGTTGACTTCATGCGTGACACCGGGCTCGGCGAGCCTGGCGTCAAGAAGGAATCCGCGTCCGTCTGTCGGGTAGCCGGCCGAGCGGATACCGCCCAGCTTGAAGAGCAGCGCGGAACCGAAGGAGTTCGGGAAAAGCACGCCTCGGGGAGAGTCCCCGGTACTCCGGGCAATTTCCTTCACCCGCCCCAGATCCTTCAGCACCTGTCCTTCGATCGGGTCATACCGCCACCCCATACCTGCCATGAGGTCTTCAGCAAACCTTTTCCCGATGAGCGAGGGGGTAAAGCCGCTGTCAGCGAGAAGCTGAAGCGCGGGAAGGGTCATCATGCAGTCGCCAACATGATTGGGAAGCCGGCATAGAACAGTCTTGGACATGATTATTTACGGTTGAGTTGGACTGAGGGATGAGGCATCTTCTGATGAGACGCCCCTAGCGGATATGATAGCGGCAGTGTGAAACCTACTGAAAAAAGATGACAGAGATGAAATCCGCCTCTCCCGGCCGCGCGAAGAAGCGCTGGTCTCTTGCTGACCCCAATATTGTCCGTCTGCTGAAGATGCTCCGCCCTTATAAGAAGTGGATCATCTACGCTGTTATCGCACTCGCGGTGACTGCCGGATCTTCCTCGCTGATCGCGATGCTGCTCGGGAAACTGACGGATATGGGATTCTATGAACATAATCCCTACGTGCTCCTCTGGGCGCCGGTCGCGCTCCTGGGGATCACCGTGCTCCACGGCGGGTCAACGTTCCTCAGCAGCTACTGGCTGCAGGAGGTCTCGCAGTCTGTGATGGTGGATCTCAGAACCCAGATGATGAGGAACGTCCTTTACTGGCCGGAGTCCGTCTATCAGAAGTATTCGACCGGTGAGATCGTGTCGAAATTTCTCTATGAGGCGTCGAATGCGCTGTCCGGCGCGTCCAGCCTTCTCACGCTGATCATCCGCGATGTGCTGCAGATCGTGGCGCTCCTCGCGGTGCTTGTCTGGCAGGACTGGCGGCTCACGGCCGTGACGCTGCTTCTCGCGCCCTTCATCGCGATCATCCTTCGCTGGGTGAGCCGCCGCATGCGTCAGTTCACGAAGATGATGCAGGAGACGATGGGATCGATGTCCTCCGGTCTCTTCCAGATGATTGATGCCCACCGCATGGTGAAGATCTACGGCGCCCAGGAACGGGAAGCCGACAACTTTGCCCGGATCAGCGAGGAATTCAAGCGCCTCAATATGGCGCAGCAGAAGGTGGCGGGCGCGGGAACTCCGCTGACGCAGCTTGTCACGATGAGCGCGGTGTCTGTTGTGCTTGTTGTGGCTCTGGTTCAGGCCCAGAAGGGGCTCCTCACGATGGGACAGTTCACGACGTATCTCTCGGCGCTTCTGCTCCTGATGCCTTCAATCCGCCATCTCTCGGGGCTCAATGGCTCGATCGCGAAGATGGGAGCGGCGGCTGACAGTATCTATGCGCTCCTGGGCGAACCGCTTGAGGATGAAGGCGGAAAGAAAGAGCTGAAGAGCACGGGCCGGATTGAGTTTTCACACGTCTCGCTCCGCTACGAAGGCGCGAAGGAAAATGCGCTTACGGATTTCTCGCTTTCCGTGAAGCCCGGGGAAAGAATCGCGCTCGTCGGGCCCTCGGGTGCCGGCAAGTCTTCTGTCATTCACCTGATTCCGGCGTTCTGGCATCCGACTGAGGGAAAGATTCTCTATGACGGGCTGGAGCAGAGTGAGATTTCTCTCCGGTCGCTTCGAGATCAGATCGCCCTGGTGAGTCAGGAGGTTGTGATTTTCAACGACACGATTGCCGCGAATATCGCATACGGCGCTCCGGGAGCGACTGAGGAAGAGATCCGGCGCGCGGCGGATGCGGCCAGCCTCACCTCTCTCATTGAGTCTCTTCCGGATGGCCTTCAGACGAAGGTCGGCGAATCCGGATCCAAGCTGTCCGGCGGACAGCGTCAGCGGATTTCGATTGCCCGCGCGATCCTGAAGAACGCGCCGATTCTCCTTCTGGATGAAGCGACGAGCGCGCTGGATACGGAAAGCGAAAAGTACATCGAGGCGTCGCTCGCCCATCTGATGAAGGGGCGCACGGTCTTCATTGTGGCGCACCGCCTGTCCACTATTCAGAATGCGGACCGGATCGTGGCGATGGAGTCCGGGCGTCTTGTGGAGTCCGGCACGCATTCGGAGCTTCTTGCGAAGGGTGGGCTGTATGCCCACCTCTACAATATTCAGTTCAGTGAAAAGAGCGCTCCGGCCTCTGCTCCGGAGCAGGAAAAGGAGGAAACAGCATGACGATCAAGAGCGACCGATGGATCCGCAGGATGGCTGAAGAGCACGGCATGATTGAGCCCTTCGAGCCGGGGCAGGTCAGGTACGTTGACAATAAAAAGGTCATTTCCTACGGGACCTCCTCCTATGGCTATGACATCCGGTGTGCGGATGAATTCAAGGTCTTCACCAACATCAATTCGACGATTGTGGATCCGAAGGATTTCGATCCGGCATCCTTTGTTGATGTGAAGTCCGATGTCTGTATCATTCCTCCCAATTCGTTCGCTCTCGCGCGCACGGTGGAGTACTTCCGGATTCCCCGGAATGTGCTTACGGTGTGCCTCGGGAAGTCGACCTATGCGCGATGCGGCATCATCGTGAACGTGACGCCGTTTGAGCCCGAGTGGGAGGGCTATGTGACGCTGGAGTTTTCCAATACCACTCCGCTGCCCGCAAAGATCTATGCGGGAGAAGGCTGCGCGCAGGTGCTTTTCTTTGAGAGCGACGAGCCCTGTGAGGTGAGCTATGCGGACCGCGGCGGCAAGTATCAGAAGCAGCACGGTGTGACGCTTCCCCGGGCATAAGCGTGTGAAAAATCAGAATCAGGAGAGTAGTGAGATGGTGAAAAGCGAAGACTTTCTGCCGGCTGCGTCCGGCCTTGACGGTATCGAATGGACGGAAGATACCCCGAAGCTCATTCTGAGCTACGGAGACGCGGCGGCTGAAAGGCATTCGGCTCTGACCGGCGCCTTCCTGAAAGATGTCCGGGCTGCCCGGGTGATCCGTACCGAGGGTGAGAACGGTGAGAAGCTGCTTCGCCGTCTGATTACGGCTGATGTGGCGAAGCATGCTACGGGCGACTGCCTTCTCGCCTCGATGCTGAATGCGTCAGGCGGTGTCATGCAGGAAGTGGCCGTGATTGCCCACACGGGGTACTGGGATGTCGTGCTGTTCCCGGAAACGGCGGATACGGGGCTTGCCTGGTCGAGACAGGTTGCGGTGTCTTTTGAGGCCGAAGTGGAGCAGCCGGAAGACCGTCACGTATTCTGGCTTGGCGGTCCCCTTGCTTCTGACACGCTGAAAAAGGTGGATTGCGCCGTTCCGAAGGCGGGCAGCTTCACGGAGCCGGAAGCGGGTGTTCAGGTCTGCGCCTTTGAGGATATCTTCCTCATTCAGGGAGAGACTGCGAAGCTGGATGCGTTCTGGAAGAAACTGGCCGCGGCCGGTGCCGCTCCGATCGGTGAAGAAGCCTGGGAAGCCGCCCGCACGGCGATCTGCCTTCCCGCTTTTGGCTGTGATTACGACGAATCCTCCTCTCCGCTTGAAGTGGGTCTTGGCTCGTCAGTCGACTTCTCTGATCCGGCCCGTATGTTCATCGGACGCGCCCTAACCGAGGCCCGGTACCGAGCCGGAATCCGCTGCCGCCTTGGCGTGCTTGAAATTCAGTCGGAGGATGATGCCTCGAAGCTCGACTCCGCTCCTGAAGTAGTGCTCCGCGGGAACTCCTCTGAAGGCGGGATCATCACCACATGGACTGTCTCAGACTCGGGTACTATTCTTGCCCTCGCGCTGCTCCCGGCCGAAAGCCATATCGGGGATGAGGCCGAAGTGTCCTACCGCGCGGGCGGTGAGGATCGGGTCTGCGCAGGCAAAGTCATCCGGCTCAGGTAAGTCAGCCGGTTCAGGAATCAATAAATAAATCATGGCAATCAGCGTTTTTGACATTTTCCGCGTCGGCATTGGTCCGTCCTCATCGCATACGGTGGGACCGATGAGAGCCGCCGCGCTTTTCATCCGCATGCTCTCCCACCGGGAGATGCTGCCGCGGGTCGCACGGATCACTGTGGATCTGATGGGAAGTCTTGGGGCAACCGGCAAGGGGCACTCGACCGATACGGCCTTTGTGCTTGGCCTCATGGGGCTGGAGCCTGAAACGCTCGACGTGGACGCGGAACCCGCGATTCTCGCGGATATCCGTGATAACCGTCGCCTGAAGCTGGGTGGAGAGTCTGAAATTGGGTTCGAGTGGGACCGCGACATCACTTTCAGCCCGGAAAAGATTGCCCGATTCCACACAAACGCGATCGATGTGGCGGCGCTCGACGCCGAGGGGCATACGCTTCTCGCCCGTCGCTTCTACTCGGTAGGCGGCGGCTTTGTCGTTGCCGGAAGCGAAGAGAATCCGGATATTCCGGAAGTGCCGGCTGCTTTTAATCAGGTGGTGCTCCCGTATCGCTACAAGCACATGGTGGAACTCATTGCGTTCTGCGGCTGGGATGGAAAAACGATCCCGGAAATCGTCCGCGAGAATGAACGCGTCTGGCGCACTGATGAGGAAATCGACCGTGAGCTGGATCACATCTGGAGCGTGATGAAGGAGGCAATGGACCGCGGCCTGAGAACCGAGGGGATGCTCCCCGGTGCTTATAAGGTCGCGCGCCGCGCAGCCGGCATGAAGCGGCGCCTTGAAAAGATTTCACTCACCGATGATCCGCTCGCTGTGCTTGACTGGGTCTGTTCCTTCGCCTTCGCGGTAGGGGAAGAAAACGCGACGGGCGGCCGCATTGTGACCGCTCCGACGAACGGCGCCGCGGGTGTGATCCCCGCGGTGATCGAGTTCTACCGTCAGTTTGTTTCCGGGGCGGATCAAAAGGGTATTCGGGACTTCCTGCTCACGGCCGGCGCGATTGGCATTCTCTTTAAGACCAACGCTTCAATTTCAGGCGCTGAGGTCGGGTGTCAGGGTGAAGTGGGTGTCGCCTGCTCCATGGCGGCAGGCGGCCTCGCTGCGGTGATGGGCGGCAATGCCTACCAGATCGAGAACGCGGCGGAAATCGGTATTGAGCATCATCTGGGGCTCACATGCGACCCGGTGGCGGGTCAGGTCCAGATTCCGTGTATTGAACGCAACGCGATGGCGGCTACGCAGGCGATTGCCGCGGCCCGGCTTTCCATGGCGGGCAACGGCCGTCACTATATTTCGCTCGATGAGGCGATTCAGACGATGCTCGAAACGGG
>OASY01001030.1_pt1 | contig 14057 bp, 11 predicted proteins | sample 1501231 | NCBI WGS metagenome assembly OASY01 (sample SAMEA2579917, study PRJEB22360) | human gut metagenome | biome: human gut; feature: human-associated habitat; material: faeces | place: Denmark | collected 2008/2010 | reverse complement strand
GCAGTTCTCGCCCCACACCCCCCCGTCGGCGGCACCCAGCAGCAGGTAAAGATGCAGCGGCTCGTCTCCGGCTGCGGAGTGGAACAGCTGCGCCGCCGCGTCGATGACGCCCGCCCTGCTCACTCCTTCCAGCAGAATAAAGAGGCTGAAGAGCAGCAGCAGGGTGTCATAGTCCAGCGCCCGGAACGTCTCGGCCAAAGGCTTCAGAGAGCGGCTGCGCCAGCAGGCACGGGCGGCACCAAAGAGGCACAGCCCCATGCAGACGAGCCCGCTGCGCAAGGTATAGAGCAGATGCAGCACGCCGCCAGAGGGCTCAGGCAGGAAGGACGCCGCGATGAGCAGACCTACCGTCAGCAGGAGAAGCGCCGTGGGGACGTCGTCCTCCACCTCCGTTTCCACCGTGACATGGACAGGCTGGCGCTGGTCCCGGAACAGCCAGAGCAGCACCCCCAGCGAGGCCAGCGCTCCCAGCTCCACGCTCCAGAAGATACCGGGCCGGCCCTCCATCCAGAAGAAATCGAAGAAATTCATCCCTGCAAAGCCGCCCAGCAGGATGCTCGTGGTGTCCCCCACCAGCGTTGCCGCGCCCTGTAAATTGGACGACACCGCAATGGCGATGAGCACCGGCACCGGCGATAGCTTCAGCCGCCGGGCGATGGCAAGCCCTACCGGAGCCACCATCAGCACGGTGGCCACATTGTCCACAAAGGCACTGATGAACCCCGCCAGCAGCGCCAGCACCGACACGGCCCACCGGACATCCGGCACATGGGCAATGAGCTCCTCGGCCAGCCGGGCGGGCATCTTGCTCTGGATAAAAAGAAAGACCGTCCCCATCATTCCCGCCATCATCAGCAGGACATTGAAGTCTACGGCCCGGGCGGCGTCCGCCAGCGTGAAATCATACACGCCCAGCTTCCCCAGCAGCAGGAACGCCCCGGCGCCGCCCAGCGCGACCCAGGGGCGGTACTGCTGCACCGCCAGCATCAAGATATAAAACAGGACAAACAGGCTCAGCGCCAGTGTCATTTCGTCTCCTCCGCAGATTCCATGGGCTTTGCGTCTTCTTCTATCATCCGATAGCCCACGCCAAGCTCGTTGAGGATATAAGTATTGCTGCCCGGGCGGCTGCCCAGCTTTTTGCGGATATTGGCCATATTCACCTGCAGCTTCTTGGTGCTGCTGGCGTCCGTGTCGCCCCAGATGGCCCGGACGATGGCCGCATAGGTCATCACGCGCCCGGCGTGCTCGGACAGAAAGGCCACGATGTTGTACTCCGTCTGGGTCAGGCGAACCTCCTGCCCGTCCACGAACACCTTGCGGCGCTCGTAGTTGATGGTGAGGCCCTGTGCGCTGAACACCCCGCCGGGCAAGCTCCCGCCGCCATAGCGGTTCACCCGCAGCGCAGCCCGCACCCGGGCCAGCAGCTCACCGGTGCCGAAGGGCTTGGTGATATAGTCGTTGGCACCGAGGTCGAGGGCCTCGATCTTATCCTGCTCGGTGGTGCGGGCCGACAGGACGATGATGGGGGTCAGATACTTCTGCCGGATGGAGCGGATGGCGTCCAGACCGTCCCGGTCGGGCAGGCCGAGGTCCAGGATGACGAGATCCGGGTTATAGGAGATGAACATGGTCATGCCCATCACGCAGGTCTGGGCCACCAGCGCCTGATAGCCGTTGGTCTCCAGCAGGGTCTGGATGAAGCTGCAGATGTTCGCCTCATCCTCGATGATAAGTACCTTGAATTTATTATTGCTCATCCTCTGTTTCCTCCGTATCCACTTCTTCGGTCTCCAGCCAGAACCGGATGGTCGTACCCTCGCCGGGCGTGCTCTCGGCCTTTATCTCGCCGCCGTGGGCTTTGATGATGGCCGCGCACACCGACAGCCCGATGCCCATGCCGTGCTTGCCGCCCGACGAGGTATCCTGCGTCAGGGTCGTGCCGGTGAAGAGGGTCTTGAGCCGCTCTTTCGGGATGCCGCAGCCGTTGTCAATGACTTCAAACACCGCCCGCTGCCCCAGCGTGAACACCCGCAGCGTCAGGCGGGTCATCCCCTTGGCGTGGAGCACCGCGTTTTCCAAAAGGTTCGTCAGCACCTGCTGGATGAGCATGGAGTCCATCGGGATGACGATGAAGTCATCCGGAAGCTTTACTTCCACCGGTACGCCGGGGTGGAGCTTCTGGAACCGCACCAGCACCGTATCCACCAGCTCTTCCAGCACGGTGGGCGTCTTCTGGATGGCGACGCCGTCGGCGTCGATGCGGGTGACGGAGAGCAGATTCTCCACCATCCGGTTGAGCCACTGGGCGTCGGCACAGGCCTCGGAAAGGAGCTTTATCTTCTGCTCCCGGCCCAGCGAGTCGTAGTTGTCGATGACCGTAGAGCAGGCCCCGTAGATGGACGTCAGCGGGGTGCGCAGGTCGTGGGAGACAGCCCGCAGGAGGTTGGCCCGCATCTTCTCCGTCTCGCTCTCCATCCGCAGCTGCTCCTGCTTTTTGATGCGGGTGGTCAGGGTGCTCGTCATGAAGGAGACCACCAGCATCACCACGCCGGAGAAGATGTTCTCCGGGATGGTGAAGTTGAAGGCAAAGTAGGGCGCGCGGAACGCGAAGTTGACCGCCAGCACGCTGATGACAGAACCGGCCGCGCCCCACCAGTAGCCGTCGGTGTACATGGAAATAAAAAACACCGCCAGCAGGAACACCATCGAGGCCACACCGTCGATGCGGCCGCTGATGAGCTGGATGAGCGTCACACAGGCGAACGCCCCGACGAGCGCCGCCAAAAATACCCAGACGTCCTTTTTCCAGCGCATCTGCTTCATTTGCTGTCCCTCCTGATATATATTCGGTTCCACTGTAAAAGTATACCACAAATAAATTAAAGATACAGCAAAGGGTGGGCATTTTTCCATGGTTCCAAAGGGTTGACAAAAGCGCGTTCCTGGCTCACAATAGGATCATCTTCTTTATCATAATAAAGGAAAGGGAAAGAATATGCTCTATTTTGAGAACGACTACTGCGAGGGTGCGCATCCCGCCATCCTGCAGAAGCTGACGGAAACGAACTTCGAGAAGGTGTCCGGCTACGGCACCGACCCCTACTGCGCCAGCGCAAAGGAGAAGATACGCGCCGCCTGCGCCTGCCCCGAGGCAGATGTCTTCTTCATCTCCGGCGGCACCCAGGCCAACTCCATCGTCATCGCCTCCACGCTCCGCCGCTGGGAGGGCGTCGTCGCCACCGGCCATGTGGCCGGTCACGAGGCGGGTGCCATCGAGTTCACCGGCCACAAGGTCATCGGCCTGCCCCAGAAGAACGGCAAGCTGGATGCCGCCACGGTGGAGGATTTCTGCAAGACCTTCTACGCCGACTCGAACCACGACCACATGGTCTTCCCCGGCATGGTGTATATCTCCCACCCCACCGAGTACGGCACCCTGTACAGCAAGGCTGAGCTCGAGGCCCTGTCCGCCGTCTGCCACACCTACCACATGCCCCTCTTCGTGGACGGCGCACGTCTGGGCTACGCGCTGGTGAGCGAAGGCACCGATGTGACCTTGGCCGACCTCGCCAGGCTCACCGACGTCTTTTACATCGGCGGCACCAAGGTGGGCGCACTCTGCGGCGAGGCCGTGGTCTTCCCCCACGGCGCACCGGCCCACTTCATGACCATGGTCAAGCAGCAGGGCGCTCTGCTGGCCAAGGGCCGCCTCATGGGCATCCAGTTCGACGTCCTCTTCACCGACGGCCTCTACACCCGCATCAGCCGCAACGCCATCGAGACGGCCAACGCCCTCAAGAAGGGCCTCGCCGCCAAGGGCTGCCGCTTCTTTATGGACTCCCCCACCAACCAGCTCTTCGTCGTGCTGGAAAACGCCCAGCTGGCCGCGCTGGAGGGCAGGGCAAAGTTCGGCTTCTGGGAGAAGTTCGACGACAGCCACACCGTCGTCCGCATCGCCACCAGCTGGGCCACTAAGATGGAGGAGATCGAGCAGCTCATCGCTCTGATGTAAATTCCATGCCCGGGTTTTTCTTTGGCGTTTCGCCGAAGTTTCTGCATTCTCTTTGTGCGGGATGCTGATTGAATTTTTCGGTCGGGTATGGTATGGTTAAAAAAGAGCAATGCAGAATGCGAGAAAGGGGCAAGCATACACCAGACCGTGTATCCTTGCCCTTTTTGAGTTTACGATCTTCTGCGCTATTATTTTTCCGGATGACAGGAAGGAAGGATTTTCACAATGGGCTTTTTTGATAAACTGTTTGGCGGCAAGCACGATGCCGCCCCGAAATTTGCAGGCGAAAAGATGACCATCATGGCTCCCATCGACGGCACGGTGATCCCGCTGGAGCAGATCCCCGATGAGACGTTTGCCACCGCCATTCTGGGGCCCGGCTGCGGCATTGAGCCCACCGGCGACACCGTGTACGCCCCGTTTGACGGCACCATCACGCAGGTGGCTTCCACCCTGCACGCCATCGGCATCACCAGCGACGACGGCATCGAGCTGCTGATTCATGTCGGCATGGACACCGTCGAGATGCAGGGCAAGGGCTTCACCGCTCTGGTCAAGGAAGAGCAGAAGGTCAAGGCCGGCACCGCTCTGCTGAAGGTCGATCTGGACGCCATCCGCGCTGCCAACCACCCCACCACCACCGCCGTCATCGTGACCAACGCCGACGACCTGCCAAAGCTCCATATCATCACGGGCGGCATCGTCTCCACCGGCACGCCGCTGTTCAAATTCGAGTAAGATGCAAAAAAGACATCTGCCGCCGGCGGATGTCTTTTTTGTTATGCTCATGCTTTTTCGGGCTTATACTGCAGGACCCGCTCGGAGACGAGGCCGTTGAAGAACTGGATGAAGGGTCCGAGGCAGAACGCGCAGATGAGGGTGCCCAGACCCACAAGACCGCCCAGAAGCCAGCAGAGCAGGGCGCAGAAGGCGTCGGTGAAGACGCGGCAGCCGAAGTACTGGAAGTGCGTGTAGTCCCGCAGGCCCAGCGAGAGGTAATCGTAGGGCGCGATGCCGAGGTCAGCCGTCTGGTAGAGGGACGCGCCCAGCGCCGTCACAAGGACGGCCAGCACCACCCACACCAGCTGTTCCGGCAGGGACGCTGCCGGGCCGAAGGCCGCGGCAATTGGCTCGTAGAAGAAGGTTATGATGAACCCCATGCCGATGCCGTTGACGAAGGTGCCAAGGCCGATGTACCTGCGCCCGAACCAGAATTCCAGCGCAAAGAAGAGGATGTTGGTGGCGACGTTCTGCACGCCCAGCGAGATGCCCAGCAGCTCGGCAAGGCGCATATTCAGCGCGCTGATGGAGTCGTTGCCGAGATGGGACTGCTTGAAGAGGGCGATGCCCAGACCAATAATGACGATGCCCACCACCATGCCCACGATGCGGCGGATGGTCGGCTTTTGGGTGGTCGAAGTGCTCATGAAACGGCCTCCTGATCTATTTTTCTCTATTATAACGCTGCAGGAGGGTCAGCGCAATCAATATTGCACAATTCTCTGTCTCATTGTGGAAAACTCATCGTCTCAGGTCTTCTTCCAGCCGGGCCTTGTCCAGCCCCTCGCCGATGACGATGAGCACCTGCTGTCCCTGCGGGATGGGGGCCGCCGTCAGACCGGCGGCGGCAGCATTCAGCTCATACCACCGGCCATCATCCTCCACGAAGCCTTTCACCCGGAGGACATTTCCGCAGGCGGGGTCGGTGAAGAGGGACGGGATGTTCTTTTCCAGCTGAGCGCGGGGCAGGCCCAGCTCGAGGAAGTAGGCCGAGGTAAAAGCATCGTGCGCGTCGAAGTGGAGCTTTTCGCAGCTGGCCTGCCGGAAGCCGCACTTTGCGAGGCGGGCCATGTCGTCGGCCGTCAGATCGGCCCAGTCCTTCGCAATGATCTCCTCCGGGCCGAACTTCCGGGAGCACTTGCAGGCTTCCAGCGCACGGGCCAGATGGGCTTCTGCCCCCTGCTTCTGCGCGTCAGAGGCCAGCTGACAGCGGCTCAGGAGGACACTGCCCGCCCACGCACTCTCGGAAGCGAGGATATATTCTGCCTGCGGGGAAAGTTCTTCCGGCAGAAGGGCATCCACGATGGCGATGACATTGCCCAGCTGATACCAGCGGTCCAGCGGCTCGTCCCGCAGCACGTCGAAGAACTCGTCTACGTCAAAGATGCCGCTGGGCTCCACGATGACCCGCTCAAAGCCCCGCATGGCCATGGAGATGAGCTTCGTCCGCATCCGGCGCTGGTGGGTGTCGCAGTCGCAGCCGCCGCTGATGGTCTCCAGCTCCACGCCCTGGGCCTCGAGGTCCTGCAGGAGCATGGCGTCCACGTTCACCGCGCCGAAGTCGTTTTCCAGCACACAGACTTTGACGCCCTGCCCGGCCCACCATGCCGCGTATCCGCGCAGGAAGGTGGTCTTCCCTGCCCCGAGAAATCCTGTGATAAGGTCTACCTGTACCATTGTCCTGTCCTCCTGCTGCATCCGCTTTTTCAGCGATAGTATAAACTGACAGCCGTCGATTGTCAAACACAAAAACGGCCCTTTCCCGGTCTGGGAAAGGGCCGTTCCGCCGCAATGCTGGGAGTTCCTTACAGGAATTCGACGCTGCCGTCCTCGATGTGGTACATCGCACCGACGACCCGCAGGCCCGTTTCCGTCTTGATGTCATGGATGCACAGGCTCTTTTCGATCTCCTGCACACTGTGCCGGACATTAAGACAGCTGGCCTTGTAGGGGTCTGTCTCCTCCCCGATGGCCTTTTTTATCTCGTCCGTGATGTAGCGGATATAGCCGGAGGGCTCGGAGTTGATGGCCGCATCCACCGCGCCGCAGTGGGTGTGGCCCAGCACCACCACCAGCCGACAGCCCAGATGGCCGGCAGCGTACTCGATGCTGCCCAGCTGGTGCTCATCGATGATGTTGCCCGCCAGCCGGATGACGAACAGCTCACCGATGCCCGCCGAGAAGATGTTCTCCGGGATGACCCGGGAATCCGAACAGGTGACGATGATGGCGTAGGGCGACTGGCCCTTCGCCCAGGTGGACATCCGGATACGGCGGGAAATATCGCCGCTCCCGTTTTCCGCGTTCAGGTATTTCAGATTGCCCGCCGCCAGCTTGTAGATGGCATCGGCCGCGGTGCAGACTGGGGTCTCACGCATTGCAGCAGCCTCCTTGGAAAAAAGTGGTAAAAAGTATCCTGCAAAAATGCCCGGCCGTCCAACGAAGGGCAGCCGGGCGGGAGCTCAGTTTATCAGAAGTGGATGACGCCGAGGATCAGACCAGCGACGAGGCAGACGATGGAAACGCCCCACTGCCAGCCGAAGCAGTACTTGATGTGGTCCTTGATCTCGACACCGGCCAGACCGATGCCCAGATAGGTAGCGGGAGCCACCGGGCTGATGAAGGTAGCGCAGTTGCGGCAGACGACCATTGCGATGGCGATGTGAGCCGGGTTGACGCCGAACTGGTTGCCAACACTGATCAGGACGGGCAGCAGGCCGTAGAAGTAGGAGTCGGTATCGAACAGCAGAGCCAGAGGCACGCTCAGGATGCCGATGATGACGGGCAGGAAACGGCCCAGAGAGGCGGGGATGACGCTGGCCATCATGATGGCCATCTTCTCCATGATGCCGCTCTTGCTCAGGACACCGAGGAAGACACCGGCGCACAGGATGGTGGAGGCCATGCTCAGACCAGCGGAAGCGTGGCTCTTGATGATGGAGTTCTGCAGCTTCTTGCCGCGGTAGTTGACCAGAATGCCCAGAGCGCAGCCGACCATGAAGACGTAGTAAGAGGGGAAGATGTCCATGACCAGCACGATGATGACGGCCAGAGTCAGGATAACATTGAAGATGAAGTTCTTCGGGCGAGCCAGCTCATTGTTCTTCTCTTCGCTATCCGAATCATCGTACTTGCCGACATCCTCTACGGCAGCATCGCCCAGCTTGGCAATGCGCTTCTTCTCCTGCAGGCCCCAGAAGATGGCAGTGCCGACAGCCAGAACCAGGCCGACGATCTGCATCGGAAGGATCTGACTCCACAGGTCATTGGACTCAACGCCCAGAACGCTGGCGGCACGCATGGTGGGGCCGCCCCAGGGCAGCAGGTTCATGACACCCATCGACGTAACGCAGATGAGCAGCAGGGTCTCACGGCGCATGTGCAGGCGCTTGTAGACGGGCAGCATGGCAGGGATGGTGATGAGGAAGGTGGAAGCGCCGCCGCCGTCCAGATGGCCGATGACGGCGATGAGGCAGGTCATCAGAGCAACGCCGACGACATTGTTGCCGACCTTCTTCATCAGCGCGCCGATGATCTTGTCGAACATGCCCGCGTCGGTCATGACACCGAAGAACAGGACGGAGAAGATGAACAGGATTGCCGTACCGTGGACGCCCTTGACGCCCTCCTTGATAAAGCCGGCCATTTCATCCAGGGTGAAAGCACCGGTAGCCACCAGAATGGCTGCGGTGATGGTCGAGACGCTGACGAATGCCAGTGCAGGGACCGTGACATTGCGCAGCAGCAGGACGATGACCGTGATCACCGTTGCAAAGCCGAGCAGAGCGAGGATCGTATCACTCATGGGTTTGTACTTCCTTTCCTTTTTTCATATACCGGGGATGCATTCCGTTTTCTCCTCCGGAATCATTCCCGTTCGTTATGATTCCAGTATACAGGCTCAAACTTACAGCCCAAAGCCCTTCTCATTACGGTTTGTTAAGAAATTCCTTAATATCCTGTAAGATTCCGTATGGAAGGTTGGATACAATAAAGCCGGAGCTGCGCAAAAAACAACAGGCCCCGGGGTGTTTCCACTCCGGGGCCTGTTGTCATCTTTATTTATGGGGAATCTATCGCCTTGCGGCGGTCCTCACATGGGGAAAGCGGGAATTAAGCGTTCTCTGCGACCACATCGTTGACGATGACGACCAGCATGTACTTGCCGTCCTTCGTCGTGGCAGTGCCCAGCTTGCCGGGCTCAACAACTTTCTTGCCGGCGCCGGGCACGGAAGCAGCACTAGCAGTGACCAAAGCGTCCTTCACAAAGTGAGCCTGCAGGCTTGCGTCCTTCTTGGCATTCTTGATCTCGACCAGCGCAACACGGACCTGCTTCTCCTTGTTTGCCGTCTCGGCAGCAGTGCCGGCAGCCATCATGCCCAGAGCCTTCTGAACCTTGTTGTCGGTGTCAGCAACCTCGAAGTCGTTAGTCTTAATGACCTTGCCATCAGCCTTAACAGCATTGCTCAGTTTAATCTTGCTGGCATCAGTATCCTGCTTATCAGCGTTAGCCTTTACGTCGATGATAGCCTCGATAGCCTTCAGGGTCTCCTTAGCAGTCTTATCCACGTCTTTGCTCTGCTCGACCTTGATGCCCATCTTGGTCAGAGAGTCAGCGACGTCCTTGCTCTTGACGCCGTTGGCGCAGCCAGTCAGAACGGACAGTGCCAGAACGCCGGCGAGGGCGACGGCCAGAAACTTCTTTGCCATTTTCATGATTTTTGCCTCCATAATTATGAATGATCTTACAGGCAGGCTGTCCAGTTCCGGTCGTCGGCCTGTTGGCTTTTTTATCCCCCCCCCCCCCCCTTCATATTTGTCAATATATTCCTTGCATTTTTATCATATTGACGGATTATGAAGGATGCCTCTGTGCATATTTCACAAATTCACGAAAAACAGCCGCTCTTTACTCTTTCCGGCTGCTCCGTATCTGGGCCAGAAGCGTAGACGCCGACACCGGTTTTACCACATAGCCGTCGATGACGCCGTGGCTGCGGGCGTCCACGATCTCCCTTGTGGGGGCATTGGTCATCACGATGCGGGTCATGCCCGGGTAGCGGCCCCGGATGGCCATGCAGAAGTCCACGCCGCTGCTGCTCATCAGGCTCTCGTCGATGGCGAGGACGTCGAAGGGCTGCTGCTCCAGCAGCTGGCGCAGCTCGCCCCGGCGGGAGCAGGTGGACACGCTCAGGCCCAGCGCGCTGAGGTCTTTGTCCAGCAGGTCGAGGACCTTGTTGTTGTCGTCCGCCGCAAGGATGCGCAGCTTGCTGTCCACGCCCCACTGCAGCTGTTCGCGCTCCTGCTGCTGCTCCAGCACCGGCAGATAGACATAGAAGGTCGTGCCTCTGCCGATGGTGCTCTCCGCCCGGATGCGGCCCCGGTGGGTGCGGATGATCTGGTCCGCCAGAGCAAGGCCGAGGCCGGTGCCTTCGCCGGTCTTTTTTGTGGTGAAGAAGGGCTCGAAGATGTGCTGCATCGTCTCCTTGTCCATGCCGCAGCCGGTGTCGGTGACGCTCAGGCAGACGTAGCTCGACCACTCCTCGGAGATCTTCTCTTCCGGGAAGAGCGCCGCCAGCTCACCGCGCGGCACGACACTGCCCCGGATGGTCAGCTTTCCGCCCTCGGAGCCGATGGCGTGGATGGCATTGATGCTGATGTTCAGCAGCACCTGCTGCAGCTGGGTCGCGTTGCCCAGAACACATTCGCCGCTCAGCTCATTTTCTTCCTTCAGCTCCACGTTCTTCGGGCAGTTGGTCTCCACCAGCTTCCGGGTCCGATGGAGCAGTCCCTCCACCGACACGGCGTCGTAGACCGTCTCCACGTTTTTCCGGCTCATGGAGGAGATCTGTTTCACGACCTCCTGCGCCTTCTGCGCCGCCTCGCTGATCTCCATCGCGTTGTCATAGATCTCGCTGCCCGGGTCGGCGTCGGCCATGATGAGGTCGGCATAGCCGGTGATGGGGGTCAGGAAGTTGTTGAACTCATGGGCGATGCCGCCGGTGAGGGTCCCCATCATCTGCAGCCGCTGGCCGTGGGCCAGCGACTCTTCGCTGCGGTGGAGCTCTTCGAGGGTCTGGTTCAGGGTCTTCAGATCGCTGATCTCGGTGGCGCTGCGGCGGTCGCGCTCCTGCAGCCGGAACATCTGGAACATAAAGAGCACCAGCACCAGCGCCACGCCGCCGAAGATGAGGACCACCTTCACGAAGCTCTGCTGTACCGGCTCGTAGAAATCGTCGTAGTCCACCACGGCGCTGACGATCCAGAAGCTGCCCCCCACGTCCAGATGACGGAAGGCGCTTATCTTATGCACCCGGGGCAGAGCCGGGTCGCTCCACCAGTAGGAGTAGTAGTCCAGCACGCCGGATTCCTCTTCCTGCTGCGCGCGCAGCAGCTCACTCAGGCTGCTCATGTCCAGTTCCTTCCCCTGATAGATGCGCTGGCGGCCCTCCACGACCTTGATGCCCCACTGAACGGCTTCGGGGTGCATGACCACAAGGTTATCGTCATTCTTTATCATGATGTAGCCGTTCCTGCCGACATGGATCTCCGAGATGAGCTGCTGATACATGACCGTGGAGTCTACCACGAGGCAGACTGTCTCATCCCCGGCCTTCCTCTTCATCACAAGATAGTGCTCGCCGCCGCTGTGGTACTGCCAGTAGGAGATGTCCTCCGTCCGGGTGATGGGGACATCGCAGACGGCGCTGAGGCCGTAGCAGCTGTAGATGACCTCGCCGTTGCTGTTTTCCAGCCAGACGTCCCGGATGGTATCGCTCCGGGCCACCGTGGGGCGGAACGCTTTGCCGGCCTGTGCTTTTTCGGCGATGGAGTCCAGCCGGTCGGCGTATTCTTCCAGCAGGACGCGGATGCTGTCGGCGGTGCTCTGCACCACCAGCTCCATCTGCCTCGTCTGGCTGTCCATCATGGCGGTGCGGTAGTCCTTCCACACCATACCCACCACGGCAGCCAGCGCGGCTACCGTGACGACGCCGATGGCCAGCGGCACCCACAGGGTGCGCAGCGTCTGGAGCCATGTCTTTTTCGGGGCGTTCTCCTTCATATCGGGTCCTCCTTTGGGGCGGTCTTGCTCTTCCTGTCTAAAAATGTTATAATTTTATTTATCACAATTGAAACAAATTTTCCGGTCAGAAAAGTACAGGGAGTTATCATGTCGTATCATGTTCTTATTGTAGACGATGATCCAGCGATTTGCAAACTTTTATCGAAAGTTATGATAAGCAATGAGATGGACCCTCTCGTCGTCAACAGCGGCGCGGCGGCGCTGGACCTCATCGCGCGGCAGAGCAGCACGCTGGATATGATTCTGATGGACATCACGCTGGGCGACATGGAGGGCTTCGATGTCATCCAGACCATCCGGCGCAACGGCGTCACCACGCCGGTCATCATCATCAGCGGCCGCAACGAGGACTACGACTTCATGTACGGCCTCTCGCTGGGCGCCGACGACTATGTCACCAAGCCCTTCCGCCCCCAGATTTTGGGCGCAAAGGTCAAGGCCCTCATCCGCCGCAGCAAGAGCTTCTCGCAGGAGAACAACCAGCAGATCAGCTGCGGGCCTTTCCTCTGCGACACCACCACCATGCGCTTTTATAAAAGCAATGTGGAGCTGAACCTCTCCGAGAAAGAGCGCAGCCTGCTGCTGCTCTTTGTCCGCCACCCGCAGCAGGTGTTCACCAAGGATATGATCTACGAGCAGATATGGGGCAACCTCATCGCTGTGGACGACAACGCCATCATGGTCTACATCAACCGCCTGCGCAGCAAGATCGAGGACAACGCCCGCACGCCCCAGCACATCATCACCATCCGCGGCGTCGGCTATCGTTTCGTGCCGTAAGAGCGTTATTTATTTTTTCATAGAAACAAAGAAGAGCAGCCAACTGCGCGCGGTGCAGTTGGCTGCTCTCTGGTTTTATGCCGGTATAAAACACAAAACCTTGAAAAAGGAGAATCGCATGAAGTTTGTGTGCATATTTAGCCGCAAAAGCGGGGGTGAGAAGAGCGAAGGAATCTCCGTGAATCCATTCCGAAGCGTGGTTGGCAAGCCACATTCCCGCTTTTACGCTATATCACTCAATCTTCGCGGAAAGAGAAAGGCTTGACTTCGCGGACGACGTCCATGACAGTGCCGTCGCGGGCCTCGATGATGCCCACGATGCGGTCGCCGAACTGGACCTTCTCCGGCTCGCCGACGATGGAGTAGGCGATGTCGCGCAGCTCCTCGATGGTCTTCAGAGGCACGCAGTCAGCGGCCTTCAGAGCCTCCAGCAGGTCGGGACGGCGGGGGTTGACGGCCACGCCGTAGTCGGTGACGACGATGTCCACGCTCTCGCCCGGGGTGGTGACGGTGGTCACGTCGGTGCAGACGGCCGGGATGCGGCCCTGCAGCAGAGGAGCGATGACGATGGTGCACTTTGCACCCTGTGCGGTATCGGGATGGCCGCCCTGTGCGCCGGTGATGATGCCATCGGAGCCGACGACGACGTTGCAGTTGAAGTGGGTATCAACTTCCAGGGAGGCCAGAATGACGTAATCCAGCTTGTTGACGAAAGCGCCCTTGTTCATCGGGCTTGCGTACTCGCCAGCAGAGATGGGGAAGTGGTTGGGGTTGGAAGCGACGTTGTTGACAGCGTCCAGGTCGAAGTCCTGGGTATCGACCAGCTTGCGGGCCAGACCGCGGTCCAGCAGCTCGCACATGGGCTTGGTCAGACCGCCGACACCCAGACCCATGTGGATGTTCTTCTCTTCCATGATCTTGGACAGAGAGATGGTGGAGGCGATGGATGCGCCGCCGACACCGGTCTGATAAGAGAAGCCGTCCTTGAAGTAGGGGGTGTTTGCAACGACCTGAGTGCAGTACTCGGCCATCAGGATCTTGCGCTGGTCGGTGGTGGGCTTGGCAGCGCCGGTAGCGATCTTCTCGGGGATGCCGATCTGGTCCACGACGCAGACGTAATCCACCTTGGTCTGGTTGATCTCTGCGGGGTAGTTGGGGTAGTCCACGAGGCAATCGGTGACAGCGACGACATAGTCCGCCATCTCAGCGTCCACGTAAGCATAGCTCAGGACGCCGCAGTTGGTCTTGCCGCCCATGCCGGAGCAGTTGCCGTACTCGTCACAGGAGGGTGCGCCGATGAAGGCGATGTCAACGTGAGTCTCGCCGGTCTCGATGGCGCGGACACGGCCGCCGTGGCTGCGCATGGTAGCCAAGCCCTTCAGCTTGCCGTGGGAGATG
>OASY01001022.1_pt1 | contig 14120 bp, 11 predicted proteins | sample 1501231 | NCBI WGS metagenome assembly OASY01 (sample SAMEA2579917, study PRJEB22360) | human gut metagenome | biome: human gut; feature: human-associated habitat; material: faeces | place: Denmark | collected 2008/2010 | reverse complement strand
GGCGCACTGGCCCGCCTCAAGAAGGGCGAGAAGATCGACAAGCTGCTCTTCGGCGGCTACTCCACCATCAGCCTCGGTTATGCCGGCCTGTATGAGTGCGTAAAGTATATGACCGGCAAGAGCCACACCGACGCGGGCGCAAAGCCCTTCGCCCTCAGCGTGATGCAGCACATGAACGACAAGTGCAGCGAGTGGAAGAAGGACGAGAACATGGACTACTCCCTCTATGGCACCCCGCTGGAATCCACCACCTACAAGTTCGCCAAGTGCCTGCAGAAGCGGTTCGGCATCGTACCCGGCATCACCGACAAGAACTATATCACCAACAGCTACCATGTCCATGTCTCCGAGCACATCGACGCCTTCACCAAGCTGAAGTTCGAGAGCGAGTTCCAGAAGCTGTCTCCGGGCGGTGCCATCAGCTATGTGGAAGTCCCCAATATGCAGGACAACCTCGAGGCGGTCATGAGCGTGCTGCAGTTCATCTACGACAATATCATGTACGCCGAGTTGAACACCAAGTCCGACTACTGCCAGTGCTGCGGCTACGACGGCGAGATCAAGATCGTCGAGGACGACGGCAAGCTGGTGTGGGAATGCCCCAAGTGCGGCAACCGTGACCAGAACAAGCTGAATGTCGCCCGCCGCACCTGCGGCTATATCGGCACCCAGTTCTGGAACCAGGGCCGGACGCAGGAGATCAAGGATCGGGTGTTGCACCTGTGACCCTCTCAGGCGCTTCGGGCCAGCTCTCCCAAGGGGAGAGCCATTGGCAAGCTGCCCAGGCACAAAAAAATTGCAAGGCAAAGCAGCGTGCTCTGCTTTCAGGTCTGATTTATGAACTACGCGACTATTAAATATTACGACATCGCCAACGGGCCGGGCGTCCGCACCAGCGTCTTCGTTTCCGGCTGCCGCCACCACTGCCCCGGCTGCTTCAACGAGGTGGCATGGGATTTCGGCTATGGCCAGCCCTTCGACAAGCCCGTCCGCAACAAGGTGTTCGCCTCCTGCAAGCCGGACTATATCACGGGCCTCTCCCTGCTGGGCGGCGAGCCGATGGAGCCGGAGAACCAGCGGGAGCTGGTGACCTTCGTGCAAAATTTCAAAGCCCTTTACCCGAAGAAAACGGTCTGGTGCTACTCCGGCTACACCTGGGAGCAGCTGACCGGCAAAGTCCCCTGCCACGCGCGGTGCGAAGTCACCGACGAGCTGCTGCGTCTGCTGGATGTGCTGGTGGATGGCCGCTTCGTGGAGGCTGAGTACGACATCTCCCTCCGCTTCCGGGGCAGCCGGAACCAGCGTCTGCTGGATGTTCCCAAGTCCCTCGCCGCCGGGCAGCCGGTGTGGTGGCAGGACGAAAAAGTGTTCTCCACCCATACGATGGAATGATAAATAAAAAGCGCAGATCTTCCACAACGAGCCTCTCCGCTCGCGGAAGATCTGCGCCTTTTCTTATTCTCTGCTTCCCACCATATCCTCAATGGCCCGCAGGAAGGCCATGCCATAGCGGGCGGCTTTCTTTTCGCCGACGCCGGTGATGTTCAAAAACTCATCCATGCTCAGGGGCTTGCTCTGGACCATCTCGCGGAGGGTCGCGTCGCTGAACACCATGTAGGCCGGAACATTCTGCTTCGCTGCAAGACGCTTGCGGAGGGCGTAGAGCGCGGCCAGCAGCTTCTCGTCTGCCTCGCTGAGGTCGCCGCCGGCAGCAGCACAGCGGGCCGACAGCCGCCGGGAGTTGGCCGCGGCCCTCTGCTTTGCGGCGGCAGCGCGCTGTTCCACCTCCTGCGCGTTCTGCTCGGCAAAGAGGCAGCAGGAACAGTTGCCGCACTTTTCAGGTGCGGCCTCGCCGAAATAGTTCAGCATGAACCGCCGCAGGCACTTCTGGGTGGTGGAGTAGAAGGTCATATACCTGAGCCGCTCTTCCGCCTTGCGGGCGGCCTCGGCCTTGACGTCGGCGGGCAGGCCGTTGTCCGCCTCCATCTCCTTGTCGATGAAGAAGCGGATGGTGCGCACATCCGTGCCGGAATAGAGCAGGATGCAGCGGGACGGCAGACCGTCGCGGCCCGCGCGGCCCGCCTCCTGATAGTAGCTCTCCAGATCCTTTGGCATATTGTAATGGATGACGAACCGGACGTTGGGCTTGTCGATGCCCATGCCGAAGGCGTTGGTGGCCACCATGATTTGAACGCGGTCGTAGAGGAAGTCGTCCTGATTCTTCCGGCGCACCTCGGCGTCCAGCTTGGCGTGGTAGGCCGCCGCCCGGATGCCCCGGCTCTGGAGCAGGCGGGCCGTCTCGTCCACCTGCTTCGTGGTGCTGCAATAGACGATGCCCGCGTTGTCGCCCTCCCGGAGCACAAGGTCCAGCAGCTCCTTCGGCTTCTGGCTGGGCAGGGCGCGGCGCGTCTCGAAGTAAAGGTTGGGCCGGTCGAAGCCGGTCGTCACCTCATAGGGCTGATGGAGCTCGAGGTGGCTGCGGATGTCGTCCCGCACCCGGGCCGTCGCCGTGGCCGTGAACGCGCCCACCACCGGGCGATTCGGCAGGCTGTCCACGAACGCCTTGATGCGCAGATAGCTGGGGCGGAAGTCCTGCCCCCACTGGCTGATGCAGTGGGCCTCGTCCACCGTCACCATGCTGATGAGCTTTTCCTGCGCGAAGCGCTGGAAGCCCGGCATCTCCAGCCGCTCCGGGGCCACATAGATGATCTTATACCAGCCCTCCCGGGCGCGGCGGAGCATGAGGGCCTTCTGGTTGTCGGTGAGGCTGTTGTTGAGGAAGGCCGCCGCCACCCCGGCCTGCACCAGCGCCCCCACCTGGTCCTTCATCAGGCTGACCAGCGGCGACACCACGATGGTGATGCCGGGCAGAAGCAGGGCCGGCACCTGATAGCAGATGGATTTGCCCGCACCGGTGGGCATCACCGCCAGCACATCCTGCCCGTCCAGCAGCCGCCGGACGATGTCCTCCTGCCCGGGGCGGAAACTGTCGTAGCCAAAAACTTTTTTCAAGATAGAATGCGGGTCTGCCATGGGTGCCTCCTGCGTTTTTCAAATCTGTATCCGTATTATTATAGCACAGCCCGGCCCGAAATGGTATCAGATCGCTCTTCTGTCGTCGTTTTTTGGCAGGTATTTGCTGGTGTTCCTAGCTTTTTGTGCGCGAAAATGCTATAATAAGAACACATATCTCCATCTCCGGCCCATTTTGTTCTGAACATGGCCGGGCAAGCACGATAAGGAGCTTTATCTTATGCAACAGAAACTCATCACCTTTGCCGTCCCGTGCTACAACTCGGCGGCATATATGCGCCACTGCATCGAAACGCTGCTCTCCGCCGGGGAGCAGGCCGAGATCATCCTCGTGGACGACGGTTCCGTGAAGGACGAGACCCCGGCTATCTGCGACGAGTACGCCGCCAAGTACCCCACCATCGTCAAGGCCATCCATCAGGAGAACGGCGGCCACGGCGAGGGCGTCAACCAGGGCATCCGCAACGCCACCGGCCTCTACTACAAGGTCGTGGACAGCGACGACTGGCTGGACACCGACGCCCTCCAGAAGGTGCTGGCCCGCCTGCACACCCTCGTGACCCGCGGCACCGCCCCCGACCTCATGATCTGCAACTATGTCTACGAGCACACCGAGGACGGCACCAGCCACACTGTGCGGTACACCAACATCTTCCCGCAGGAGCGTCTGTTCACCTGGATGCACGTCGGCCACTTCCGCCCCGACCAGAACCTGCTGATGCACTCGGTCATGTACCGCACGGAGGTGCTGCGCAAGTGCGGCATGGTGCTGCCCAAGCATACCTTCTACGTGGACAACATCTTCGTCTACCAGCCTCTGCCCTTCGTCAAGACCATGTATTATATGAACCTCGACCTCTACCGCTACTTCATCGGCCGCGCCGACCAGAGCGTCAACGAGAGCATCATGGTCAAGCGCGTGGACCAGCAGCTCCGGGTCACCAGGCATATGATCGACTGTCAGGACCTCGACGCCCTCAAGGGCGAGAAGAAGCTGCGGGCCTATATGCTCCACTACCTCTCCATGATGATGGCCGTCAGCGACATCTTCCTGCTGCTGGACGGCAGCGCCGAGGCCAAAGAAAAGCAGAAGGGCCTGTGGCAGTATCTGCGCGAGCACACCAGCGCCGCAGTCTACCGCTCCATCCGCTTCGGCTTCGGCGGCGTGACCAACCTGCCCTTCCCCAAGGGCGACGCCATCGTGGTGGGCGGCTACCGCATCGCACGGAAGATCTTCAAGTTCAACTAAATTCACGATTGTTGCATACAACAGGGCCGCTGCCTGCGCAGCGGCCCTGTTTTTTTGCCTTTTTCGGCCATTTATTAAGAAATCTTCACTTTTTCCGCCTGAAAGGATGTTGCTTTTTAGAAAGCGGAATAGTATAATTTATTACAGTGCTGTGTTTTTTGGCTTTTGGCAAGCGGCAAGGAAACGCGCCTGACTGAGAAAAAGGAGGAAAGGGCGGCTGCGCGTCGGTATCGTGCTGCTGCCCGCAATATCGCATGGAACAGCTTCTCATCTGCCTTTCCGCGGCGCTCATCGCAGGTCTTTTGATGTCGCGCCTCGCAAAGGCGATCCATTTGCCGGCGGTCACATCGTATCTGCTGGCGGGCCTGCTGCTGGGGCCTTTCTTTCTGGGGCGTCTGAGCCTGAGTAATTTTGGCATCGGCTTCGGCACCCTCGAGCAGGTGGACAGCCTGTCCATCATCACCCAAGTGGCGCTGGGCTTCATCGCCTTCGTCATCGGCAACGAGTTCCGTCTCTCGACTCTTGAGAGCATGGGCAGACAGGCCATCACGGTCGGCATTTTGCAGGCCGTCATGACCACCGCCCTTGTGGATGCGGCGCTGGTCGTCCTGCACTTCATCCGGCCCGACATCATCTCCATGGCCTCGGCCATCACGCTGGGTGCTATCGCAGCAGCGACGGCCCCTGCCGCCACCCTGATGGTCGTCAAGCAGTACAAGGCCGACGGCCCCCTCACCCGCCTGCTGCTGATGGTGGTCGCCCTCGACGACGCCGTGGGCCTCGTGCTCTTCTCCGCCTCCTTCGGCATTGCCAACGCCCTCGAGCAGGGCCGCATCGACGCCATCAGTATTCTGGTGGAGCCGGTGGTGGAGATCGTCTTCTCGCTGGGTCTGGGCGCTGTGGCGGGCTTCGCGCTCAACCAGCTGGAAATTTATTTTCACTCCCGCTCCAAGCGCATGAGCCTTTCCGTGGCCTTCGTGCTGCTGACGGTGGGCCTGTCCATGGTCACCTTCGACATCGGGCCGATACACTGCGGCTTCTCGCTGCTGCTGGTCTGCATGATGACTGGTACGGTGTTCTGCAACATCTGCCCCACTTCCGATGAGCTGATGGACCGCCTCGACCGCTGGGTGTCGCCGGTGAGCATCCTCTTCTTCGTGCTCAGCGGTGCAGAGCTGGATCTGAACATCCTCTCCGACCCGCTGGTGCTCCTCATCGGCGTGGTGTACATTGCCTTCCGCTCTCTGGGCAAAATTTCCGGCGCCTTCGTCAGCGGCCGGGCCACCCGCTGCAGCCGCAACATCCAGAAGTACCTCGGCATCACCCTGCTGCCGCAGGCTGGCGTGGCGCTGGGCATGGCAGCCGAGGCCGCTGAGCTTTCCGACGGCCACATGGTGCGCAACGTCGTGCTCTTCTCGGTGCTGGTGTATGAGCTGGCAGGCCCCACCCTCACCAAGCTGGCGCTGACCGCCGCCGGCGAGATCATCCCCGAGGGCCGCACCAATGCCCGTATGGCCAACAAGCCCGAGTTCCCGGTCTCCCTCGACTAAGTCTGCCTATGACAAACGGCACTCCGAACTGCTTCGGAGTGCCGTTTCTGTTTGCTTTACTTCAAGATAACTTCACCATTTTCGGCATCCACCGTCAGGCTGCCGCCCGCTTTCAGGGTGCCGTCGATGATACGCTCGGCGGCGGGGTCCTCCACAGCCTTGCGGATGACGCGGCGCAGGTCGCGGGCGCCGAATTTGCCGCCCTGACTCTTGGCCACGAGGGCAGAGAGAGCCGCCGGAGTGTAGCTGTAGGCGATGCCCTTTGCCTCCATGCTGGGCTTGTACTCATCCAGCATGAGAGCCGCGATGCCTTCCAGCGTCTCCTGGCTCAGAGGCTTGAAGGCGATGACCTCATCCACACGGCCAAGGAACTCAGGCCGCAGGAACTGGCTCAGAGCCTTGCGGGTCTTTTCCTCACTCAGCTGCTCCTCGCTCTTGTTGAAGCCGAGGCCGGAGGTCGTCTTGTCGCTGCTGCCGGCGTTGGAGGTCATGCAGATGACCGTATTGGAGAAGTCCACCGTCCGGCCCTGTGCATCGTTGATCTTGCCCTCGTCGAGGATCTGGAGCAGGATGTTCATGACGTCGGGGTGGGCCTTTTCGATCTCATCGAACAGCACCACGCTGTAGGGGCGGCGGCGCACCTTTTCGGTGAGCTGGCCGGCCTCCTCGTAGCCCACATAGCCCGGAGGCGAACCGATCATGCGGGACACCGCATATTTCTCCATATACTCGCTCATGTCGAGACGGATGAGCGGGTCGGGGCCGTCGAAGAGCTGGTTTGCCAGCTGCTTGACCAGCTCCGTCTTGCCGACGCCGGTGGGGCCGACGAAGACAAAGCTTGCGGGACGGCGGCGGCCCGACAGGTCGGCGCGGCTCCGCTTGACGGCCTGTGCCACCAGATGGACGGCCTCGTCCTGACCGATGATCTTCTTTTTCAGCTCGGCTTCCAGCCCGGCCAGCTTGACGAACTCCGTCTCCTGGATCTTCACCGCCGGGATGCCCGTCCACAGCTCAATGACCTTGGCCACATCGTCCATGGTCACTTTTATCTCGCTGGCAGCAGCCTGCTTTGCGGGCAGCTCTGCCTCGAGCTTGGCGATGCGGGTCTTCCGCTGGGCCACCTGCTCATAGTCGATGGCCTCATTGACGTCGGAGGGCTCCATGTCCGCCTCTTCCTGCCTGAGGCCGTCCAGCTCCTTCTGCATCTCGAGATACTCCGAGATGACCGGGTGGGCGAGATTGCAGCAGGCGCAGGCTTCGTCCAGCAGGTCGATGGCCTTATCGGGCAGGTAGCGGTCCGTGATATACCGCTCACTGAGGGTGACGATGGCGCTCAGCACATCGGCATCCACCTGCACATGGTGGTGCTCCTCGTAATACTTTTTGATGCCGTTCATGACGGCCAGCGTGTCGGCCACGCTGGGCTCTTCCACACGGACAGGCTGGAAGCGGCGCTCAAGGGCCTGGTCCTTCTCGATATACTTGCGGTACTCGTTGAAGGTGGTGGCGCCGATGACCTGTATCTCACCGCGGGAGAGGGCGGGCTTGAGGATGTTGCCCGCGTTCATGGCACCCTCGCTCTCACCGGCGGAGGTGATGGTGTGGATCTCGTCAATGAACAGGATGATGTTGCCGGCGGCCTTGACCTCGCTCAGCAGGCCCTTGACCCGCTGCTCGAACTGGCCGCGGAACTGGGTGCCGGCCACGAGGCTGGTCAGATCCAGCAGGAAGATCTCCTTATCCTTCAGGCCCACAGGGACATTGCCCCTGGCGATGCGCTCCGCGATGCCCTCGGCGATGGCCGTCTTGCCGACGCCCGGCTCACCGATGAGGCAGGGGTTGTTCTTCTGGCGGCGGCTCAAGATCTGGATGGTGCGGTAGATCTCGCGGTCGCGGCCCACGATGTCGTCGAGCTTGCCCTCCCGGGCTTTGCGGGTCAGGTTCTCGCAGTAGGTGTCGAGGAATTTGCGGCGGGGCGGCTTTTTGCCGTTCTTCTGGGCCTTTTTGCTGTTTCCGGCATCGCCCTCCGCCTTGACGCCCAGCGGGAAGGTAGCGCTGGAGCCGGGGACAAGATCGTCGTCCCCTTCGTTCTCCTCGCCGCCCATGGGCTGGCCCATATTCATCATGAGGGAGAGGGGGTTCGCGTCCCCCATCTCATCCATCATGCTCTCCATCCGGTTTTCCATGTTATCCATGTCCTCGTCGGACATACCGAACTGCTTCATCAGGTCTTCCACCGGCTTGATGTGCAGCTCACGCGCACAGTGCAGGCAAAAGCCCTCATTTTTCATCTGGCCGTTCTCCATCCGCTGGACGAAGATGATGGCCGGACGTTTCTGACAGCGATTGCAGACCATATAGGTTCCTCCTAAAGCTCCCTTTTACAGGAAGGGGTTGAACAGATTGAATGCTTTATAGTAAAGGCTGCTGCTCATGACCGTATCGTTCAGGACGGTCAGATTGCCGCCGGTGATGACGATGACGGCCCACACCACACAGAGCATCAGATAGATGTCCATGGTGCTGGCGACACAGCCGGTGACCCAGCCCAGCCAGCGGTTGACGGTGCCGATGACCGGCAGCCGGTTGACGAGGCCCAGCACGGTGACCAGCATACTCACCAGCATCCGCAGCAGGGCAAAGGCCACGAAAAAGAGCACGACCGAGATGACCGGCGTGAGCAGCGGAGCCAGCACCTTCTGGACGATGGCGTCCGCCAGCACCACGGCGTTGTCGCTGAGCACAGCCGAGATGGAGCGCTCGCAGGTCTCCACGATGGAGGCGCGGAAGCCCTCGGGCAGAAAGCCCGCGTACTTGTCCGCGATGCCGGTCAGGTCCACGACCCCTCCGGCCGAGATGCTCTCGGCGATCTGGGTACGGAAGCTCCCGGCCAGAAAGCGCTGGAACACCTCGGCAGCGGCCCAGCTCGAAAAGACCCGGGCGCCCACGAGGCTGAAGACATTCCCGCCCAGCTGGACACTGGCTGCGAGAAAGCCCTTGCGGGCATAGCGCACAGCCAGAAGCAGCCAGACCACGGTACATACTATATCAAAAAGAAATGACGGATTCTTGAACATATCTTGTTTTCCTTATTATGTATTGCTTTGCGCGTTATTTTCCGCCGCGGGCGGGGTCAATATCTGCGCCGTATTGCCGCAGAAGACCAGCAGCTGCCTGCGGTCGGCCAGCAGCCCCTGCGGGCGGGCCGAAAGGCTCTGGGTCCACTGGGAGGTGCCGTCGGTGGAAAGGCACTCCACGCCGTTGTCGGTGAGCAGATAGAACTGCGCACCGGAGCGGACGATGCGGTTGGACGCCTGCACCTGCGTGGTGTTCTCGACGCCGAGGTCACGGCCCAGCATCACGGCCTGACAGAGCTGGCCGGAGGCCAGCAGAAGGGCAGTATTGCCCGAAGCGTCCACCGAGATGTCGCGGAGGGTCTGCCCGGTAAAGTCATAGGCTGCCCGCTCGCCGCCCGATGCGTTGTAGAGGACAGCGCGGCTGTCGCAGACGGCCAGGATGCTCTGGGAACCGGTCCAGCTCAGCCACTGGGCCGCGCCGCTTCCGCTGCCCACCAGCAGGGGGTCGCCCTGCGCCAGGGTGACGACATAGAAATTCGTGACCATCTGGCCGCCGTTCACCGTCACCGCCGCCACTGCCAGCCGCCGCCCATCCGGCGAAAAGGCCAGCCGCAGCGGGGTGCCGTCGGCGATGGTGAGGCTCCAGCTCAGCAGCTGCTCCATTGAGGACGAGTAGACCCGAAGCCGGGCCGTGCTGCCGGGGTCCTCTGTGACGACGGCCAGTGTGCCGTTGTCGGCCATGGCACAGAGGGTGATGCTGTTCTCCATCGTCTTGGTGTAGAGGTTCTGGGTCCGGCTCTCCACCCGCAGCTCATTGCCCGAGCGGTTGTAGAGCACAAAGCGGTTCTTGCCCACAGCCAGCGCAGGGCGGGCGTAGCCGCTCTGGATGGAGTTGAGCCGGGTGCCGGTGCGGGACCAGACCACGCACCCTTCCTCGCCCAGCTCCACAAAGCTGCTGTTCATGGCGGCAAGCTGTTTCACCTCCATGACGCCGGTCTGCTGGGGCCAGCCCGTGCCGGGGAAGAGCAGGATGCGGGCGGTATCGGCCCAGTCCTTGGCCATGGCAACAGAGCTGCCCACGATGCCGGTGGTGAACAGCACCACCAGGGTCAGCGCCACGACGATGAGTGCCGTGCGGCGGATGCGTCGGTTCCGCACCCGCTCGCGGGCCTGCTCGAGGTATTCGACCCGTCCCGCCGAAAGCGGCTCGTCCGACACAGGCCGGGGGCCGCGCTGTCTTTTTCTCATACTCTCCTGTCCCTTCGTGCAATGACAGTGCTCCCAAAGGGGCGTTTTCCCTCCGGGAGCATCGGTCATGTTTGCGTTATTCTATGGGCGTGTCGTAGTCCACGCTCTTGAGGAAAAGCCCCTTCGCCGCCAGCGTCGGCCCGGCGTTTTTGCGGTCGCGGCTGGCGAGGATGCCCGGCACGGCCTCAGGCGCAAGACGCCCCGCGCCGGCCTCACAGAGGGTTCCTGCGAGGATGCGCACCATGTTGTAGAGGTAGCCGTCCGCCGTCACCGTGATGTCGATGTCGTCGCCCCGGCGCTGGACGTCACAGGCCGTGATGGTGCGCACGGTGTCGCCGTGAGCCGCAGCCGAGCTGCCCGAGGCGCAGAGGGCGAGGAAATCGTGCTTTCCCACAAAATACTGCGCCGCCTGCTGCATCCTGTCCGCGTCCAGCCGCCCCGGCACTTTGGTGTAATACCGCGCGGCAAAGGGCGAGTCGATCGGGCTGTTGTGGATGCGGTAGAGATAGGTCTTGGTGTGGGCCGCATAGCGGGCGTGGAAATCGTCCGGCACCACCCGCGCTTCCAGCGCCCGGATGTCCGGGGGCAGGTGCTGGTTCAGCGCCAGCGGCAGCTTTGCCGCCGGGATGCGGGTGTCGGCGTGGAAGTTGAGCATGAAGCCCAGCGCGTGGACGCCGGCGTCGGTGCGGCTGCAGCCCTTGATGTCGGGCCGACAGCCCAGCACCGCCTCCAGGGCGTCCTGAAACGCAGCAGCTACGCTCCGCCCGTTGGGCTGCACCTGAAACCCGCAGTAGTTCGTGCCGTCGTAGGATAGTTTTAAGAGATAATTCATTCTGGCTCTCCTCATAAAGGCTCTCCCTTTGGGAGAGCTGGCGCGAAGCGCCTGAGAGGGCAAGGATGCTGATAAAGATACATAAGCCCTGCGATAACATCGCTCTGCCAAAGGCTTCTGTCTATCGCTGCATAGCGGCACTTTCGCTCCTGGCTTGCCCTCTCCGTCATCGCAAGCGATGCCACCTCTCCCAAAGGGAGAGGCTTTGCTCTTTTTTAGAAATTCGGGAACACCAATCTCGAAGCGAGGATCACCGCAAAACACGCAATGCAGACTGCAAGGTCGATATAATCCTGCTTTTCGCACCGCAGCACCTTGAGGCGGGTGCGTCCGTCGCCGCCGCGATAGCAGCGGCACTCCATGGCCATGGCCAGCTCGTCGGCGCGGCGGAAAGCCGAGATGAACAGCGGCACCAGCACCGGGACCAGCGCCTTGATGCGCTCGGTCATCCTGCCGTTGTCCAGCTGCGCACCACGGGCTTTCTGGGCGTTCATGATCTTGTCGGTCTCCTCGATGAGGGTAGGGATGAACCGCAGCGCGATGCTCATCATCATGGCCAGCTCATGCACCGGGAAGCGGAGCCTGCCAAGAGGCTTGAGCAGCTGCTCGATGGCGTCCGTCAGGACGATGGGACTGGTGGTGTAGGTCAAAAGGCTCGTGCCCGCGATGAGGGCCATGACGCGCACCGCCATCAGTACAGCATACCGGATGCCCTCCGCGTAAACGGTCAGAAATCCGAGCTTGAACACCGGATCGCCCTCGCCCGAGACAAAGAAGAGGTTCAGCACCGCCGTAAAGACGATGATGGGGAAGATGGGCTTCAGGCTCTTGAGGATGAGCCTGAAGGGAATTTTCGCCACTGCGTACATCGCGGCGAGGAAGACCAGCGAAAGCGCAAGGCCCAGCGGGTTGGACGCCGCAAAGAGCAGCACGATATACAGGATGGTCAGCACCAGCTTGAGCCGGGGGTCAAAACGATGGACGAGGCTGTTGCCGGGGAAGTGCTGGCCGATGGTAATATCTCTCAGCATCCGGCTGCACCCCCTTTCTGTTCTTTATTCCGGGGTAAGACGAGGGTCTCCCCTGCATCCCGCCGGGCTTTTGCCGCCAGGATCATCTTGACGGCGTAGGGGATGGTGTAGACGTCCGCCGGGACGTCCACGCCCATCTCCCGCAGCTTGAGGAAGATCTTCGTCACCTGCGGCACGGAGAGGCCCAGTTCCAGCAGCTCGGGAGCGCGGGCAAAGACCTTCTCCACCGTGTCGTACATGGCGATCTTCTTCCGGCTCATCACCAGCACCTTGTCGGCGTACTTGGCAATGTCCTCCATGCTGTGGGAGACCAGAAGCACCGTGGTGCCGGTCTTTTTGTGGTAGTCCTTCACCTCGGACAGGATCTCATCCCGTCCCTCGGGGTCGAGGCCGGCCGCAGGCTCGTCCAGAACGAGGATACGGGGCTTCATGGCCATGACGCCCGCCACGGCCACGCGGCGCTTCTGTCCGCCGGACAGCTCAAAGGGACTGCGCTCCAAAAGCGCCTCATCGAGGCCGACGAATTCTGCCGCCTCGTGGACGCGCTTATCGACCTCCGCCTCGTCGAGGCCCATATTCTTCGGGCCGAAGGCGATGTCCTTATAGCACGTTTCCTCAAAGAGCTGGTACTCCGGGTACTGGAACACCAGACCCGTCAGGAAACGGAAATCCCGGATCTTTTCCGGCTCGGCCCAGAGGTCGCGGCCATCAATGATGATCTTGCCGCTGGTGGGCTTGTTCAGACCGTTCATGTGGGTGATGAGGGTGCTCTTGCCGGAGCCGGTGGCTCCGATGATGCCCACGAAATCGCCCTCCTCCACCTCAAAGCTCACGTCGTCCAGCGCGGTGACTGCGTTCGGCATACCGGGGTTGTAGACATAGCTCAGGTGTTCTACTTTGATAATGCTTGCCATGTTCCCGTCCCCCCTTATTTCAGCAGCTCATACAGAGCCTGTGCGCACTCGCCGGTGTCGATGATGCCCTCGGGCATGGGGATGCCGGCCTTGACCAGCTCATCCCGCAGCTCTGCGGCCTGCGGCACGTCGAGGCGGAGAGAACGGACTTTTTCGGTCTGGCTGAACACCTCTTTCGGGGTGCCTTCCATCACCACATTGCCCTGGCTCATCACCAGAACACGGTCGGCCTGCGCGGCCTCTTCCATGTAGTGGGTGATGGACACAACGGTGATGCCCAGATCCTTGTTGAGGTGGTGGATGGTCTGCATCACCTGCTCACGGCCGCGAGGGTCGAGCATGGCGGTGGCCTCGTCGAGGATGAGGCAGTCGGGGCGCATGGCGACGACGCCCGCAATGGCGACGCGCTGCTTCTGGCCGCCCGAGAGGTTGTGGGGTGCGCGCTCCCGGAACTCGTAGATGCCCGCCATCTTCATGGCGTCATCAACGCGGCGGCGCATCTCTTCCGGCGGAACACCGAGGTTTTCCAGCGCGAAAGCCACGTCTTCCTCTACCACCGTGGCGACGATCTGGTTGTCCGGGCTTTGGAACACCATGCCCACGGTCTGGCGGATGTCATAGAGCTTGTCATCATCGGCGGTGTCCATGCCCTCGACGTACACCTTGCCCTCCTCCGGCAGGAGGATGGCGTTGAAGTGCTTGGCAAGGGTGGATTTGCCGCAGCCGTTTGCGCCCAGCACGGCCACGAACTCGCCCCGCCCGACCTGCATGGAGACGCCGTTGAGCGCATAGCCGGGCTGCTCCGAGTCGTAGCGGAACTTTAAGTTTTCTGCTGTCAGTATCGTTTCACTCATTTGTTTTCTCTTTCTGGTGGTGCGCCCCTCTGAAAGGGGCTGTACCCCATACCCTCTCAGTCTCGCATTCGCTCGACAGCTCTCCCAAAGGGAGAGCCACTGGCGTGTCGGTCAAGTCTGCACAAGACGAGCAGAGTTCCAATATTCAGAAGCTGCATCGCCCTGCTATAGAGGCCAGCAGCCGTTCTGCAAGATGCTTTGTCCAGAAGTCGCTGACCTCGTAAGCAAGGCCCGCTCTTCTGCGCCATAATATGCCCTCAGCAGGCAGCACAAAGCTGCCCGGCCTGCCAATGGCTCTCCCTTTGGGAGAGCTGTCACCGAAGGTGACTGAG
>OASY01001002.1_pt1 | contig 14379 bp, 13 predicted proteins | sample 1501231 | NCBI WGS metagenome assembly OASY01 (sample SAMEA2579917, study PRJEB22360) | human gut metagenome | biome: human gut; feature: human-associated habitat; material: faeces | place: Denmark | collected 2008/2010 | reverse complement strand
CGCCGTTCATCCCTGCCATGAGGCGGCTCGTCCGGCTGGGGCCGCTGGTGTTCCGTGACCCGCTGCTGCTCTGCGGGGCGCTGTATCTGCTGCTCTGGTTCGACGCCAGCGGCTTCCTGCGCATCGGTCTGTGCGCCGCCGTCCTCCACGAAATGGGTCATATCTTCGTCTATCTGCTCCTGTTCCGGCGCTTTCCCGTCATCGAAGTGACCATGACCGGTTTCTGTATGCGGACACGGGGACAGGCTCTCACACGGGGACAGACGCTTTTTCTGGCCGCCGCCGGGCCGGGGACGAATGCGCTCCTTGCCGCCATCTGGGCAATGAGGATGGAACAGTGTGCAACCATCCGGGGCAGTGCGTTCCTTGCGGCCAATCTGCTCACCGGGGCGTTCAACCTTCTGCCTGTCCCACCGCTGGATGGAGCTCAAATGCTGCGATGTCTGTTGCAATCTTTGCCCAAATAGGGTAAAATATATAAATATGCAATCCGTGTTGTTAAATGGAGGAACTTGATGTTTGATCCGAAACTGAAAGAAGCGCTGTCCCGGGTGCAGAAGCCGGGCCGTTACACCGGCGGCGAACCGGGCAGCGTCTATAAAAATAAAGATGAGGTAGACGTCCGCTTCGCGTTCTGCTTCCCGGACACTTACGAAGTAGGCATGTCCTTTCTGGGCGAAAAAATCCTCTACGAGCTGCTGAACAGCCACGAAAACTGGTGGTGTGAGCGCGCCTTTATGCCGTGGCTGGATATGAAGGCTGAGATGGAGCGCCTGAGCCTGCCCCTCTACACGATGGAGAGCAAAGACCCCCTCACGGCTTTCGACGCTGTGGGCTTTACGCTCCAATATGAGCTGTCCTACACCAACATCCTCGCCATGCTGGATCTGGCGGGCATCCCGTTCTACTCGAAAGACCGCGACGAGAGCTGGCCTCTCATCGTGGCGGGCGGCCCCTGTGCCTGCAACTCCGAGCCCATCGCCGACTTCTTCGACGTCGTTCAGCTGGGCGAGGGCGAAAACCAGCTGCCCGGCATCTGCGCCGAAATCGAAAAGGCCAAGAAAGAGGGCGGCGTCTCCAAGAAAGAGCTGCTGCTCCGCATCGCCAGGATCCCCGGCGTCTATATCCCGGCTTTCTACGACATCGAATACTACGAGGATGGCCGCGTTAAGTCCATCACTCCCAACGAGCCGGGCATCCCGGCGGTCATCACCAAGGCCATCATCAAGAACCTGAACGACTTTGCACCTCCGACCAACTTCGTCGTCCCGATGGTGGGTGCCATCCAGGACCGCGCCAGTGTCGAGGTGCTGCGCGGCTGTGTGCGCGGCTGTCGGTTCTGTCAGGCAGGCTTCCTCTACCGCCCCATGCGCCAGCGCGACGCCAGCCTGCTGAACAAGGCCGCACAGGACCTCTGCGCCAACACCGGCTACGAGGAGCTGAGCCTTTCCAGCCTGTCCACCTCCGACCACAGCCAGCTCGAAGAGCTGCTGGACGATTTGAACGAGTGGGCGCCGAAAGAGCACGTCAGCCTGTCGCTGCCCTCTCTGCGGATGGACAACTTTTCCCAGAGCCTCATTGAAAAAACCACCAAGGTGCGCAAGAGCGGCCTGACCTTTGCCGCTGAGGCCGGGACCCAGCGCCTGCGCGACGTCATCAATAAGAACGTCACCTGGGATGAGATCGAAAAGACCTGCTCGCTGGCCTTTGCCAACGGCTACACCTCCGTCAAGCTCTACTTCATGATGGGCCTTCCCACCGAGACGATGGAGGACATCGAGGGCATCGCCGAGACCGCTCAGAAGGTGGTAGACCTGTTCTACTCCAATCCCAAGCACGCCAAGGGCCGCGGCGTGCAGGTGACCATCAGCTGCGCCTGCTTCGTCCCGAAGCCCCACACCCCCTTCCAGTTCGTCCCGATGGACACCGAAGAGATGCTGCAGGCCAAGCAGAAGCACCTGCTCGAAAGCGTCCACAGCCGCAAGATCAAGGTCAACTACCACGACAGCACCACCAGCTTCCTCGAGGGCGTCTTTGCCAAGGGCGACCGCCGCCTGGCTCCCGTCATCCTCGAGGCCTACAAGCGCGGCTGCTATTTCGACGGCTGGGAAGAGTGCTTCAAGTACGACACCTGGATGCAGGTCTTCGAGGACATGGGCATTGACCCCAAGTTCTACTGCCAGCGCGCGATCGGTCTGGACGAAGTGACCCCGTGGAGCCACATGGACTACGGCGTCACCCACGAATATCTGGTGCGGGAGTACAACAAGGCCCTCGCGGCCCAGACCACTCAGCCCTGCAACCGTGCCTGCCACGGCTGCGGCGCAAACCATCTGTTAGGAGGACCGTGCTTTGATTACAGTAAGGATCTCGTTTAAGAAGATGAACGAAGCCTCCTACATCTCCCTGCTGGATATGCAGCGGGTGATGCAGCGGGTGCTCAAGCGCAGCGCCCTGCCGGTGTGGCATACGCTGGGCTTTAATCCCCACATCTATATGACCTTTGCCTGCCCGCTCTCGCTGGGGCAGGAGAGCCAGTGCGAGTGCGTGGATGTCAAGACCGAGGCCGAAACCCCCGATTTTGCCCAGTGGCAGACGGCGCTGAACGCCATCATGCCTGCCGGAATCGAGGTCTACCGCGTGGAACCGGTGAAGATGAAGGCCGACGCCATCGCTTACGCCTGCTACCGCATCCGCTACCCGGCGGACACCGCAGAAAAGCTTGCGCAGTACAACTCCCTCGACAGCGTGCCGGTGGAGAAAAAGAGCAAGCGCGGCGTTAAGATGGTCGAGATGAAGGAATATGTCCCCACTCTCGAGCTTGAGACGGAGGGGGAGAGCGTGAGCTTTGCGGTCTGCCTGCCCGCCTCGCAGGACCTGAACCTGAACCCCTCGCTGCTGACGGCGGCGCTGGAAGCAAAATTCGGCGTCCCGGCGGCAAACGCCTCCATCCTGCGCACCGAATTTCTGACGGCAGACAAGCAGAAGTTCGAATAAGAACGGTCTATCAAAGCCAGAGCGAAAATTTTTGCATAAATTTGCCCGAAACGCTTGCTTTTACGGGCGGTTTGTGCTATCCTATTAAGGCGTTAGTGTCCGCTGAGACCACAGCGGGGTTAATGACACATATCATTAAACGGGCGGTCCTCTGACGGCAGTTCGCCGTGTATGAACGTCTAAAAACAAATGGAGGATTTCAAAATGGACGCACTGAAGATTATTTCTGAAGGCAGCATCAAGGCTGAGAAGCCCCAGTTCAACGTCGGCGATACTGTCCGCGTTGATGTTCGTATCAAGGAAGGCGAGCGCGAGCGTATCCAGGCCTTCGAGGGTACCGTCATCGCTAAGAAGCACGGCGGCGTCGCAGAGACCTTTACCGTTCGCCGCGTTTCCTACGGCGTCGGCATCGAGCGTGTCTTCCCCATCAACAGCCCCTTCGTCGAGAAGGTCACTGTTGTCCGTAAGGGCAAGGTCCGCCGCGCAAAGCTGTTCTACCTGCGTGGTCGTACCGGCAAGGCTGCCAAGGTCAAGAGCGATATTTGATGATTCCCCGTTTCAAAGCGGGAGAAAAGGGGACAACTCGTTTGTCCCCTTTTTTCTGTTATACGGCGCTTTTGGAGCAGAGACAGAGAAAATAAAAACGGGCAGAAGCCCGGATAAAGAGGTGCATCGGATATGGAACAGTCACAGCCTGCTGTCCGTGGGCAGGGCCTGCTGGAATGGTACGAAGCGCTTATTTCGGCGGCGCTGGCGCTGGTGCTGGTGTTTTCCTTTTTCTTCCGTATCATTCAGGTGGACGGCGAGTCGATGGTGCCTACGCTGGAAAACGGCGATAAGCTCGTCGTCTGGGGCGCAGGCTATGAGCCTCAGCGGGGCGATGTGGTCATCGTGGACAGCTACACCAGCTATGGCCGCCCTCTGGTCAAGCGTGTCATCGCCAAAGGCGGCGACACCATCTCCATCGACTATGCCACCGGAACGGTAGAGGTCAATGGAAAGGTGCTGGAAGAGGATTACATCGCAGAGCCGACCTATCTGGGCTATGATGTGGAGTTCCCGTACACTGTGCCTGAGGGGACGGTGTTCGTGATGGGCGACAACCGCAACGCCTCGCTGGACAGCCGCTCGAGCTATGTCGGCTGCATCGCTGAACAGGATATACTGGGCAAAGTGCTGCTCTGCTTTTTGCCCTTTTCGGATTTTGGAGTAGTAAAATGAACAATCAGGACACCCGGTTTGCAAACCAATATGCCATCCAGTGGTTCCCGGGCCATATGGCCAAGACGCTGCGGATGATGGAGCAGGAGATCCAGCACGTTGACGCAAGCCTTGTACTGCTGGACGCCCGCATCCCGCTGTCCAGCCTCAACCCGGAGATCGAGCGCATCACGGCCCGCAAGCCCAAGCTCTATGCGCTGAACAAAGCGGACCTCGCCGACCCCGCCGTGACGGAAGAGTGGATACGCTACTTCCACGAGGCGGATGCGGGCTGTGTCGCCATCAGCGCCAAGCAGAAAGGCGGCGCGAACGCCGTCAGGGCCGCAATCGAAAAGGAACTGTCCGGCCTGCTGGCACGCCGCCAGAACCGCGGCATGGCCGGTGCCAAGACGCAGGTCATGCTCTGCGGCATCCCCAATGTGGGCAAATCCACCTTCATCAATACCTTCGCAGGCTCTGCCCGCGCCAAGGCGGCTGACCGTCCCGGCGTGACCAAGGGCAAGCAGTGGGTCAGCACCGAAAAGTTCGACCTGCTGGATATGCCCGGTGTGCTCTGGAAGAAGTTCGATTCCAAGACCATCGCCTCGAATCTGGCCTTCATCGGCTCCATCAAGGATGACATCCTTGATGTCGAGGAGCTGGCCATGAACCTTCTGGATGAGGTGCGCCGCAACTATCCCGACCTCGTGGCCCAGCGCTACAAGCTGGACGCCGAGACGCTGGCTCTGCCGCCCTACGAGCTGATGGAGGCCATCGGCCGCAAGCGCGGTCTGCTGGTGCGGGGCGGTGAGGTGAACACCGAGCGCTGTGCCGTGATGCTGGTGGATGAGTTCCGCGCCTGCAAGTGGGGCCGCATCTCCCTCGAACGCCCGCCCCAGCGGGACGACATGGCCGACTTTGCCGGGGAGGACGAGGAATGAAGCGCCGGACGGATGAGGAGATCTCCGCGCCGCTCTACGCCTACGATGCCGACATCCGGGCGCAGTACGGCTGTTTTGCGGGCGTAGACGAGGCAGGCCGCGGCCCGCTGTGCGGCCCGGTCTGCGTGGCCGCCTGCATCCTTGACCCCGAGGCTCCGGTCTACGGCATCAACGACTCCAAGAAGCTGAGCGAGAAAAAGCGGGAGGCTCTTTTCGACCAAATCGTTGAAAAGGCATTGGCTTACAGGATCGTCTTCGTCGGCCCCGACATCATTGACCGCGACAATATCCTGAATGCCACCATGGGCGGGATGTGTCAGGCCGTGGAGGGGCTGGACATCGTGCCGAACCTCGTCCTTGTGGACGGCAACCGCATCCCGGACGGGCTGACCATGCCCGCGCAGCCGGTGGTCAAGGGCGACGCCACCAGCGCCAGCATCGGCGCAGCGTCCATTCTGGCCAAAGTCAGCCGTGACCGCTATATGCTGGAGCTGGACAAGCAGTATCCCCAGTATCAGCTGGCAAAGCACAAGGGCTACGGCACCAAGCTCCACTACGAGCTCATTGCCCAGTACGGCATTCAGCCGTTCTACCGCCGCAGCTTCCTCAAAAAGCAGGGCTACTGGCCCGAGGGCAAGTGATGGACCGGGCCGGGACAGGCCGCAGGGGAGAGGCAGCCGCCGCGCGTTTCTACGAGAAACAGGGCGCGGCCCTCATCACCCACAATTATCACACCCGGATGGGGGAGATAGACCTCATCCTGCGGGAACCGGACGGAACACTGGTGTTCTGTGAGGTAAAGACCCGCGCCAAAGACTCTTTGGATACCCCCGCTGCGGCGGTCAACGCCGCCAAGCAGCGCCGTATCATCGCATCCGCCGCATGGTATCTCCAAAGCACCCATCAGAGCGACGAGCCGGTGCGTTTCGACGTGGCCGAGGTCGTCCCTCTTGACAGCGGGCGCTGGATGGTACATATTATAAAGGGTGCTTTTTGCGCGAAATAGCAGGAAGCGCCGGTGGGAAAAGGCAGAAAAATGGCTCTGGGCCGCTGCCGCACGACGAGGCCAGGTGATGGGCCTTCTGGCAAAAAGGAGCGATAAGGATGAAATTTTTCAGCACGAGAGACCATTCCCGCATTGTGACCGCCTCTCAGGCAATCGCACAGGGCCTGTCGGATGAGGGCGGCCTGTTCGTCCCGGAACGTTTTCCGCAGGTGGACGTGGAGGCATTGTGCCAGCTGGATTATCCGGAGCTGGCCGCTGCCGTCGTCAGCGAATATCTGACCGACTACTCGAAAGACTTCCTCGCTGAGGCCGCTCGCACGACTTATGGTGAGGCCTTCGGCGGCAAGGCCGGTCATCTGGCCCCGGTGGAGGGCGATACCTATGCCCTTGAGCTGTGGCACGGCCCGACCTGTGCCTTCAAGGATTATGCCCTTCAGCTGATGCCGAAGCTCCTCGTGGAGGCAAAGAAGAACCTCTCCCGCACCGAAAAGACCCTCATCCTCGTGGCGACCAGCGGCGACACCGGCAAGGCCGCACTGGACGGCTACCACGACATCCCGGGCGTCGAGATCGCCGTGTTCTACCCCACGGGCGGCACCAGCGAGATCCAGCGCCTGCAGATGGCCACGCAGGAGGGGGCAAATGTCGCCGTTTATGCCGTGCGCGGCAACTTCGACGACGCCCAGACCGGCGTGAAGAGGGTCTTCGGGGATAAAGCCATCGCGGCCAGACTGGCCGAGCGGAACATCCGCCTTTCCAGCGCCAATTCCATCAACTGGGGCCGCCTCGTGCCGCAGATCGTCTATTACTTCGCCGCTTATGCCCAGCTGCTCAAGGCGGGAAAGATTAGCTTTGGCGACAAGGTCGATTTCTGCGTCCCCACCGGCAACTTCGGCGACATTCTGGCCGGTTATTACGCCAAGCAGATGGGCCTGCCCGTCGGCAAGCTGGTCTGCGCCTCCAACCAGAACAACGTCCTGACCGACTTTCTTTCCACCGGCACTTACACCGCAAAGCGGGAGTTCTATAAGACTACTTCGCCCAGCATGGACATCCTCGTGTCCTCGAACCTTGAGCGTCTGCTCTACCACGTCACCGGCAGCGATGCCGAAGTGGCCGGCCTGATGAAGAGCCTGAACGAGACGGGCCGCTACACCGTCCGTCCCGAGACGCTGAAGGCCATTCAGGAGAGCTTCGACTGCGGCTGGAGCAGTGAGGAACAGGTGGCAGGGGAGATCCGCGCCCGCTACGAGAAGGACGGCTACCTCTGCGACACCCATACGGCGGTGGCTTTCCATGTCGCCGCCCAGAAGAAGCGGGACGGCGTGCCGATGGTGGTGCTTTCCACCGCCTCGCCCTTCAAGTTCCCGCGCAGCGTGCTGGAAGCTCTGGGTCACACGGCCCCCGAGAACGACTTTGAGGCCATGCAGGCGCTGGAAGAGGCTATGGCCTTCACGGGGGCGGGAGGGGCCTACCGGCCGCACCGCTCCCGCAAGTCTCGCCGTCCTGCGCCAGAAGGCCGAGCGGTTCAGCACCGTCATCGACCCGGCTCAGATCGCGGAGGTGGCACTGAGCTGTCAGGCTTGACGAAAACCAGAACAGGAGTAAATAAACTATGGCACTTTTTGCGCTTGGCGATACCCACCTTTCCCTGGGCGGCTCCAAGCCGATGGACGTTTTCCCCGGCTGGAACGGCTATGTGGAACGGCTGGAGGCCAACTGGCGCAAGCTCGTAAAGCCCGAGGATACCATCGTCCTTGCAGGCGACATCAGCTGGGCCATGCGCCTTACCGATACCCGCAGGGATTTCGGATTTCTGCAGCAGCTGCCCGGCCAGAAGCTCATCATGAAGGGCAATCACGACTATTGGTGGACCACCGCCAACAAGATGAACGCCTACCTGAAAGCCGAGGGCTTCGATACGCTCCACATCCTGCACAACAACTCCTACTCCGTGGAGGGCTACGCCATCTGCGGCACCCGGGGCTGGCTGTTCGATGTGGGGGAGCCTCACGACGAAAAGGTGATGAACCGGGAGATAGGCCGCTTGAAGATGAGCCTCGACGCCGCAGAACCCGGGCTGGAAAAGCTGGTGTTCCTGCATTACCCGCCGGTCTACACCGGCACCAGCGCCCCCGAGATCGTGGCGACACTGAAAGCCTACGGCATCAGGACCTGCTACTACGGCCATCTGCACGGCAATGCCATCCGCTATGCGGTGCAGGGCGATGTGGACGGCATCCGCTACAAGCTTGTCAGCGCTGACGGTCTGCGGTTCTGCCCCTACCGCATCAACTGAGGCAGAGACCAGAACAGCGGAAATGACAAAAAGTCAAAATTTGGGGTGGCAATTCCATCACGACCGTGCTATAATAGGTTGTGACGCGATTGTTGCACCCAATTTGAGCGCGCGCGTCCCCGCATTTCGCAAACAGCAAGGACGCGGTGCGCGGTTGCAGGCGGCAGTTTTCCCGCTGCCCCAACGCAATAGAATATTTGAGTGGAGGATACACAAATGAATTTCATCAAGTGCGAAAAGCTCGAGAAGAGCATGGCAGAGCTGCAGTTCTCCATCGACGCTGAGGCTTTCAAGGCTGCAGTTGCCGATGTTTTCAAGAAGGAGGGCAAGAAGTACCCTGTTCAGGGCTTCCGCAAGGGCAAGGCTCCCAAGGCTCTCATCGAGAAGATGTACGGCGCTGATGTCTTTACCTACGACGCCATCAACGAGCTGTTCCCCGCAGCTTACGAAGAGGCTGTCAAGGCTGCCGGCATCGAGCCGGTCGGCCGTCCTGAGGTCAGCGTTGACTCCGCCAGCGAGGCTGAGGGTGCCACCCTGACCGTCAAGGTCGCTGTCAAGCCCGAAGTCAAGATCGGCGCATACAATGGTCTGACCGTGGAGAAGACTGTCCATACTGTTTCTGACGAGGCTGTTGAGGCCGAGCTGAAGCGTGTGCAGGAGCGCAACGCCCGTGAGCTGACCCGCGAGGGTGCTGCTGAAAACGGCGACATCGTGGACATCGACTTCGAGGGCTTTGTGGATGGCGTCGCATTCGAGGGCGGCAAGGCTGAGCACTACAGCCTGACTCTGGGCAGCGGCAGCTTCATCCCCGGCTTCGAGGACCAGATCGTCGGCCATGCTGCTGGCGAGGAGTTCGACGTCAACGTCACCTTCCCCGAGCAGTATCAGGCTGCTGAGCTGGCTGGCAAGCCCGCTGTCTTCAAGATCAAGCTGCACGAGGTCAAGTACAAGGAGCTGCCCGCTCTGGACGACGAGCTGGCTAAGGACTGCTCCGAGTACGACACTCTGGACGAGTTCAAGGCTTCCATCCGCAAGAACAACCAGGAGCAGCTGGACAAGCAGGATGACCTGGCTGTCGAGAACGCTCTGGTCGATCAGGTCATCGACGGCATGGAGGCTGAGATCCCCCAGGCTATGTACGATGTCCGCATGGACGAGCTGGTCAATGACTTTGCTTTCCGCATGGAGCAGCAGGGCCTGCGCCTCGAGGACTACCTGAAGTATATGGGCCAGTCTGTTGACCAGTTCCGTGCTTCCTTCATGCCTCAGGCTGAGAAGCAGGTCAAGATCCGTCTGGCTCTGGAGGCTGTCGCAGCTGCCGAGAACATCGAGGCTTCTGAGGACGAGCTGAACGCAGAGGTCAAGCGCATCGCTGACCAGTACAAGATGGAAGAGGACAAGGTCCGTGACCTCATCAATGTCGATGAGGTGAAGCACGACCTGGCCATCAACAAGGCGATCGACTTCATCAAGAGCCACGCTAACGTCGTGGAGAAGGCCGCTGAGGCCGAGAAGACCGAGGACGCTCAGTAATTCTGGCGTACAAGGTCACACAGGGCAGGGAGTGATCCCGGCTCTGTAAGCTAAGGTTGTTGAAATTGACCGATACGGCTACGGCCCATGTGCGCTTGCCGTATCGGTCAATTTTGCAAACACAATAATTTTCATTCAGGAGGCGAACCCTATGAGTTTTGTTCCTTACGTTGTCGAGCAGTCGGCGCACGGGGAGCGTTCCTACGATATTTTCTCCCGTCTGCTGAACGACCGCATCATTGTGCTGAGCGAGGATGTCAATGACACCTCCGCCAGCCTTGTCGTGGCACAGCTGCTGTATCTGGAAGGGCAGGACCCCGATAAGGACATCAGCCTGTATATCAACAGCCCCGGCGGCTCCATCAGCGCGGGTATGGCCATCCACGATACCATCCAGTATATCAAGTGCGATGTCTCCACCATCTGCATGGGCATGGCTGCCTCGATGGGCGCATTCCTGCTGGCCAGCGGCACCAAGGGCAAGCGGTTCGCTCTGCCCAACGCTGAGATCATGATCCACCAGCCGCTGATTGCAGGCGGTCAGGGCGGCGGTCTGTCCGGACAGGCTACCGACATCAAGATCCACGCGGACCACATCATCCGCACCCGCGCCAAGATGAACCGGCTGCTCAGCGAGTACACCGGCCAGCCGCTGGAAAAGGTGGAGCAGGATACCGAGCGCGACAACTTCCTTTCTGCGCAGGAGGCCAAGGAATACGGCCTCATTGATGAGGTCATCACCCACCGCTGAGCGGCAGAAAGCAATACACCCAGGATAAGGAAAAACGGTTATGGCTAATAACAATTCCGGCAGAGATAAAAACGAAAAGGATCTGGTCTGCAGCTTCTGCGGCAAACATCAGGACGAAGTGGAGCGGATGATCATCGGCCCCGGCGTAAACATCTGCAGCGAATGCATCGGCCTCTGCGCCGACCTGCTCTCGGACAAGCCGGATCATCCGGGCAGCAACAGCTCCCGCCCCAGCCGCGGCAGCGCCAGCCGGGCGTGTATCCAGCCCGCAGATGATCCCGCCATCAACATCAAGACCCCCGCAGAGATCAAGGAGGGTCTGGACCAGTATGTCATCGGACAGGACGAGGCCAAGCGTGTGCTGGCCGTCTCGGTCTACAACCACTATAAGCGCATCCTGAGCGGCAAGGGCGCAGACGTTGAGCTGCAGAAGTCCAACGTCCTGCTGCTGGGACCCTCCGGTGTCGGCAAGACCCTGCTGGCCCAGACGCTGGCCAAGATGCTGGGCGTTCCCTTCGCCATCGCAGACGCCACCACCCTGACGGAGGCCGGCTATGTGGGCGAGGACGTCGAGAACATCCTGCTCAAGCTCATCCAGGCCGCAGACTTCGACGTCCAGAAAGCTCAGATCGGCATCATCTATATTGATGAGATCGACAAGATCACCCGCAAGAGTGAGAATCCCTCCATCACCCGCGACGTGGGCGGTGAGGGTGTGCAGCAGGCTCTGCTGAAGATCTTGGAAGGCACCGTCAGCAATGTCCCCCCGCAGGGCGGCCGCAAGCACCCCCAGCAGGAGTTCATCCAGATCGACACCACCAACATCCTCTTCATCTGCGGCGGTGCGTTCGACGGTCTGGATAAGTATATCCTCCGCCGCACCGACAAGTCTGCACTGGGCTTCGGCAGTGCGCTGAAGGATAACTCCAGCGAGGCCGAAAAGGCCCTGCTGCGGAAGGTCGAACCCCACGACCTCGTCAAGTTCGGCCTCATCCCCGAGCTGATCGGCCGTCTGCCGGTCATCACCGTGCTGGACGATCTGGACGAGGATGCGCTGGTGCGCGTGCTGAAGGAGCCCCGCAACAGTCTGGTCAAGCAGTATAAAGAGCTGCTGTCGATGGACAATGTGGAGCTGGACATCACCGACAAGGCCCTCCATGCCATCGCCCGCAAGACCATCGAGCGCAAGACCGGCGCCCGCGGTCTGCGCAGCGTGATGGAGAACATCCTCATGCCCATCATGTACGATGTGCCGAACGACCCCACCATCATCCGCGTCACCATCGACGAGGACACCGTGGAGGGCGGCGAAGCGCACATGGAGTACGGTGCGGTGCGCAAGCGCTATAAGAGCCAGTCTTCCCTGAGCTGAGCGTCAGCGCACAGCAGGGAAGAGCAGCCCCGCTGAAAGCTTTTTGCTTTTTGGCGGGGCTTTTTTGTGCCATCTGACTTGTTTCCGAGACCAAATTGTAGTAAACTATAAAAGTCTGGAACTGCGAGGGGAATACCGGGACGGCCCACTGGCATGGGACTGCTCCGCGGATGGCGGCGCCGGACATTTTGTGGGAAACAGAAAGTACGATAAAGGAGTGTGTGTTATGGCAAATTATTTTGAGATGACCCGCGACGAACTGACTGCCGAGAAGGCAGCTCTGGAAGAAAAGTACAAAAAATTTCAGGCAATGGGCCTGAAGCTGAATATGGCCCGCGGCAAGCCCGGCCCTCACCAGATGGACCTGGCAATGGGGCTGCTGCAGATGACCGATTATACCACCGACGCCGGCACCGATGCCCGCAACTACGGCGACCTTGAGGGCCTGCACGAGGCCCGTGAGCTGTTCGGCGACGTGATGGGCGTCAAGCCCGAGGAAGTCTTTGTGGGCGGCAACTCCAGCCTGCAGATCATGTACAACCTCATCTCTATGGGCTACTGCTTCGGCTTCCCCGAGTCTCCCTGCCCCTGGTCGCAGGTGGAGAAGCGCAAGTTCCTCTGCCCGATACCCGGCTATGACCGCCACTTCGCCATCACCGAGGAGTTCGGCTTCGAGCTCATCAGCGTTCCCATGACTCCGACCGGCCCGGATATGGACGTTGTTGAAAAGCTGGTGGCTGAGGATGATACCATCAAGGGCATCTGGTGTGTGCCTCAGTATTCCAACCCCGACGGCTACACCTACAGTGACGAGACCATCGACCGCTTCGCCAGGATGAAGACCGCCGCTCCCGACTTCAAGATCTTCTGGGATGAGGCTTACATCGTCCACCACCTGACGGACGAGATCATCGAGACTCCTGTCCTGCTGAACGAGTGCAAGAAGTACGGCACTGAGGACCGCGTCTTCATGTTCACCTCTACCAGCAAGATCACCTTCCCGGGCGCAGGCGTCTCTGCGCTGGCCTGCAGCGAAGCCATGATGAAGTACATCTGCAAGCGCTTCTCGGTCATGATCATCAGCTATGATAAGATGAATCAGCTGCGTCACGTCCGCTTCCTCAAGAACAAGGAAGGCGTTCTGGCCCACATGGCAAAGCACCGCCGCCGTCTGGTACCCTGCTTCGATGCCGTCAAGACGGCCTTCAACGAGGAGCTGACTCCCTGCGGCGACATCGCCCACTGGACGAACCCCAAGGGCGGCTACTTCATCAGCCTCTATGTCATGCCCGGCTGCGCCAAGCGTGTGGCCCAGCTGTGCAAGGACTGCGGCCTGACCCTCACCGGCGCAGGCTCCGCTTACCCTTACCACAAGGACCCGGACGATGCCCATCTGCGCATCGCGCCCACTTATCCCAGCCTGGACGAAGTGGAGACTGCGTCCGACCTGCTCTGTGTCTGCGTCCGTCTGGCCGCAGTCGAGAAGCTGCTGGCTGAGAAAGCCTGATCCATCGCACAAGATCCCCGCTGTGCTGCCGCTCTGACGGCGCAGAGGGGATTTGGAAGTTGTTTTCATAGCCAGAGTGCGCCAAAAGGCAGTTCGGGCGGTGTGCAAGGGTTATGAAAACAGCTTCTTATTATATTTGGAGGTTTCCCGATTCATATGAAAACGAAAGGCAAAGCATGGCAACTTGTCCTCACTGTGCTTTTGATCGCGGCGTTCGTCTATACGGCATTCTTTGGCGTCGCAGTCAAGTACGGTGATGTGACCACAACCTACATCAAGGGCGCGAAAGATATCCGCTTTGGTGTGGACATCAAGGGCGGCGTCAACGTCACCTTCGTCCCTTCCGACGGCTATGACGCCACCGACGATCAGCTCGAGGCTGCTCAGCTGGTCATCGAGAACCGTCTGGTCGCCCTCAATGTGACCGACTATGAGCTGTATGTGGACAACAACTCCGACAGCCTCATCCTCGAGTTCCCGTGGCAGTCGGGCGAGACGGAGTTCGACCCCGAAGCCGCCATTGAGGAGATCGGCACCACCGCCTATCTGACCTTCCGCGAGGGGAGCAGCGCAGACGGAGAGCTCGTCCTCGACGGCTCGATGGTGGAGAGCGCAGCTGCCCAGTACGGCCCCGTCAACGGCAGCAGCTCCGAGTACTATGTGGCGCTCAAGTTTACCGATGAGGGCGCCAAGGCATTCGGCGACGCGACCACCCGCCTGTATCAGACCGGCGGCACCATCAGCATCCGAGCTGGGAGACGAGATCAGAACCA
>OASY01000986.1_pt1 | contig 14629 bp, 23 predicted proteins | sample 1501231 | NCBI WGS metagenome assembly OASY01 (sample SAMEA2579917, study PRJEB22360) | human gut metagenome | biome: human gut; feature: human-associated habitat; material: faeces | place: Denmark | collected 2008/2010 | reverse complement strand
TTTAAAAGAATATCCACCTTTCTTAACCAAGTAATGGAGGATATATATGCTAGTTTTAATAACCTATGACGTAAATACGGAAACTAAAGCTGGGAAAGCCCGTCTAAGAAAAGTTGCAAAGGAATGTGTGAACTATGGTCATAGGGTTCAGAATTCTGTTTTTGAGTGCGTTCTTGACCAAGCACAATGTAGGAAGGTTAAACATATTCTAGAACAAATTATTGACAAAGAGCATGATAGTTTAAGGCTTTATTATTTAGGTAATCATTATGAGAATAAAGTTGATCATATAGGGATAAAGCCAAGTTTTAAAGTTGAAGATGTATTGATTTTGTAGTAGTGCGAATGTGATGCTTACATAAATCTCTTAAGAGATTCGCACTTTTTATTAATGGTTTTATATTGATTTGTAACAAAATGAAAGTTAATGATTTATAAAAGAGATGAAAAAGTGAAAACACGGTTACATTATCTATGATATCATTAACTTTTGCTGTCTTGTCCGTAAGGACAAGTGGATCTAAATGCACGTTAGTATGCTATTTCTACATTGCGAATGAGGGGTCTTGTCCGTAAGGACAAGTGGATCTAAATAATGGTTTTCCCATCAGATGATTTAAGAATGCACAAGTCTTGTCCGTAAGGACAAGTGGATCTAAATCTCTAATGCTTTGTTTAATGCCACGTAACACACAGTCTTGTCCGTAAGGACAAGTGGATCTAAATCATCCATTAGCAAAATATGCCACATCAGCAGTAGGTCTTGTCCGTAAGGACAAGTGGATCTAAATTGCTATGACATCGATATTTTGGTATGTTGCTATGTCTTGTCCGTAAGGACAAGTGGATCTAAATGTTTAAATAGATCGTATCCATAGTACCACCGCATGTCTTGTCCGTAAGGACAAGTGGATCTAAATATGGCATTGAATCCAGCAGATACAGCCTTTGTGAGTCTTGTCCGTAAGGACAAGTGGATCTAAATAAGTCGGCCAACAGAAACGAAGTCAAGCGAAACATGTCTTGTCCGTAAGGACAAGTGGATCTAAATTTTGAACAAGGTAATCGACATATATCAGACGATTGGTCTTGTCCGTAAGGACAAGTGGATCTAAATTTTAAATCTAGTGCTTTGGCCGCCTGTTCTGGTGAGTCTTGTCCGTAAGGACAACTGGATCTAAACAGACAAAATTTAAAAAGTCAAAAAATTTCTTTACTTTGCCTATTTGCAATGATAAAATATATAAACGGGTAGAAATCTCTACTCCCCGCTCTATTCACGAAAATAGGGCCAAAGACCATGAGGAGGTGTACAGAATGAAAAAATACGAAATCATGTACATTGTGAACGCATCTTTGGAAGAAGCTGCACGTAAAGAAGTTATGGACGGCTTGCACAAGATCATTACAGACCACGAAGGAACAATCGATAAGATTGACGACTGGGGTGTAAAAGAGTTCGCATATGAAATCAACAAAATGAACAAAGGTTACTATGTTGTGATTAATGTTACAGCTAACAATGAAGGAATTAAAGAATTCGATCGTTTAGCTCGTATTAACCACAGCGTTGTTCGTTACATGATCATTAAAACAGAAGGCGAAGAATAATCGCATAAAGGAGAGATGAGACTATGATTAATAGAGTAGTATTGGTCGGCCGTCTTACAAAAGACCCAGTCTTACGTAAAACAGGTTCAGGAGCATCTGTAGTATCCTTTACCGTTGCATGTGACCGTCGTGTGAAAACTGAAGGGCAGCCAACAGCTGATTTTATCAATACAGTAGCATGGAATAAAACTGCTGACATTGTAGCGCAATATACTCATAAGGGATCACTTGTTGGTGTGGAAGGTAGAATCCAGACACGCAGCTATGATGATCAAAGTGGAAGACGGATGTATGTAACAGAGGTAGTAGCGGATAGGATTCAGTTCCTTGAAAGTAAGAATGCATCAGCAAATAATGATTCTACGGGATATACACCTGATTACAACAATAATCAAGGGTATGAACAAGATATGAATTCACAGTCATCTTATTCCAGCGATTTTGATCCTAGTGATACATTGAATATCGCTAGTGATGATTTACCATTTTGAGGAGGATAACAAAATGTATCTAACTAAAAAAAATTGTATGATCGCTAAAAATAGAATGAGAGGATTAGCGTACACCTCATGCAATTGCAAAGAAGAGAACATTGATGAAGTTAATAATTGTGATAATTGCTTAGAACAACTCATAAACGAACATTTCAATAATCCTAACCAAACTGATGAATTTAAACACTTTAAATTACATAGTGACAGCACACTAAAAAAACTGACAAAGGATGAATTAATCAGCTATATACATATGCTATATCATAATTGGCAAATAACAGATGAAGCATATAACAACATAATGCAGCATGTTAAAGGTGGAAAGTAATGAGAGAAAAAGAAGAGAAGAAGTTTATAGATATGGGAATTATTGATGGAGTATCATTTGAAATAGAAGAGTTAAAAGGCAGGTATAAGATAGACATCGATGATAGAGTTGCGATAGATATAACCGTTTCTGATGGTGGCTTGAGAAGCAGAAGCATTTATGAGCATTTGCTCGATGGAACATGGCACAAGAGGTGAATGATGAACATTGAATATAAATGCCCATTATACAATCAGGATGGTTGCTATAAAGCAGAGATAGATTGCACGTGTAATACTTGTCCTAAAAATAAAACAAATTCAAAATTGGAAAATAGGAGAGATGATATGCTAACAATAAAGGATAAAATAGAGCAGTTTAAACGTGATTGCAAAAGTAATGACTACTATACAAAAGCGATATTGGATTGCAATGAGCGCATTGAGGAGTTAGATGTACAACTCATGGGACTAGGATGTCCCAATGGATCATCTGCTCCAAAGTGTGAAAATGCGGGTAATCCGTATGCATCAAATAAGTTAGGTCCTATTATGTTGCAGGATCAAATTATAGAAGAACGTAACGGATACATAAAAAGAATTAATGATGTTAATTCAAAATTAATGAAAATAATTGACCCTATTGATAGACAAATTATCATAGATTTGTATATAGAAAAAAAGAATCATCAACTGGTTGCTGACAAGTATTTCATGAATAGACAGAACATGTACAAGCATATAAATAAAGTAATTGAGAAAATTGTATAGTGCGACAATGTAACTAAAAATCTGTGTTATTATGATAGCATGAAATAGCGAGGGAAAGATGGTCCCTTAACATCTTTCGTAGAATCGCCTTGCTGTTCATAAGTTTATCCCCTTTCTTAACTACTAGAATACCAGGTGGCATCTTAGGATGCCTACCGTAACCTGCTGATGTACTTTATGGTCGTCAGTAGGTTAGGGTAATTATTTCTCTATCTGATGACAATACCCTTAAAAAAACAATAAGATAGACGGTTTAAATAACCTGCGTTATCCGTTAAAAACAAGGTTATCCAACAGGAAACGGTTGGACTTAGGATGAGATAGCGCACTCATGTAGGTAGACATAAAAAAGCGCTATTAAAACGATATCAAAGCATGGATATACCTTCTATTGTGAAGAACACCTGTTAGATATATTGGTTGCCCTGGTGGCGGAATAACCAAAAGGAAAAGCGGTAAGGAATCCTAAGCGGACTTACCAGCGTAAAGCGTCTGAAATGGCGCTTTTTGTAAACTTTACCAAAATTCTACAAAAGATTCCATTTCTATTTATTTTTATTATCGAAGTGTTATACTAAAAAAGAAGGGAGAGGAAAAAATGAGTGATAATAATTTTAAAATCGATCATGATGAGGATGGCGTAAGTGGTTTTAGATGGATTGATGATGGTCATTATCATGACGGCAAGAATCCTCATGTACATGAACTTGACAAAGATGATTTGAGTGAAATGAAATGGGGAGATTTAGACCGCTTGAATGATTTCAGAAAAGAAGCTGAAGTTAGAGATTTAAACGATACTGAGAAAAAAGAATATAGCAGAAACAAATAATAGTAAGATCAAAATAAAAGCACTTAAATTGAGTGCTTTTTTTATGCTTGGAAAGGATGATAAATATGCTGTTTGAAAAATGGTGCAAATACACAGCAAAATCAAATAGACCAAAATTGCCTATCATAATCACTGCTATATATATCAGTTGCAGACTTAATGTGCTGTCGATATTTAACTTAGTTCCCACTAACGAATATATAGAAACAATCGTATGTATAATCATGGCATGTATTTGTTGTGTGTTTATTATGAGCATTATATATATTGTCAGCTGGATCGCATGGATGGCGATTTATGACGTGATTGACTATATCAATAGAAAGTAAATATACATCAACAAGAAAATAGGAAAGAGAGGTGATACATTGGAAAAGGATAATAAAGCAGAAGAGGCATATAAAGATTACTGTAAAGGAATGAAGTACAAAGATATAGCTGACAAGTACAATGTATCCCTAAATACAGTTAAATCATGGAAACGAAGGCAGTGGGAAGATATTGAAAAAGGTGTGCAACCTAAGAAAAAAAGTGTGCACACAAAACGCACACTAAAAGAAACAGATGATGTACCAATGGAAGTAGAGTTATTACCAGAAGAGATAGAGACGTTAGCAAATGAGTCATTGACTGAGAAGCAACGCCTTTTTTGTTTGTATTATGTAAGATGGTTCAATGCAACGAAAGCTTATCAAAAGGCATACGAATGTGATTACACAACAGCGATGGTAAATGGTTGTAAGTTACTAAGTAATCCTAAGATACAAGCTCACATCCAATCTATCAAGGATGCTAAGATAAAACAATCCATGTATACCGCAGAGGATTTATTTCAGAAGATGATGGATATAGCTTATTCAGATGCAACGGATTATATGACGTTCGGTCAGGAAGCAATACCTGTGATGACGATGTATGGACCAGCCGAGATAAAAGACCCAATTACAGGCATTAAAAAGCCGCTGATGAAGAAAGTGAACTATGTACGCTTTAAAGAATCATCAAAAGTAGATGGCACACTTATCCAAGAAGTAAAACAAGGCAAAGATGGATGCTCTATCAAACTAGTTAGCAAAGAATTTGCGTTGAAGTGGCTAGATAAGTATTATGGAGAAGCTACAGATATCCAGAAAGCGCAACTGGATCAATTAAGAGCACAGACCAGTAAGTTGAAAAGTGATAGCAAGAATACAGAAATTACAGATCAGGTGGTAATACATGATGACATCCCAAAATCAGATTGATGTTGAGCTTACAGATTTAATAGCTCCTTCCTTTTATGATCTTCATTGGGATATCAAAGATGGTAGGCATACCCATTACAAATTAAAAGGTGGGCGTGGTTCCACAAAATCTTCGTTTATCAGTATTGAAATTATACTTGGTATGATGCAGGATCCCAATGCGAATGCAGTTTGTTTTCGTAAAGTTGGCAACACTCTTCAAGAGTCAGTTTATGAACAGCTGTTGTGGGCAATAGATGTATTGCAAGTCAACCATTTATGGCATGCAAGCCTTACTCCTTTGCGCTTGACATACAAATCTACAGGACAACGTATTGCATTTAGAGGTATGGATGATCCTAACAAGGCAAAATCCATTAAGGTGCGTAAAGGATATTTCAAATACATTTGGTTTGAAGAGCGTGCTGAAATGGATGGAGAAGAGGATGAGCGAAAAGTTCTTCAATCTATGATGCGTGGTGGTAGCAAATTCACTGTGTTCTATTCGTGGAACCCACCTAAGAGTATCAACAGTTGGGTGAATCAAGATGTCATGGTGCCACGTGATGATACAGTGGTACATGCGAGTACTTATCTCACAGTGCCTAAGGAATGGCTCGGTGAACAGTTTCTTATTGAAGCTGAACATCTGAAAAAGGTCAAACCTAAAGCATATGAGCATGAATATCTTGGTATTGCAATAGGTACTGGTGGACAGGTATTTGACAACGTAACTGTACGTGTGATCAACGATGAAGAAATTTCTGTATTTGATAAGAACCATCATGGATTGGATTTTGGTTATGCAGCTGATCCACTTGCATATGTCAAATGTCATTTTGATAAGACACGCAGGAGACTTTTTATCTTTGGTGAGGTGTATCAGGTTAATTTATCAAACGCAAAAGCTGTAAGACTAATCAAACGGCTCAACCCATTAAATCAAACAGTAGTAGCTGATAGTGAAGACCCAAGAACGATCAATGAATTTAATGAGTTGGGGCTACGAGTGATTGGAGCAAAGAAAGGACCTGGTTCAGTTGAACACGGTATTAAATGGTTACAAGATCTAGAGGAAATTATCATTGATCCATACCGTTGTCCAAATGCAAAACGTGAATTTACAGGATATGAGCTTGAAAAAGATAAGAACGGAAACTTCAAGGGCAGTTATCCTGATAAGGACAATCATACCATTGATGGTACAAGATACGGTCTAGAGGATGAAATGATATTCAGAAGAGCGAAAATTGGAAGGAAATCCAAATATGGATTGTAGGAGGTGATGCAATGTACAAATTGACATATCCGGCAGAAAAGTATGATGAAACAGCACTTGATAAGCAGATCATATTGACACTAATCAAACAGCATAGGAACAAAATGGTTCCTCAAATCAGAAAGAACATCAAGTATTATGAAGGACAACATGTGATTCTTGGTCGAAAAAAAGCTGACAAGAATGCACCGAACAACAAGACTGTGTGTAATCATGCAAAGGATATATCCGATACTGCGACTGGCTACTTTATGTCATCCGCATTAACATTCAGGTGTGGCGATGATGGGATGAATCTTGATAAATTAACAGATGCTTTTGATCAAGGGGATGTAGATGAAACGGATCATGACAATGCCTTGGATATGTCCCGGGCAGGATGTGCTTATGAATTCGTGTTTGCAAAGGAAGGCAGTAACATACTTACCTCAAAAAATCTTGATCCAAGAAACACCTTTATCGTTTATGATGACACGATTGAAGAAAATGAATTGTTCGGTGTTTACTACAACTATGTAAAAGATGATACTACAGGAAAATTCAAGTTTGTTGCAGACATTGTCACAGAGAACTACCGTTATCATATGACATTGTTTAATGATGGTAGCACTCTTTTCGCAGAGGATCCTGAAGAACATCATATGCGAGAAATGCCGATTATTATTTATCAGAATAATAAAGACTGTATTGGCGATTATGAACAGCAGATCACTCTGATGGATGCCTACAACATTCTGATGAGTGATCGTGTCAATGACAAAGAACAGTTTCTTAATGCCTTATTGATTCTGTATGGTGCAAGGCTTGTGGATGACGCTATCGATAGTGAAGGTGTAACAGAAATATCCAAGGCTTTAAAGATATTAAAAGAAAATGGTTTTTTAGAATTGCCAGAAGGTGCTAAAGCGGAATATATAGCAAGAACGCTAGATGAAAATGGTGTTGAAACACTACGAAAAGCCATCAAGGAAGATATTTATATGTTTTCGCATGTACCTAATATGGCGGACGAGAACTTTGTTGGTAATGCGTCAGGAGTAGCAATGGAATATAAGCTACTGGCTTTGGAGAATATCACGAAGACAAAGGAGCGATACTATACAAAAGGTCTGAAAAAGCGCATCCGGCTGTATTGCAATTATCTTGGCATGCTTAATATCTCCGCCAATCCTACAGCCATCATTCCTACTTTCAAACGAGGATTACCTAAGAATCTTTTAGAATTATCACAGATTATTGCAAATTTAAAAGGATTTGTGAGTAGAAAGACATTGATTCAGCAGTTACCTTTTGTTGAAGATCCTGAAGCTGAGTTGGAAGCAGTGGACGAAGAAAATGCAGATGTTTTGAAACAGCAACAGGAAATGTTTGGATATTCAAAGAACACACCACCTGAGGAGGATGAAGATGGAAAAGATGAAGGCAACGGTCCTGCTACCAATCGTAAAGGGACTAAACATGCTACTGGCAGGTCTGATCCTGCTATTGACGACTAGATATGGACGAAAAAGACGTTAAATACTGGGAACAAAGAAAAGCTCAGCGTATGTTCGAATATATGCAATCCGCAGAGGACACAACTGATCAGATAACGAAAGCTTATTGGAAATCATCAGGATACATCAATCATCAGTTGGATGAAATTTACAATAGGTACAAAAATAAACACCATCTAACAGATGCAGAAGCAAAGCGTCTGCTTAACAGGATGCAGGATAGAACTTCACTCGACGAGCTGAAAAGCATGTTAAAACAGGAATCAGACAGCGACGAAAAGAAAGAATTGTTGAAATTGATTGAATCACCTGCATATTCTTCACGTATCCAGCGTTTACAGGACTTGCAACGTGAAATAGATCAGCTGATGAAATCTACATATCAACTTGAAAAAGAGCGTTCTACAAGGCATTATACTAATCTAATGCAGGACAGTTATTATAAGTCAATCTATGATATCCAACGAGGTACAGGATTGGCTTTTTCTTTTGCTGGCATATCTGCTGAACAAATAGATAGATTATTGAGGTCTAAGTGGTCAGGCACTAATTACTCTCAGCGTATATGGAATAACACACAGAAACTGGCTGAGGATCTGAAAGAAGAATTACTAATCAATCTGATGACTGGTAGAACAGATAGAGAAGTAGCCGAGATCATAAGCAATAAGTTTGGTTCTGGGGCGATGGAAGCTAGAAGGCTTGTTAGAACCGAATCGTGTTATATTGTGAACGAGATGGAAGGGCAATCTTATGAAGAATGTGGTGTTGAAAAATACATGTTCATAGCAACTCTTGATAAAAGAACGTCTGAAACATGCAGAGAGCATGATCACAAGGTTTATTTAGTCAAGGATCGTCAGCCAGGACATAATTGTCCACCTATGCATCCTTGGTGTAGGTCTACAACAATTGCTTATCTTGATGATGATATGTTTGCAGGTATGGAACGTCGTGCACGAAATCCTGATACTGGAAAGACGTATATAGTGCCTGGTATCACGTCATATAGAGAATGGGAACAGAATTTAAAGAAGATGGATGACGGTCAACTTAGATTTGAATTAGATGTGCAGAACTTCGCTACTCCTAAATTAAACAAATCAGAAAAAGGAGCGCTAATCAGATATGTAAGTCCAGACGCTTATGTTCTTAATGATAAATTAAGGAATGGATACGATTTATCGGAAGATGACGAAACATGGATCAAGAGCTTAGATAAAGCATTAGATAAACTACCAGCATATGAAGGAACAGTCTCAAGATCTTTGGAATTTTTTAGCAATGATGATATAAGAAGTTTTACTGCATCTCATAAAGTAGGGGAAAACATAAGTTATAATCAATACCTATCTACTACATGTGGAGAGATGTATAATGAAAATGAAAATGTTAAGCTGATCATAAACTCTAAGACAGGGCGTGATATGCGTGAGTATAACCCTGATGAAAACGAGGTGTTGTTTAAGCGTGATGCTTTGTTTAAAGTTATTGATATAGATAAAAATGATGATAAAATATTAATAACATTAGCGGAGGTAGAGAAAGATGAAAAATAAAAAAATAGAAGCCTATAATGAAGGGAAGTTACATGAACCTTTAAAACCTAAAACATTAGGATATGGCGAAGTAACAGAGGAAGAAAAAAAGCTGGCAGATAGCATGAAAAAAGAAGTACTCAGTAAAATGAAAATTAACAAAAAGCACTCATAAACTGGGTGCTTTTTTAGTGGCAAACCCACAAGGAGAATAAGGATGGATTTTAAAGAAGCACTATTCTATATGAAAATTGGTTATCAAATGAAATTACCAAGTTGGGAAGGATATTGGGAATGGGAAAACAATACCATAATGATGCATACGAAAGATGGGGAAGTTATGGATATTAGAAATACACAGCGTGTTGAATATACACTAGAAAATATTGTGTCTGATGAATGGGATTTCGCTGATTATGGAAACACGCCAGTCTACGGAGGAATAGCATATATGGGATTCGGAGATGCTATTAAGCTTGTTAAGCGTGGTTTAAAAGTTGCTCGAAAAGGATGGAATGGAAAAAATCAGTATATTGAACTTGCCACGAATGTTAGCTATAAAAACACTAAAAATGAAATCATCAATGTAGATCACTGTGATATGGGAAATAAGGCCATTGCATTTGTTGGAACAAGTGGCGTGCAACTTGGATGGTTAGCAAGTCAAGCAGACATGCTTTCAGAAGATTGGATGGTTATAGATTAATGTGTGCCAACATGCTTATGTAACAAAAGCAAAGAGTTATTATGATAAAGATAAAGGATGCAGGATTGTAAAATATCACGATACCTGCTTTTTTTGTGGAAAAACCACAAAAGAAAGGATTGGTTATATGAATGACCCACCTAAAAGAAAACTGCCCTAGGGGCGCACCTAAAATGAAAGGAGTTGATGACATGGTGCAGAATTTAAAAGAAATGTTTACCTGTAAGGATAAGGCAAAGATGAGGTTCCCATTGGATATCCAGCGATTTGCCGATGATCCACAAGAACCACCTGTAGTTCCACCAAATGAACCTCAAAACCCTCCTGCTGATCCACCTGCAGACCCACCTAAACAGCTTACACAGAAAGATATCGATGATGCGATTGCAACGGCAAGAGCAGAGTGGGAAGCTGAACAAAAAGAGCAACAAACAGAAGCGCAAAAATTGGCTAAAATGACTGCAGATGAGAAAAAGGCTTATCAGGAAAAGAAAAGGCTAGAAGATATTGATAAACGTGAGGAAGAGTTGAATAAACGTGAACTTATGACAACTGCAAAAGAAACACTAATCAGTAAAAATCTCCCACCGGAACTTGCGATTGCTTTGGATTATAAAGATGCAGACACATGTAATAAATCTATTGATGCTGTTGGCAAGGTTTTTGAAGATGCTGTACAAAAAGCGGTGGAAGATCGTATCAAAGGTGGAAAACCAATCAAGAAAGCGACAGACAACAATAAGCTTACCGATGAGGAGCTTGTTTATCAAATCATGATGGGCAAATGAAAGGACGTGATGTAAATGCCTATTAACACATTAGCAACAGCAACATTATTTATGCAGCAACTTGACTTGGTGGCGGTGCAATCAGCTTTAACTGGCTGGATGGATGCAAATGCCGGACAGGTTAAGTATACGGGAGGCGCAGAAGTCAAAATTCCTAAGATGTCTTTGCAGGGCATGGCAAACTATGACCGTGAAAAAGGATACACACAGGGTGCTGTAACACTGGAATATGAAACAAGAAAAATGACACAGGATCGTGGTCGTTTATTCACATTGGATGCAATGGATGTGGATGAAACAAATTTCATTGCTACAGCATCTTCTATCATGGGAGAATTTACTCGCCAATATGTAGTACCGGAAATTGATGCATATCGTTTGTCAAAATTGATTACAACAGCTATTACCAAAAATGAAAAAGTAGTGTATGGATACACTCCAGCAGAAAGCACTATTTTAAAAGAAGTTAAGAAAGGTATTGCAGCAATTAGAGATACCGGATATAACGGAGAACTTGTGATCCATATGACTAGCACAGCTCAGTTAGAGCTTGAAATGGCATTGGCTGGAAAAATCACAAATGTTACATTTTCACATGGCGGTATTGATACAAAAGTACCATCTGTCGATCAGTGCCCTATCATCGAAACGCCACAGAACCGTATGTATTCTGCAATTACACTTTATGATGGAAAAACGTCAGGACAGGAAGCAGGCGGATACTTAAAAGGAACAACTGCACTGGAAGCAAATTTCATTATTATGCCAAGAATTACACCTATCGGTATCACGAAACAAGATGTCATGCGTATCTTTGATCCATTAACAAACCAGAAAGCGAATGGATGGCAGATGGACTATCGTCGTTTCCATGATTTATGGACGTTGGATAACAAAGAAGATAGCATCTACGTAAATATCAAAGATGCGAAACCATCAGTGTAGGATGGTTGATTATGATTGTTATCAAAGACAATGTAGAGCTGATTATAAATGATGATCAGCTCGCACGATATCAGAAAGATGGTTTCATGGCATTGGATAGTAAGAAGGTAGAGAATGATGATAAAGAGATGAAGGATATGACAGTACCTGAACTAAAAAAACTGGCAGAGGAAAAGGGCATCGAGGGAGCATCTAGCCTGAACAAGGCTGAACTGCTAGAGGTGTTGGCAGTACAATTATGATCTTGATAGAAGCGGTAAAACATCTTACAGGGTGCAGTGATGAGGAAGCCAAGTTGCAACTTGAACTTGCAGAATCAGACATTTTGCGAGAAACAAACCGCACTCACATCCCATCATCTCTTTTGTCAGCGCAGATTGATATTGCTGTGATACGTATCAATAGAATGGGAAACGAAGGTGAAACAGGGAGAAGTCAAGGAGGCATCAGTGTCACCTTTGATTTACTTCCTGACTATATCATCAAAACCGTAAGGTCTCAAAGATTGGCAGGTGTAGGTGGTTATGCGTTTGAATCAGCGAAATCAGATGACTTATCATCTGAAAAAACAAGTATCTAAGAAAAACAATGAGGGATCATCTTACATGGAGTATGGTGATCCTTTTGCTTTTATGGCTGAAATATGGCCGGCAGAAGGTCGTATACAGGCTGAAATGTATGGGGAACGTCTTTCTTATATTCTGAATATGATCTGTGAACCATTTGACATTCATGAAAATGACGGTGTTTGCATTTATGTAGATAAAGAAAGCAATCCTGATTACAAAGTAATCTCCATCAAGCATTATGCAGATAGATTACATCCACATTTGGTATGTGAGTTGGAGAAGTTGAGATGATCAAAAACAAGGACATACTTGGGCGTAAGATTACTGATTTGGCAAACATGGTCAGAGGTGAGGATGTAAAGCAGATTTTCAACAGTACGAATAAACAAATTGTACAAGCATACGCAAAGTTGTTGTGTCCTGTAAATCACGGCGAATTGAGAAATAGCATTAAAACCTCGATTGATATGACACGGGATCACATTAAGGCCGAAACATTTACCAATAAAAAACAAGCGGCTTATGTCGAATTCGGAACTGGACCTATTGGGCAAGAAAATCACGAAGGTGTATCGCCTGATATTGCATTATCATATTCGCAGCATGGATGGGGGATACCTGCAGATAAAGTGGACCCTGCTGATGCTGAAATGTACAAATGGCCAAAACGTATCTACAATGGCAAAGAATATTACATGACATCTGGACAGCCAGCCCAACCTTTTATGTATCCAGCTCTAAAGAACAATGAGAAAAAGGTAAAAAAAACGATTGCTACGAAGTTAGTTAAAAAGATACACAAGGAGGTAAAGAAGTGATTAATGTGAAAAGTTTTATTTATGATGCCTTGTGCAAAGCTTGTCAAAATGTATCTGATGCATATCCTACTAACTGGGCGAATTTGCCAGCGGTACAGTATATGGAAGAGGAAAACAATGTGCACACATGGACAGATGATAAAGAGCAAATGTCTTATGTGAGGTATCGTATTGATATCTGGGATAATGTCAGCACATCATCTATGGCGATGGCAATAGATAAAGAGATATCGAAATTAGGTCTAGAACGAACGTTCTGCCAAGATGTAGACGATCCGTCTCACCTAAAACACAAAGTATTACGATATGAAGCCATTATTGAAGAAAAGAGCGATGGCGAAATTTATGTCTATCATGAGTAAAGGAGAGTGAAAACATGTTAGCAAATGGAGCAAAACTTGAGTATCAAAAATCAGGTGCAAGTACATGGACGAAACTACTGGGATTAAAAGAAATCCCAGAGATGGGAACAGAGCCTGAGAAAGTAGAAAATACAACACTGGAAGATGATATCAAACAGTATGAGATGGGTATCGGTGATGCCGGAGATGTTACCTACAAGTTTAAATATGACAATAGTGGTGCTGATAGTCCTTACCGCTTGATGCGAGCTGCACAAGATTCAGGTGAGGTACTTAAATTCAAAGAAACGCTGAAAGACGGTACAACAACAGAATTCAATGGACAAGCATCTGTAAAGCGTACCGGTGGTGGTGTGAACGGTGTGATTGAATTTAATCTGAATATCGCATTGCAAGGAAAACTTACAATTACAGACCCGGGCTCAGCGCCAGCGGAATAGGAGGACATAATGAAGAAACCATATGCAGAATGGACGGTAGGAGATGAGACCTACAAATTGAAACTTAACACAGCAGGGGTTGTGAAGCTAGAAGAACAGCTAAATACCAATCTTTTGAATGTCGTGATGGGCAATGGAATGCCGGCATTAAGTATCATGCTGAAAATTACCCATCAGGCTATGCAGAAATTTCATCACGGAATGAAACTTGACAAGGTATATGAGTTATTTGACGATTTTTGCGATGAATATGGTGGCTCTCAATCTAGTTTCATGACTGATGTTTTCATACCTATCTACCAGGTCTCCGGTTTTTTATCCGAGAGCATGGGGGAGGAGATGGACAAGAGACTGGAAAAAGCCAAAGAAGATATCTAACGCAAAGCGAATACATAGAGGATCTATACCACTTAGCATTACGAAGCGGCATAGGTCCTTCTTGTTTTTGGGA
>OASY01000969.1_pt1 | contig 14852 bp, 14 predicted proteins | sample 1501231 | NCBI WGS metagenome assembly OASY01 (sample SAMEA2579917, study PRJEB22360) | human gut metagenome | biome: human gut; feature: human-associated habitat; material: faeces | place: Denmark | collected 2008/2010 | reverse complement strand
CTCAGATACAGGGTGTTGGGAAATAAAAAAAAAGGGGGGGGGGGGTGATGAGATTGTCAAGTTTTGTGCTTGACCACAACAGACTGGCTCGGTTGTAGTAAAGAGATACAACCATCATGCCAATCATGGGAGAGTCCCGGATGATAAGGAAAATATCCTGAAGCGTGACTTCAAAGTAGAAACCATCAACCAGAAATGGTGCACGGATATTACCTATATCCATGTACAGAAAGAGGGGTGGACCTGCCTGGCTTCCGTGATGGATCTGTGCAGCCGTAAGATCATCGGATATGCATATGGAACATCCATGACAGCGGAACTGGCTGTCGAAGCAGTTAAGAACGCCTGCCTGAATGTCAGTGGGACGAAGGGGATTATCCTCCATAGTGACTTAGGGAGCCAGTACACGAGCCAGTCATTTGAGAAGTTCCTGGACAGAAGGGGGATGCAGCATTCATTCAGCCGGAAAGGGAATCCCTATGACAATGCGTGCATCGAATCGTTCCATTCTGTACTGAGGAAAGAAGAAATCTATCTTCATATTTATCAGGATATCAAAGAGGCCCACAGAGCAATCTTTGAATATATAGAGAGGTGGTATAACCGCAAGCGGATCCACAGTGCGATTGGTTATATGGCGCCTCAGCAAAAGGAGTATGAGGAACTAAAAAAAGCAGCATAATCTTTCGACTTTTTTTGTCCAAAGTATTGACATAAGTCCAGGTTTAATCGATTGCTATAAGATTGAAATTGTAAATATGGTTGGAATGATGTATACTGTTTGCAACGGACACCCTCTTGTTTGAGTGAGTGTGTTATTGGTGGTACTTCAATTATACATCATTCATCAGAGGGCGTCTTGCTTTTGTGCAATATTTTGAATTTACTTATTTATAGTTAAAAAGAAAACTTCCCGGTATTTCCAATAATGCGCTTGCTAAAAGTTTACGGGAATTGGAAGAAAATAATATAGTGTTAAGGATCCAATATAATGAAGTTCCTCCCAGAGTTGAATATTCTTTAACAGATTTAGGAAAATCGTTAAAACCTATCCTTATTTTGCTTTCAAAATGGGGAACAGATGTTATAAACAGTAAAATGCCGAAATGATATCCTGTAAAGGGGCAATGATCTGCAGTATCGGCGCTGATTTGGTATGGATTCCCAAATACACGCGATTTTGTGGGTTATCATGATGAAAGGTGTGAGAAAAGCCATGGAGCAGCTTCATTACAATTACAGCAGAAAGAATATAAACATTGAGACGGATCAGTCTGTTTACCGCATCGGCTCCTATCATTACAACTGGCATCAGGATCTGGAATTTCTGCTTGTGCTGAAGGGAGAAATCGAGGTATGCTCAGAGAACGTAAACCGGATCCTTCAGGAGGACGACCTGATTCTGATCAATTCAAACAGCGGTCACGCAACATTTTCAAGGGAGTCGGGGAGCATCGCCATGGTGCTTCATGTAAATCCGGCGTTTTTAAAGGATTATTATGAGGATGCAGAGTATCTTCATTTCCAGCTTTGCTCAGATCCTGCAACGAGACAGGGTGAGATATTCCGGTTGATGCGGAAAAATCTGGCGGATATGATGTTTGGCGCCAGAGGGGAAGATTCGCAGCAGAAGCTGCTGTTTGACTATTCTTTTTATAATCTTATGCATCTGCTTATCTCGGAATTTCCGCCGAAAAGGATTCAGTCGGCGGCATTTCATCTCAGCCAGAAAAAATTGGATGCAATTGATAGGATGATTCGGTATATCAATAGAAATTACAGCAGAAGAATTGGACTGGATATGCTTGCAAAGGAGAGCGGATATAATCCCAGCTATGTTTCTCAGCTTTTTAAAACATATCTGGGGATTAATTTTTATGACTACCTGACAAGAATCCGTCTCAGAGAGGCAACGCGCGCACTGAGCCGGAGCGATGCAAAGATTCTTGATATTGCCATGGAACATGGCTTTGCGGATTTAAAATCATTCAATGCAGCCTTTAAAGAAAGCTTCCATAAATCTCCGACCGAATATCGCCGCCAGCTCAGTGCGGATCATGCGCTCAGTGACCTGGAGTTTAAAAAAACTTTTATTTCAGTAGATGATCCTTATGTGTGCAGAAAGCTGGAACAGTACCGGGAAAAAAGGAAAGAGAATCCTGCGGGAGCCACATGGGTCCTGCCTGTGATGCAGCCAGAGAGCATATCCTCCGGCTGCATCAGCTTGCGGGGGAATTTATATCTGAAGCGGATAAGCTTAGCTGGGAAATTGATTCATGGGAGACGGAGAGATGAAAACGCTGTGATACGATGGGGATAAAAATAAAAATGCAGGAAACCTTCAAATCTAAAAAATCACCACATTCCATTTTTTTAGGAGCCAAAACAGCATAAGAGATGAGAAAAAAAGTTCAGGAGCCGGAAATCCCTGAACTTTTTTCTTTGAAAGAACCGGTTCATTTTTTAATGTATTTTTCCCTGTGCAATACCATATGGCGTACTGACAGTGCAAAATCTGTGGGAAAGAGATAGAGAAACGGATAGTGATATTTTTGGTGAAATGGTAATATTTAACCATCAAGGGCAAGGGAAATCAAAACAAAACGACAGGATTAAAATGCTTGCCTGAATCAATGAGAGATAAAATGTACAAAGGGGGAAATATGTATGTTAACTGTACTTGCGCTGGCGATGATTACTGCGTTCATTGTTCTGCTCTCAGCTAAAAAACTGTCTGTATTCACGGCACTGACTCTGATTCCGTTTGTGTTCGGTATTGTGGCTGTTGCGGTAATGGGAAGCAATATCCTGGAGCTTGCCGGGTGGATTCAGGAGGGCATCTTTTTTAAACTGAATACGGAAACGGGAAAAATTTCATGGGGAGTTATTTCACCGGCTATCACAATTTTATTTTCCATTCTGTATTTTGATATTATGCTTGGTGTGGGACTGTTCGATCCGGTAGCTGAATTTTTTATCAAAAAGGCAAAGGGCGACCCGCTGAAGGTTCTGCTGTCCACCGTTATGGTATCCAGTGTGGTGGCATTTAACGGAGACACTACCACTACAATCATCATCTGTATTTCGGCGTTTATCAGTCTGTATAAGCAGATGAATCTGAAACTCAATTATCTGGCTGTTACAATTGTTGCACCCATTGGCATCTGGAATATGCTTCCGTGGGGCGGTCCGACGATCGCTTCTGCGACGGCTCAGGGAATCGAGATCAATGAATTGTTCCGTGAGCTTCTCCCTGGACTTCTGGCGGCTCAGGCAGCTGTGATCCTTTTAGCTATGCGTCTGGGATTTAAGGAGCGCAGACGTCTTGGATACACCGGCAAAAAGAACGCAGATGTATCAGAGGAACACATTCAGAAGATGCTGAATGCAATACGCGAAAAAGATCCTGATCTCAAACGTCCCAGGCTTTTTATTTTTAATCTGGTTCTTACCCTGGCAGCTTTGGCGCTTTTGATTCAGGGTGAAATCCATGGATCCATTATTTTTATGATGAGCTCGGCAATCGCACTGATTGTTAACTACAGGAAAGCAGATCTGTGTTCCGGCCGGCTGGAAGATCTGGCAGCAGATGTTCTTCCTACGGCGATTGTAACCATGGGTGCAGGCGTTTTCTCCGGCGTACTTACGGGAAGCGGGATGGCAGCAGCGCTTGCTGACAGCATTGCGGCCATGATTCCCACCTCTTTAAGCAGCCATATGGCTCCGGTTTACTCCATCATAGCGGCTCCGGCCATTTGTTTTCTGCCTCAGGATGCCTTTTATTTTGGGATTGCCTCAGTGATGAAGGACGTCATGGGATCCTTTGGAATTACGCCGCTTCAGGCAGCCGTCGCATCAATGGCAGGACAGTCGTTTCGTCTGGTCAGTCCGGTGATTCCGGCGCTTTATATGCTGTGCGGAGAGACGAAACTGAATTTTGTAGAGTTCCAGAAAGAGTATATGAAAAACTATGGATGGATCATCATTCTTATATACCTTGCAGTATTCGGACTGACCGGAGCGCTCCCTTATTAGGAGACGAACCGGAACGTCCTGATTCTGATAGAAAAAACGTAACGATTCAGGAGGTTGAACAAATGAACAGGAAGGAACAGGCAGATCAGCTTACCCGCTATATGGCAAATTTTGTAAGCCATATTGGAAAAAAACTGCCGGATGATATTACGGCTAAGCTGGATGAGCTGGCGGAAAAAGAGGACAGTCCTCTGTCCAAAGTTATTTACAGCACCATGAAAAAAAATCAGGAACTGGCAGTGCGTTTGAACCGTCCCAGCTGTCAGGATACAGGAGTGCTTCAGTTTTGGGTAAAGTGCGGAACGCAATTTCCGCTGATAGATGAACTGGAAGCCCTGTTGAAAGAAGCGGTTGTGACTGCCACAAAAGAAGCTCCGCTGCGTCACAACAGCGTTGAAACTTTTGATGAGTATAACACAGGAAAGAACGTGGGAAAGGGAACTCCGACTGTGTTCTGGGATATTGTTCCCAACAGCGATGCCTGTGAGATCTATGCTTATATGGCTGGCGGAGGCTGCACACTTCCAGGAAAAGCAATGGTTCTGATGCCGGGGGCCGGATACGAGGGAGTGACAAAATTTGTGCTGGATGTGATGACATCCTATGGCCTGAATGCCTGCCCGCCTCTTTTAGTAGGCGTAGGCGTTGCGACTTCCATCGAAACAGCAGCCCTTTTGTCAAAAAAGGCGCTGATGAGGCCCCTTGGCAGCCACAATGAGAATGAGCGCGCAGCCTCCATGGAAAAACTTCTGGAGGATGGAATCAACAAAATAGGACTTGGCCCGCAGGGAATGGGCGGAAAATATTCGGTGATGGGAGTTCATATTGAAAATGCGGCAAGACATCCGTCCGTTATCGGCGTTGCAGTGAATGTGGGATGCTGGTCTCATCGCCGCGGCCATATTATCTTTGATAAAGATCTGAACTATGTGATTACAACACATTCGGGGGTGACATTATAATGGTAGAGATGAGAGATGGAAAGAAAGTTTTGATTACGCCAATCTGTGCAAAGGATCTGGAGGATATACATATTGGAGATATCATATACTTAGACGGCAGCATGACAACTTGCCGCGATGTAGCGCACAGGCGTCTTGTGGAGGGGCACAGAGAATTGCCGGTGGATGTCCGCGATGCGGCAATCTTTCATGCCGGCCCAATTGTCCGCCCGCTGGAAAATGATAAATTTGAGATGGTTTCAGTAGGACCGACGACCAGTATGAGAATGGAAAAGTTTGAGAAGGAGTTTGTGGAACTGACCGGAGTGAAAGTGATTATCGGAAAAGGGGGGATGGGATCGAATACAGAGTATGCCTGCAAAAATTATAAGGCGATTCACTGTGTGTTTCCGGCGGGAAATGCAGTGATTGCGGCAGTGGAAGTGGAAGAAATCATCCGGGCGGAGTGGAGAGACCTTGGAATGCCGGAAACACTTTGGAACTGCCGCGTGAAGGAATTTGGCCCGCTGATTGTATCCATCGATACTCAGGGGCGCAATCTCTTTGAAGAAAACAAGGTAGTCTTTAATGAGAGGAAAGAAGCTGTTTACGAAGAAATCTGCAGACACGTAAGCTATATTAAGTAAAAAAGCAGGCGGTATGTATCTGAAAATGGGTCATACCGCCTTTATTGTGCCTTTGAGGGTATGGTTTAAGCCAATACTCCTTATATCGTTTCTGACCACTGGAGGGTTTTTCCGTCAAGGACGAACTGACGGAAGCGGCGCACACAGGGCGGCATAAATATGCGGTCGTCATTTACCATAAAGAGATCCCGCGTATAGGAGGGAGATCTGATTTGTAAAATCTTGAGATCCAGTTTTAATAATAAGTCCATATAGGGAACGACCGCAGCTCCAAATCCCTGCGCAACCAGTCCTGCGATCACCTGATCTTCTTCTGTTTCGTAAGCAATTTGCGGAATTATGCCGATCTGCGCAAACATCTTATCTACCACAGACCGTATGCCGGAACTTTTTTCAAAAAAAACCTGGGGATAAGGGGCTGTTTCCGCCAAATCAATGGTATTGCGCAGGGCAAGCGGATGATCTCTGGGAACGATTAAAACAAGATGCTGCTTTTGTACCCGTACTGCGGTGAATTTTAATTGAGCCGGGGGCTGAGAACAAAATACTAAATCAAATTTCCTGGCGGCCAGTCCATCCAGCAGCGTTTGAGTCACTCCTGTATGAAAGGTAAACTGCACATCTAAATCAGGATTTTCTTTCAGAAACCCTGCAGCCAGGCGGGGAATAAACTCAATCCCCAGTGTTCGCAGCAATCCCAACCGGATCATTCCCTCTCCGCGGGCACTTCGCTGAAGGGATTCGATTCCCGCGTCCAGTGCAGACAATGTATGTTCCGCGCAGGCTAAAAACTCCTCTCCATACCGAGTCAGCGTTGTGTTGCGTCCGTTTTTTTCAAAAAGAGGAAGCCCAAGCTCCTTTTCCATTTGAGTAATTGCGTGGCTTAAGCTTGGCTGTGTAATACATAGCTGTTCGGCTGCCTTTGTATAATGCTGTACATGGGCCAGTGTAACAAAATAACGTAAATAAAACAGGTTCATCCCGGCATCCTCCTTCTTACAGAAATATTATAGGATAAATCATAGATAATATCTATATTTTTATTAAAAATATTTATTTGCTATTTATCACGCACAACGCTAAACTGGATTTACCGTCAGACATGACGATTGGCTGTCCCGTCTGTTCCGGGCCGGAAGGGAAAACAGAAAAATACAGGAGGAATGTGCAATGTCACAAAAATGTCCAATTACCATCAGTTCATGGACGCTGGGAGATCAGTGCTCTTTTGAAGAGCGTGTTTCTGCCGCAAAAGCTGCCGGTTTTGAAGGGATCGGTCTGCGGGCGGAAAACTATGCAGACGCCTTAAATGAGGGAATGTCTGATACGGATATGCTTGAAATTCTGAAAAAATATGATATGCGCGTCACAGAGGTAGAATATATCGTCCAGTGGGCGGAACGCAGGCGCTCCTATGAACAGATGTACAAAGAGCAGATCTGTTTTCATATGTGTGACTTGTTTGGAGTAAAACATATTAACTGCGGACTTATGGAAAATTATTCCATAGAATATACCGCACAGAAACTGGAGGAACTGTGCCGGAGAGCAGGGCAGTACATAATTGCCATAGAGCCTATGCCGTACAGCGGCCTGTCAAATATAGAGAAAGCCTGGGCGGTTATTTTAGCAGCCGGCTGCCGCAATACCGGACTGATATTAGATTCCTGGCATTGGATCCGTTCCGGATATTCTTACGCTCCGGATATTCTTAAGGAAATTCCGGCTGATAAAATCATTGCCATTCAGCTGAATGATGTCCGTCCGCAGCCCTATGCCGGCAGCGTCCTGCGTGATGAATCCATGCATGACCGTATGATGCCGGGAACAGGGGCGGGAAATACGGCTGGTTTTCTGAACATGATTCGTAAAAAAGGCGCTGTTCCCGCCGTTGTGGCCGTTGAGGTGATCAGCGATGAAATCCTCTCACATGGGATTATATCCGCGGCGAGGGAAAACTACGATTCCGTCGTGAGCCTCTTAAAATCTGACTGGCCGGAACTGATATAAAACAACACAGAGCAAGGAGGAAAGATAAGATGGAACATAACATTTCAGGACGCACCCAGCTTTACTGCCTGATCGGTTCTCCGATCGGCCATTCCGGTTCTCCGGCCATATATAATTACAGCTTTGACAGGGCGGGTATCGATGCTGTTTATCTTGCCTTTGATGTACCTTTGGATAAACTGGAGGAAGGGATCGCGGCGATTAAGGCGTTTCATGTGAAGGGATTTAATGTCACAATGCCGGATAAGACTGCGGTTATGAAGTATTTAGATGAAATCACTCCGGCTGCAGAACGGATCGGAGCCTGCAATACAGTAAAGGTGACAGATGAGGGAAAACTGATCGGCTATAATACGGACGGTATTGGTTTTACCGACAATCTCCGCGCTCATGGCGTAAAACTTCAGGGAAAAAAGGCAGTTCTGCTTGGTACGGGCGGTGCAGCTACTGCCATTTGTGTCCAGGCAGCCATGGAGGGCATTTCAAAGATCGTCATTTTCAATCGGATGGACGAATTTTATGAAAACGGGAGACAGATCGTAAAGAGGCTGACAGATTCGGAGTTAAACTGCAGCGTATCTATATGTGATATAGAGGATGACAGGGTATTCTCTGAAGCTGTTCGTGAGAGCGATATCCTCATTAACGCAACAAAGGTAGGGATGAAGCCTATGGATGGCATATCCCTGGTGGATCCTTCATTGCTCCGCCCGGATCTGGTTGTGGCCGATACAATCTATAATCCGCTGGAAACCCGTTTGATGTCAGATGCAAAGGCAGCGGGATGCAGGACTGTAATCGGAGGAACTGGAATGCTGCTGCGGCAGGGGGCTGCCGCATTTAAGCTGTTCACCGGACAGGAGATGCCATGGAGAGAATTACAGGAGCAATTTTTTTCTGACAGAGGGGAGTAAAAAGGATGGGCTGTTCGCCTGAAGAAATCCTTTCTGGAGAAAGGGGATACAGAGATTATGAAATTTTCAATTATGTTTAAACCCATTCAGATCGGCAGTGTGACCGTTCCTAACCGTTTTGTGGTGCCTCTGATGGGGAACAATCTTGCCAATCCGGACGGAACCCTCAGCGACCGTTCTCTTGCCTACTATACAGCACGCGCAAAGGGTGGTTTTGGACTGATAACCATTGAGTCTACCGTGGTTTACTATCAGGCAAAGGGCGGACCGCACAAGCCATGCCTTTTTTCAGATTATACCATCGCCAGTTTTCGGCAGGTGGCGGAGAACTGCCACAGATATGGAGCGAAAGTTTCGATTCAGCTTCAGCACGCAGGCCCGGAGGGAAATTCCCGGCTTACCGGATATCCTCTGAAAGCAGCCAGTTCCATCCCGGTTTCCTGCGGCAGGGAAATACCGGAAGCCATTTCCACGGAAGAACTTTACCATGTGATTGAGTGCTATGGAGACGCAGCCAGAAGAGCCCAGCAGGCAGGGATTGATATGGTGGAGGTGCATTGCGCTCATGGTTATCTGGTAAGTACATTTATTTCCGAACGGACAAACCATCGCACGGATGAATTTGGGGGCTGCTTTGAAAACAGAATGCGCCTGCCGCGTCTGATCATCGAAAATATCCGGCGCAAAACTGGAGGAAGTATCCCGGTTCTCTGCCGGATCAATGCCTGTGATGAAGTGGAGGGCGGTCAGAGCGTTCAGGATGCGGCAGGCGCCGACGCCTCTCCTGGGCCGGGATGGCCTTATTGGCAGCCGCAGCCGCCTATCTGGAGCAGGAATGTGGCGTGGATGCACTTCATGTTACGCGTTCGGTTCATCTGCATGATGAATTTATGTGGGCACCCGGTATGACACACGGAGGCTTTAACGGGGATCTGACCAGTGAAATCAAGCGCGCTGTTTCTGTTCCTGTGATCACAGTGGGAAGATTTACAGAACCGCAATATGCGGAACTGCTTGTAAAACAGGGCCGTGCCGATCTGGTTGCGTTTGGGAGACAAAGCATTGCTGATCCGGAACTTCCCAATAAGGCCAGGTCAGGAAAGCTGGAGGAATTGATGCCGTGTATAGGCTGTCTGCTTGGGTGTGTTCCAAATATGTTTGCTGGAAAGCCGATTACCTGTGCCCTGAATCCCTGTGTAGGAAGAGAAGGGGAATGGCAACCCGCCGCAGTAAAAAAGAGGGTTGCAGTGGTAGGCGGCGGTCCCACCGGCCTGTATGCTGCCTGGGCGTGCGCAGTGTTCGGCCATTCGGTTACCTTATTTGAAAAAGACAGCGAACTTGGCGGAAGTTTTCGCATTGCTGCATATCCGACAGGAAAAGGACAGATTTCCGCTGCTGTCCGCGCTATGATCGTGCGCTGTGAAAAAGCCGGTGTAAAAGTACGCCTTAATACGGAGGCTGCCTTGGAATCCATCCGTTCCCTTGCGCCGGATGCAGTTATTCTGGCTACAGGCTCTCTGCCGCTGCTGCCGTCGATTCCCGGTTTATCAGATTGCGGTTATATAACTGCGCAGGATATGCTTGCAGGAAAAGGTGCTGTTGGAAAAAAGGTGATTGTTGCAGGGGGAGGAATGATCGGATGTGAGACGGCAGAATATCTGGCAGAACGCGGCCATCATGTCGCTGTTGCAGAAATGAAATCTACGATTGCAGCGGAGATTGCTCCGGAGAATCGGAGATATATGTTTGAAAGCTTTGAACGAAATCATGTTTTTCTGTATCCAGATGCAAGGATAACCCGGTTTTATCCTGATGGCATTGAGTATATGGCAAAAGATGGTTCTCTGCGTTCTGTAAGAGGGTATGACAATATTGTACTGGCCATGGGAACGCGTTCTAATAATCCGCTAAGTGAAGCTGTGTCTGAATTTGCGCCGCAGGTTTTCGTGATTGGGGAAGCCAGACATTCTCCGGGAAATGCAGTTACTGTAACAGCGGACGCTTTAAAAACGGCGCTTTCTATTGGATCACTGTAAAAAGACTGAATGTGTCAGGGTATGTCACAAATGTGGCATACCCTTTTTATAAATGAAATAATGTTCTGGATGCAGCGGATCATCCTATTATCTGATGGCGGTTATGCAGAAAAAAGCTGGAGAGAAATGATTCCGTCTGGTATTGCATCTGATAAAGAAGCGCAGAAGAACTCTCTGGCATGGATCAGGGAACAGAGCCTTGATGAAAACTGTATAGAGTCGTTAGCAAATCATGATCCGAATATCACGCCTCATATAATTCAGCTGTAGAGGACGGGCTGTGTACTGTCTCGCTCACATTGCGCCCAATAGCTTGTGAAAAGACAAAATTCCCATGTTCGGCGGAATGCAAATCCGTCGCTGACAGCGGTAAATCCATGGATTTTACAGGGAAGGTATGGTAAAATCACAGGATATAAAACCTGAATGACAAAAAGGAGAATGGAAATGATACGGACGATGCCCAGCAATGAGATCGGCACGATCGCCGCCATTTGGCTGGGCACCAATCTTAAAGCCCATAATTTTATCCCTCCCCTGTATTGGAAGGATCATTATGGAAGGGGGAAGGGGATGCTGGCAGAGGCTGAGCTGAAGCGTATACGCAAAGAATACCAGGGCCTTTGTGTTTTATGAGAGAACGCAGTTTACAATTCAGAGGAAAAATCGGGATGAGGATACGGAGAACTGGAATATTGGATGGTATGGCAGGAAGGAAAGTAAAAACGGAAATAAATAAAAATTTAACAAACTATAGATGGAAAATTCATAAAACCCGTGGTAGAATAAACATATAATGCAGAAAGGAACGGGTATAACAATGGAAATTACCAGAGACATTATCTATGCAGGCGTGAATGACCACAGCGTCGATCTGTTTGAGGGACAGTATCAGGTTCCTAATGGGATGTGTTACAATTCCTATGTGATCTGCGATGAAAAGACGGCGGTTATGGATCCCGTAGACGCAAGATTTACCCATGAGTGGCTGGACAACCTGGCTGAGATTTTAAAGGGGAAAGCGCCGGATTATCTGATCATTCAGCATATGGAGCCGGATCACTCCGCCAACATCCACAATTTTATGAAGGTCTACCCCAACACCACCATTGTATCTAACGCTAAAGCCTTTGCCATGATGAAGCAGTTTTTCCCTGAGATGGATCTCAACGGCCGTACCCTGGAGGTGGCAAACGGGGATACGCTTACCCTGGGAACCCATGTGCTGACCTTTGTATTTGCGCCTATGGTACACTGGCCGGAGGTAATGGTGACCTATGATGCAGCAGATAAAATTCTGTTTTCAGCAGATGGTTTCGGCAAGTTCGGAGCTCTGGATGTGGAAGAGGACTGGGATGACGAGGCCCGCCGCTACTACATTGGCATCGTTGGAAAATACGGCGCACAGGTTCAGAACCTGTTAAAAGCGGCAGCAAGTCTTGATATTCAGATCATCTGCCCTCTGCATGGACCGGTTTTGAAGGAAAATCTGGGTCATTATCTTGAAAAATACAGCATCTGGTCCTCCTATGAGGCGGAATCGGATGGAGTGGTGATCGCCTATACTTCTGTGTATGGAAACACAAAGAAGGCCGTGGAGCTTCTGGCATCCAGATTAAAGGAGAAAAACTGCCCGGAGGTAGTGCTCTGCGATCTGGCCCGTATGGATATGTCAAAGGCTGTGGAATATGCCTTCCGCTACGGCAAGCTGGTGCTGGCTACTACAACCTATAACGCTGATATTTTCCCGTTTATGAAAACCTTTATCGACCACCTTACGGAACGTGGCTACCGTAAGCGCACCATCGGTCTCATTGAAAATGGTTCCTGGGCGCCCCAGGCGGCAAAAACCATGAAGGCCATGTTTGCATCTTCAAAGGATATCACCTGGTTAAAGGATAAGATAACCATCCAGTCTGCCATAAGCAGTGAAAATCGGGAGCAGATCGAGCAGATGGCTGCAGAGCTCTGCGAGGAATACATTGCCCGTTCTGAAAATACAGCCAATAAACACGATATGAAGGCTCTCTTTAAGATTGGCTACGGTCTCTATGTCGTGACGTCCAACGACGGAACAAGGGATAACGGTCTGATTGTCAACACAGTGACCCAGCTTACCGATACTCCGCTGCGCGTGGCTGTAAATATTAACAAGGCCAACTACTCGCATCATGTGATCAGGCAGACCGGCGTTATGAACGTCAACTGTCTGTCCGTGGAAGCGCCGTTTAAGGTATTTGAAACGTTTGGATTTCAGAGTGGAAGACAGACGGATAAGTTTGCCGGCATGGAGATCTGCCGTTCTGACAATGGCCTGACCTTCCTTCCCAAATATATCAATGCGTTTATGTCCCTGAAGGTAGAACAGTATGTGGATCTGGACACCCACGGTATGTTTATATGCTCTGTTACGGAAGCCAGAGTGATGAGCGACCGTGAGACCATGACATATACCTACTATCAGAACAACGTAAAGCCCAGGCCTCAGACCGAGGGCAAAAAGGGCTTTGTCTGCAAGGTATGCGGCTATATCTATGAAGGCGACACGCTGCCGGAGGATATCATCTGCCCGTTATGCAAACACGGAGCCGCTGATTTTGAACCAATTTAGTGTGCTGACATTATGATATATAGATTTACTGCTGTCTCTTTAAGGAGCGGCAGTAAATCTATATTTTTTTCAACAGTATATTGCCACGCTTTTGAGCCGGGTGAGGGGTTCCACTGACTTTTTTGTTTGCCGTTGGGTTTAAATTAAGTCAAATAAGTTTAGCTGAACAGGGGCGTTTTTTTCCTCAAAACGATACAGATACTCAAATATTTTCTGGTTATCGTGGATTATTCCGCTGTCTTCGCACATTTGATGAAACATTTTCATCAGTGCATTGTTTTTAGGACTATTAAGCTGGTACTGCATACCATAAGTGCGTATATATTTATCTTTCAGGTGAGGAAATAACCGATCCAACTGATTGTAAAAATACTCTCTGTTTCCCTCACGGAGTGTTAGTCCCATTCCAAAGCAAATAATGCCATATACGTTTGCTTCAATACAATATTCTAAAATCCCTCTGATATTTTCTTCTGTGTCATTGATGAATGGAAGAATGGGGCAAAGCCAGACAACGGTGGGAATACCTGCTTCATTCATTTTTTTCAGAGCCGCAACTCGTTCCTTTGTTGTGCTTACGTTCGGCTCAATCTTCTTACATAAATCTTCATCAAAGGTGGTCAGCGTCATTTGCACGACACACTTTGTTTTATCATGGATAGCCTTCAAAAGATCTAAGTCCCGCAATACTTGGTCGGATTTGGTTATTAAAGTGAAGCCAAAACCGTATTGGTTTGCTAAAGCCAATGCCTTGCGGACATTCCCCAGTTTGTTTTCCAGGGGGATATACGGGTCTGTCATAGAGCCTGTACCCAACATACATTTTTCACGTTTCCGTTTAAGGGTATTTTCTAATAGCTCAATAGCATTTTCTTTGATTTCAATATCTTCAAAGTCATGTTCCATGTGATAACACTTGCTTCTTGAGTCGCAGTATATACAGCCATGAGTACAGCCGCGATATAAATTCATCCCATTTTTAGATGATAAGATACTTTTCGTTTTTACAAAGTGCATAACTTTATCCTCGTTCAAAATTGCTTTTATTTTACCGAATCGCGAAAAATGGCTTTGGAGTTGCCTTTTTCTGCCCGGTTAGCATGGTTCAAATAAACTGCTCTGTGGCAGTCTCCCTATAAACTGCATTATACCACATAAATTTGATAAATAAATGACGGGTTACAGGATAGTTTTTCTGAAATACTTTATCGTTTAAAAGAATGGATTCCGGCACAGACTATTATCAGGTCTGGAATCCGCGCCTGAGGGCGTGCTTTCCAGATACTCCCAAAAAGACGAAAGGCGGGATTTTTTGATGAAACGTATGGTGATGTCGCCCAAAATAAAGGGTATGGCAGTGGTTCCCAACATGAAGCATACAGCGATGGCCCGTGGGATAAAGAAAATGGCTGCATCCTCCCGGATGAAGCATCGGGCTATGAAGCCTGAAAGGGCAAATATGTGGATGGCCGGTGCCATGGGAATGATGGCCGCCGGTGCCGGTGCGGCGGTTATGATGGCCCCAAAAAAACGGGGACAGAAAAAGAGCACGCCTCAGAAGCAGAAAACACTCAGCCAGGGGGAACAGCGCTTTTATTATTCAAAGGGAAATTACGAGGCGTTCGCTCGGCCGAAAAAGCCGGAGGGGATCGATGAAA
>OASY01000953.1_pt1 | contig 15164 bp, 20 predicted proteins | sample 1501231 | NCBI WGS metagenome assembly OASY01 (sample SAMEA2579917, study PRJEB22360) | human gut metagenome | biome: human gut; feature: human-associated habitat; material: faeces | place: Denmark | collected 2008/2010 | reverse complement strand
ATAGAAGCACACAAGATGGCAACGAGAAAGCCTTGTGAGACAGCTTTAAAGCAAAAGGGGCATAAAGCCTTTGCCTGTGACTTTAAAAGCGGCGAGAGGGCGAATAAGGATACTGTGGACTACATAGCAGAGAAATACAACATAAAAGAGCGGATCCCGGGAGGTGATTGAGTTGGATAAGAATGTAATCTATGAGTACATGGATGCAAAAGCGTTGGTAAAAGAGACGGAAGAAGATATCAGACGGCACAGAAGAAAAACAATCGTACAGGATAAGGTGATAGGCAGTAATCCGGAGTTTCCATACCAGCCGCAGAGCTTTAATATTTCCGGATGCGCAGAGAGTCATGTGAATGTGGATGAGGAAGAAAAACTGCTGGAAGAGCGAAAGAGGAACGCGAAGCTGATTAAAGTAAAGGCAGAGCGTGTGATTAATAAAGCACCGGTTCGGATACAGCGGATTATCCGGTTCAAGGTGATGCAGGGGCTGACATGGGATGAAGTGGCTGCGAAAATGAAAGGAAATTGCACGGGAGAAAGCGCGAGAAAAGAATTTCAAAGGTGGATGAAAGAAAAATAAAAGTTTGTCCGTTTTGTCCACATTGTCCGTTTTAAATAATATATAGTATAACATGGAGTCAGAAGAAAGACTTCAAAATCTTTCCAAACAACATTCGGAACACCGCCGGACTTCTGCCCTTTCTCGTCTGGCGGTGTTTTTATGCGGAGTATAGCATCAATGGTAGATGCGCAGGGTCGCGCCCTGTGTCCTTGGTTCGATTCCAAGTGCTCCGCTTTGTGATGTGAGTATACAGGCTGCACAGCTGAGGTCTGTTCTGGGAGTGCACACCGGACTTACATCACAAATGGTACCAAAACGCAGATATCCGCAGATCTGCAGAACAAACAAAAATAGATTCAGCGATCTATATTTAGTGTCAGCGCCCGAGTGCGGATAGGGTAAAAGGATGTCAATAAAAGGCATCCTACCGGACATAGCTCAGTCGGTTAGAGCGGCAGCCTTATAAGCTGTGTGTCACGGGTTCGATTCCCGTTGTCCGGATTGTGGACTACTGCAAAGATTCCTCCTTTTTCTTGTAAATTTTGATTGTGTACTTGGTTATTTTGGTTTTTGTTGGCATTTGTAATTCTTTCGAGCAGTAGTCCTAAATTCTTGGCATCCAGAGATGGGTGCTTTTATTATGCGTTAAAGGTGGTGAGTCCTATGACAGAAAAACAGAAAATATTTGCAGATGAGTACTTGATTGATCTAAATGCCACACGGGCTTACCGCGCGGCGTATCCGAATTGCAAAAAAGATAGTTCGGCAGACGCAGCAGCAAGAAAATTACTCGGAAATACTCGGATTCAAACATATATCACAGAACGAATGGAAGAGCGTCAGAAGCGGACAGAGATCACGCAGGATATGGTACTCCAAGAACTGGCTGCTATTGCTTTTGCTAGAGCGACAGACTATGTATCTGTGATGGGTGGAATGGTGCAAGTAAAAGATACGGATCAGCTATCAGATTCACAAATAGCAGCTATTGCAGGAATCAAAGAAACGCAGAACGGGATAGAAGTCAAGTTAGGAAGTAAGGAAAAGACACTCGAGCTTCTCGGCAGACATTTAGGTATGTGGAATGACAAGCTGGATGTAGCAGGAGATATGGACATGAAGATTGTAGTAGACTATGGTGATGAGGATGAAGGAAGTTAATGTTGGGTTTAACAGAAATTTCAAAGAGTTTAATGAGTGCAAGAAACGATATCGACTGGCAAAAGGCTCTGCCGGATCCGGAAAGTCGGTAAACATTGCACAGAATTTTATCATCAAACTTGGTGATCCAAAGTATAAAGGTGCAAATCTTCTGTGTGTCCGGAAAGTAGACACAACAAACAAAGATAGTACTTATGCGGAGCTAAAGAGTGCAATATATAAAATATACGGGGATAAAGCGGGATTATTCTGGCAGATCAGAAGCAATCCAATGGAGCTGATCTCTAAAGTAACTGGGAATAAAGTAATTTTCCGAGGAATGAAAGACGATGGACAGCGAGAAAAAGTAAAGTCTATCACATTCGATGTCGGAAAGTTAACATGGATATGGATTGAAGAAGCAACGGAACTATATGAAGCGGATGTCGATATTCTCGATGACCGACTCAGAGGTGACTTGTCATTCAATCCATTTTTGTATTATCAGATCACGTTCAGCTTCAATCCGGTGTCAGCAACGCACTGGTTAAAAGCAAAATATTTCGACATAAAAAGTGATGATGTATACACACACCAGTCTACGTACCTGCAGAACCGGTTCATAGATGAAGCGTATCACCGGCGCATGATGATGCGTAAAGAACGGGATCCGGATGGATATCGGATTTACGGACTTGGTGAATGGGGAGAGACCGGAGGTCTTATCCTTACAAATTATGTGATTGAGGAATTCGATACATCCCCAGAAAGATTCGATTACATGGTAAATTCACAGGATTTTGGATTCAACCATGCGAACTGTATCGGGGAGGTTGGATTCAAAGATGGAGATATCTACTTATGCCGGGAATTGTATGTATTTGAAAAAGATACATCAGAGATCATACAGTTGGCTGAGGGAAAATTCCAAAAACGAATCACCATGTATTGCGATTCTGCCGAGCCAGACAGGATTAAGATGTGGCAGAAAGCAGGATACAGAGCATGTCCGGTCAAGAAAGAGCCGAACAGTGTAAAAGCGCAGATTGATTATTTGAAGCAGCATACCATACATATCCATCCGTCTTGCGTAAACACGACTAAGGAGATTCAGCAGTGGAAATGGAAAAAGGATGAGAAAACGAACACATTCACGGATGAGCCAGTGAATTTCTTTGATGATGCAATGGCGATGCTCAGGTATTCTATTGAGCAAGAGAGAAAAGGTAAGGTGAAGTTAAAGACCTTTAGAGGAGGAATATAAAATGAATGGGAAAAGACCATACAGATTGCCGGAACCGCTTTTATGTTCCGCTGACGAAGAAATTAACATGACACTGGTGGATGAATACATTCGAAAACATGAAGAGCGGATGCCGAGATATAACTACCTTGAAAATTTGTACAAAGGATTCCACGATGTCTTCCGCTTACCGGAAAAGGAAAAATGGAAGCCGGATAACCGACTGGCTGTAAATTTCCCACGGTATATCACAGAGACCTTTTTGGGATATGCTTATGGGATTCCAGTTAAAAAATCGCATCCGGACGAAAAAATAAAAGACGCGATCCTTGAATTTGACCGGGATAACGATATCTCAGATCAAGAATATGAGCTGGCGAAGAAGTGCTGCATCTACGGACATGCTTTTGAGTATTTTTACCAGGATGAAGAAGCAAAGACAAAAACAGTGATCTGCAATCCAAAAGAACTGTTTGTGGTCTATGATGATACTGTAAAGAGCCGCGCATTATTTGCGGTGAGATATGGAAAAAAGGACGATAATGTCACAAGGTATGGGGAGATACTTACAAGGACAGAAATTATCCCATTTGACGGAGAAAAGATGCGGGAGGGAATGCCGAACCCATATGGTCGCATCAACTGTGTTGAATATGTACTGAACGATGAGAGAATCGGTCTGTATGAGGAAGTCGCCGGCATGGTAGAAACATACAATCGAGTGATCGGAGAAAAGGCGAACGATGTAGATTCTTTCGCAGAAGCATATCTCGCAGTGCTGGGCGCAGAACTGGACGAAGAGGGTGTTTACAAGATTAGGGACAACCGGATTATAAACTTGTACGGCACAGATAATGCAAAAGATATTATCGTACAGTTTCTCGGCAAGCCCACAGCAGATGGAACGCAGGAGAATCTCTTAAACCGGTTGGAAAATTTGATTTACCAGACGAGCATGGTAGCGAATATCTCAGATGAATCTTTCGGAAATGCTTCCGGAACTTCTCTCGCATACAAATTACAGTCCATGAGCAATCTTGCACTAACATTTGACCGTAAAGTTGAAAAGTCCATGAGAAAGCGGTATAAGCTGTTTTGCTCTCTTGCAACGAATGTGTCAGATCGGGATGCATGGAAAGATATTGATTTTACGATGAGTAGGAATATCCCAAAGAATTTACTTGAAGAAGCACAGACAGCACAAGCGCTTGAAAGCATCGTATCCAAGGAAACGCAGCTGCAGGTGCTATCTGTTGTCAAGGACGTTTCGGAGGAGATCGATCGAATGGAGAAAGAGGACAAAAAGAAGCAGGAAACAATCGTAGAGAAGCGGATGTTCGGAGGTGCGGCGGATGAGCAGCAGGACGTACTGGAAGAATAGGGAAGAAGAACAGAGGAAGAAGAATATCAAGGACGAAGCTGAATACGCGAAAGAGATTGAGAAGATCTACGCGAATATGATGGATGAAATCCAGAAAGAAATCAATGGATTTTATGCGCGATATGCAAAAGCAGAAGGAATCACAATCGCAGAGGCAAAAAAGCGGGTATCTAAAATGGATATTGATGCATACAGCCGGAAGGCGAAACGGTATGTAAAGGATAAGAATTTTTCGAAAGAAGCCAACGAAGAGATGCGGCTATACAATGCAGCTATGAAGATCAACAGGCTTGAAATGCTGAAAGCTAATATCGGAATGCATCTTGTCGGTGGATTTGATGAGCTTCAGAAGTATTTTGACCAGATCCTGACGGAGAAAACGCTGGAAGAATTTGAACGGCAGGCGGGAATCCTTGGAAAATCCATCCAGAACAATGCGAAGATGGCACATTCGATCGTAAATGCTTCATTCCACAATGCGAGATACTCAGACCGTATTTGGATGTATCAAGATATGCTGAAAGCTGAATTGTCGAAGCTATTACAGACTGGTTTGATACAGGGTAAGAATCCGAGAACACTGGCAAGACACCTTACCAAACTGTTTGGAGTAAGCCGGGAAAATGCAGAGCGACTGATGATAACGGAGCTGTCGAGAGTGCAGGCAGAAGCGCAGAAACAGTCTTATATCCGCAATGGATTTGATGAGTATGAGTTTATCGCGGAGCCGACAGCCTGCCCGATCTGCCGGGCTTTAGATGGAAAGCATTTTAAGGTATCAAAAATGATGCCAGGAGAAAATGCGCATCCAATGCATCCGCGCTGTCGGTGCAGTACAGCAGCATATATGGATGACAAAGAATATGATGAATGGCTGGACGGGTATTCTGAGCACGGGATGGATTTTGAAACTTGGAAGAACAGGGTTGAAAAGAAATCTGTGTTTGATATAATAAAAGCAGATAAAACAGTCAGCGGACATTCTGGAACGCCTAAAATGGCAGAGGCAGGAATGGTAATAGATCACATTGGAAAAGACGGGAAAGTAGATGTAAGAGCTTTTTACGGAGAGTCGAAATTAAAATTTAAAGATATCCATACAACCGCACACGGGAATCCTAAGCAGCATCCTTATGGAGAACATGGGGAACACGTACATGATTATACATGGGGAGATGATGGTAGACTGAAGGATAAGACAACTCGCGAATTAAGCAAAGAGGAAAGAAAGGAGAATGGCGATATATTATGAATAAAGATGAATTAAGACAAATTTTATCTGAGTGTTGCAATGATATTTCTTTCTTTTACAAAGGATTGGCATCGGGAGTGACAGTTGAGGTCAGAGATTACATTCCAACGTATCAAGCGTGGCATGGTAATGATACGAAAGAGTATGATAATGTAGATGAGGTTATGAATGATAAATTTTATAGCGGAAAATCATTAAACGATCTAGTAAAAGAAGTAGAAATTGATGCAATGTAATACCATCGGTCGAGCGGGCTGGTGGTATTTTTATACCCATTTTGGAGGTGATGTAATTTGATTGAAGTAAGAATTCGACCAGAGCGAATTGAAATCTTTGGACACGCAGGGTATGCAGAACCCGGAAAAGACATTGTTTGTGCTGGTGTCACGGCGCTTACACAGACGCTGATCCAGTCAATTGAAAATTTAACAGATGATAAAATAGAATACAGAATCTCTCCCGGAAAGGTTGAGGTAGAATACAGGAATCTGTCAGAGAAATCAAAAACTCTGGTGGATTCCTTTTTCGTTGGCATCTGTTTGATTGCGGAAGAATTTCCGGAATATGTGAAAGTGAGGTGAAAATATGGGTAAAACAGAGACTTTTATCAGAGCAGCAACAACAAGTGAGCAGGCACTGATTCTGGAATTTGCGCATGAGGGGAAAGAGTACCTTGTGAAGAATTTTACAGATGGGGATGTGTATGTTGCGCTCAAAGAAAGTGCGACAAAAGAAGAAAGCGCATTGATTCCGGCGCAGACGGCACAAACCGTGATACGGAACAAAAATTACTACGCGGGAAGTAACCTCGTCCAAATCATCCCCACAGCAACCAGTCAAAAAGGAGTAGAAGTGCAATGCTTAAAATGGTAGACGGAACAGGAATCATAGGAGTGGATATGGTATGCCCTCTAGGAGTCTCTACGCCGCAGCCACCGAATTATGACAGGGTAGAGATGGAGGGTACAGGGATTCTGGTGCTGCCGAACAGCTTGGATGCGCCGCTGGAGAGGTTGGAGCTTGGTGGGAAGACGGAGCAGGTGCAGACGAGTGGGAAGAATTTACTTAACAGCAATATTTATGTACAAGGGTATCTTGCAAGCATTGATACTGGACAGAAAATATCGTTAAACACAGAAGTAAAATCATTCACAACAACTATGGACATAAATGCTTTACAAGGGAAGAGCATTTCAATTTCAATTCGAACAAAAGGGAATTCGGGAAAGAAATATGCTTTTACTGACGAGAAAGATGTCATTATTAACGGAAAATTTGATGCAGGCATGGCAGATTATTCGGAATATAACAATATACAAGTCCCGCAAAATGCGAAAAAATTTTATTTTTCTGTGACTTATGAGGTGCAAGAGAATACGAAATTGCAACTGGAATATGGTAATAAAGCAACATCCTACGAACCCTACACAGGCGGTAAACCATCCCCAAGCCCAGAATATCCACAGGAGATCAAAAGCGTTGGAAAGTGGAACGAGGAAACACGGAAGTATGAAGTTAGTGTGAAAGTTACAGGCAAGAATCTGTTAAACACTTACGAGAAAGGCGAGAAAGATAGCGAATATTACAGTGTAAATGAAGATGGATCGCTCAACCAGAAAAAAACTGATAACAGATCATTTTTGACGGTGCCAGCGACTTTGTTCTTGAAAGCTGGAAAATATTACTTTACGCTTTTTAATTCAGGTATAACTTTCCAGCTGTATGACGCTGATGCAAATGCAGTTTTGCTGGTAATCGAAAAACAGGAAAGTGTATTAGTTGATTTAAAAAAAGACACGAACATCAAATATAAAGTCTATAATTCTTCCGGTACAGCGAATAATGTAAGAGTTATGGTGTCTACAAATAAAGAAGTAGATTACGTCCCATGTAAAGAACCGCAATCCCTCACCATCACATCCGACAGACCTATTACAAAATGGGACAAGCTCGTGGAACAGGGCGGACAGATTGGGTGGTTGTACCAATCGAAAATAGCGTATTTAACTGGCGAAGAAGAATGGAAATCGAGTTTAAATGCATTTTACACAACTACTTATAACTTTTTAAAAAACAATGCAGCTAAGTGTAGTCATTATGTTTTGGGTGGAATTGTTAATCAGGAAAAAAACAATATATTCTCGATTGGAGAAGGAGCATATACGAACTCTTTATGGATAAGAGATACAAGTTTTAGTGCCGTACAAGATTTTAAAGCACACTTGTCAGATTTAATCGAAAAAGGCACTCCTATTATGGTTGTGTCATCTGCGGCAGAAACAGAATTCGTCCCCCTCCCACAATCCGAGCAAAACGCTATCCGAGCCTTAAAAACCTACTACCCTACCACAGTCATCACAGCGGACGGAGGGAAGCTTGACCCCGATATTAAAGTAACATACCGAAAGGAGATATGATATGAACTACGCAAAAATCATGGAAAACGGAACTGTGAGAATCAGCTCCATCAAGAAAGAGGGCTACAAACCACTCAAGGAAGAGAAACCAGAGGGATTTAGCAACCTTGTCTTTGTTGGCTATACAGAGACAGAAGAGAACGTAATCAAAGAGTATGAAGCCGTGGATGACGGAATGAGCGCCTACGGTAAATTGCAGAAAGACTTAAAAGCAACACAGGCGGCTCAGGAAGTCACAGATCAGGCGGTGCAGGAACTGATTTTAGCAACGATGGAAGCGGAGGTGAAATGATGGCACAGTTTTTGGCGAACAGAATCAAAGGTGGACACTTGACGATTGATGATGTACCGGAGAGCTTGAAAGATCAGGTACAGGCGTTACTTTAAGACATTAGCACATAGAGATATGTGTTATTTTTATGCCTTTTTCCGGCAGGCGGTAAAGAACCGGAAATCTATTTTAAGGCAACGGTCTGGACAGTGGATGGACTGGGGCAGAAAGGAAAAGATATGAAATTTAGAGAATTTATGGCATTACAGTTATTTGCCGAAGACGAAGGAACTGGAGCAGAAAGCAATGGATCCGGCGTAAATGGCGAAGAGACACAGGGCAATGAGGGAGATCAGGGAACTTCCGGTAATACGTTTGAGGACTTTTTAAAAGATGGGAAGAATCAAGCGGAGTTTGACAGACGGGTCAATAAAGCAATCGAAACGGCGCTTGGAAATGCAAAAGTGAAATGGCAGGAAGATGCTGACCAGAAAGCGGAAGAAGCAGCTAAAGTTGCAAAAATGAATGCAGAGCAGAAACAGCAGTATGAGATGGATAAGCTGAAAAAAGAAAATGAGAGATTGCAGGCAGAATCTGTAAGGAATCAGCTTTCCAGAAATGCGGCAGGAGTGCTTGTGGAGAAAGGTATCGAAGCAACGCAGGATGTTCTTGATTTTGTTGTTGGAGTTGATGAAGCAGATACCAATGCAAGAATTGACACTCTGATGAAAATCGTGGAATCCCAGCTTAAGAAAGCCGAGATCGCCAGAGCAACCGGAACTACACCGAGAAACATGACAAACTCAGGAAACCAGATGTCTGAATTTGATAAGAGACTTGCAAAATATAAATAAAGGAGAATGCGAAGATGAAGAATAGAGAATTTATGATGTTACAGTTATTTGCGGCAGGAGACAACAACGATATGCCGGTAAGAAGCTACCAGCTTGAGTTTAAAAGTCTTTTGCAGGCAGTATTTAAAAAGATGTCCTATTTCGCGGATTTTTTCGGCGGCGAACTTGAGGTACTGGATGGAGTCAGAGAAAACGAAACAGCCTTTTATGTAAAAACATCAGACATTCCGGTTGTGGTTGGAACTGGGTACGATAAAACAGCTACGAAAGCGTTTGGAACGGGAACAGGGAACTCTAGCCGTTTCGGGGAGAGAAAAGAGATTATCTACGCGAACACGCCGGTTAATTACTCTTGGGGATGGAATTACCACGAGGGGATTGACCGACACACCGTGAATAATGATTTTGACGTTGCGGTAGCAGATCGCTTGGAACTGCAGGCGAGGGCTAAGACAAAGCAGTTTAACAAACAGCACGGAAATTTTATTTCCCATTCTGCCGGAAAGTCTTTGAAAGCCACAGATTATACGGCAGACAATGTATTAAAGCTGTTTAATGAGCTGTCTAAGTATTTTAATAACATCGAAGCAGTTGGAACGAAAAAAATTAAGGTTTGTTCCGATCTGTACAATGCCGTCGTGGATCATCCTTTGAATACGGCTGCTAAAAACTCCACTGTAAACATTGATGGCAATGAGGTTGTGAAGTTCAAGGGATTCCTTGTAGAGGAGATTCCGGATGAATTATTCCAATCTAAAGAATGCGCCTATGCATATATTGCCGGAGTTGCAAAAGCATTTACCGGAATTAACACAGCGAGAACGATTGAATCGGAAGACTTTGACGGAGTAGCTCTGCAGGGAGCTGGTAAGGCTGGAGAATTTATTCCGAATGACAACAAGAAAGCTGTAGTTAAAGTGTCGGTGGGGGAATAGCACCCCCTGAAGACCTCGCCTTGGTAGGCAGGGGGAAGATTGGAAAGGCAAAAGTAGGTAAAGCAAAATAGGAGGTATGAGTTATGGCATATACACCAACGACATGGAATAATGATGACGTTATTACAGCAGAGAAACTGAATAAGTTAGAGCAGGGCGTGAAGAATGAGCAGGTTGGACCGGCAGGACCAGCAGGAGCAGTGGGACCGGCAGGACCAGCAGGAGCAAAAGGAGAAAAAGGCGATCCAGGAGTAGCAGGACCGAAAGGAGAAAAAGGCGATCCAGGCGCACAGGGACCTGCGGGACCAAGCTACACTCTTCCGGCGGCGAATAAAACAACGCTTGGTGGCGTAAAACAGATGGCTTTGATTGCAGATTTGTCCACAGAAACAGGGACTGATTTAAAAAATAAAATCAATGCAATTCTTGCTGAAATGAAAAAACAGGGTATCATGGCGAATTCGTAAGGAGTTGAAATTGAATGCTGGATGATTTAAAAAAACTTCTTGGAATCGAAGATGATTCTCTTGATCAGAAACTGGAGTTGATACTCAGATCTGTGCAAGGGCGCCTAAAGCTCCTGCTCGGAGGAATTGAAGTACCGGAGGAAATGAATCACATTGTCGTGGAAGTGGCAGTGATCCGGTTCAATCGGTTGGGTTCCGAGGGTATGTCATCACACAATGTTGAGGGCGAAAGCATGTCTTACAACGACAATGATTTTGATGGATTTATGGATGAAATACAGGCTTTTCTTGACTCACAAAAAGAATCAAAACGAGGAAGGGTGAGATTTATTTGAGATGTGATACAGAAGTTTTCTTCCAGTCGATCACACCTGGGGAGTATGACAAAGCTACTGGTGACTACAAAGAAGATACTGTACGGGAAGAGAAAAGACATGCCAGTGTGACGGATACCGGCACGGATACGATGAACCTTGTATACGGATCCATAAAGCAGGGAAGCAAGACGGTGCGGTTACAGATGCATTACAAAAAGCCGTTTGACCGTATCCGAATAGGCAACGCCTTATACAGAGTGGATTTTGAGCGGAAACTGCGAACAAAGCATGTGTTTGTAGTATCGGAGGTGCAGTGATGGCTACGTTAAAAATCGAAGGAATCGCAAAGCTGAATAAAGGTTTGAAGAAGCGGATGGATATGAGTGCTGTGCAGACAGTTGTACGGAAAAACGGGGCAGATATGCAAAAGAAAGCGCAGAGGAATGCTCCAGTCGATACTGGAACACTGAAAAGAAGTATCGGTATTGACATCTCTGATGGTGGGATGACCGCCACTGTCGAACCAACAGCTGAGTATGCGCCTTATGTAGAACTCGGAACCCGATTCATGGAAGCCCAACCCTATTTAAAACCCGCATTTGAGGAGCAAAAGAAACAGTTTGAAAAAGATTTGCAAAAGCTTGTGAGGTGAGATATGGATCCACAGCAAGAATTATTTACAAAATTACTTACAGAGATAAAAAAATCAGGATATGACGTATATGACGGCTTCTTACCGCCGGATGGTACGCCGTATCCTTTTGTTTATCTCGCAGACAGCCAATTGATCGATGATGCGAATAAGACCGCTGTGTTTGGCAGTGTCCATCAGACAATCCATGTTTGGCACAACAATCCAAGACAGAGAGGAACGGTATCAAAAATGCTGTTGGCGATCAAAACCACATGCAGAAAACTGGATCATACCGAAAATTTTGCATGGGATGTCCGGAATGTAAATCAGAGGATTCTTCCGGATGCAACAACAAAGCAGCCTCTTTTACACGGGTTGCTGGAAATAGAATTTAGTTTTAGTTAGAGAGGAGAAAAAGCATGTTTAAGACAGGTTTACAGTTATTTGCAGAGGCGGTATCTGGCAAGAAAATTGTCTATTTGTACCGACTTGCAGGAAAAGCCAAAGAAGAGGCTGCGAAAAATCTTGCGTTTACGACAGAAAATGGAAGAACAAAAAGCAAGGATGCAGACTCTACAGCAACGAAGGATGGAACGATTCGTACACCTGGGGCTGCGGAAACAGAAATCACGGCCACTGCTATCCTTGCGAAGAAAGATAAGTTAATCTCCGAGTTAGAGGACGCGATGGATTCGGATGAGTTGCTTGAAATCTGGGAAGCAAACCTTGAGGATCCGGCAGAACCTGGTCCGAATAAGTTTAAGGGCATGTATTTCCAGGGATATCTCACGGAATTTGAGATCATATCCTCGGCAGATGAAAATGTAGAGGTGTCTCTTACTTTTGGTGTTAACGGCTCTGGAAAACGAGGGGATGTTACTGTAACTGCACAGCAGCAGGAAGTAGCAGCTTATGTGTTTAAGGACAGCGTGAAAGAGGGGGAATAATGCCCTCTGACGATGTAGCCTTAATCGGCAGAGGTAAAGTAGGAAAGGCAAAAGTAGGAAAAGAATAGATCATGTACATAGAGGGCGGCGAGACCGCTCTCTTTTAATGGAGGTAAAAAATATGATGGAATTAACAATTAACGGACAGGTGTACCAGTTTAAATTCGGAATGGGATTTTTAAGAGAGATCAACAAGCAGACGAATATGCCTGTGGATGGATTGCCGGGAGTAAAAAAAGACGTAGGATTCCGATATGCGCTTATGAACTTAGTGAATGGTGATCCGGATGCGCTGGTAAACATTCTTGATGTTGCGAATAAAGGGCAGAATCCGAGAGTGACAAGAGGCCTTTTAGATGAGTATATCGACGATGAGGACACAGATATTGATGAACTTACAGAAACAGTAATGGGTTTCTTGAAGAGTGCCAATGCTACGAAAAAAGCTACGGACGAGATCGTGGACGCTGTGGAGAAAGAGAAACAGAGAATGGAAGAGGAAGAAGCGAAGAAGAGAGAGCTGATGATGTAGATTTTGAAGAATCCTACAGAGAGGTGGCGTTGAATTGTTTCCGATATCTTGGCTTTAAGAGCTTTGAAGAAGTGGATAGGTTGACAATTCCAGAATACACCTTGCTCATGGAGGCTGTGCAGCTAAGAGAAGTAGATAAGGACTATCGAAATCATCTGCAAGCATTCCTGAATTTTGCTGTGAAAGCAGAGAAAAAGGTCGGAAAGAATAAGACTAAACCAGTTTATCAGAGATTCAGAAAGTTTTTTGATTACGAAAAAGAAGTAGATCGTGTGAGGAACCGAAAGCAAAAAAATGAAAGATTGGACATAATCGGCAGAATGATGAAAGGAGAGTGATGGCATGGCAGAAAGTTTTTCCGTAAAGGCAATATTATCTGCGCAGGATAGAGGATTTACGTCTGCTTTCAAATCTGCAATGGGTACCGTAAGCAATTTAAAAAGCACGCTCACAAGTGGAATCGGATTTGGAATCATGGCCGGAATTGGACAAAAGGCATTTGGTGCTGTCACATCCAGTATTGGCGGTATGGTGTCGGAATTAAATTCTTCCAGTGCTGCATGGAAAACATTTAACGGAAACATGTCGATGGTTGGCAAAGGCGCTGACGAGATTGCATCTGTAAAAAAGGAATTGCAAGAGTTTGCAGAAGATACTATTTACAGCGCATCTGATATGGCGAGTACTTACGCTCAGCTGAGTGCAGTAGGTATTAAAAGCACGAACAAGCTTGTAAAGGGATTCGGAGGGCTTGCGGCGGCAGCTGAGAATCCAAAACAGGCAATGAAAACTTTAAGCCAGCAAGCTACACAGATGGCAGCGAAACCAACAGTTGCTTGGGCAGACTTTAAACTTATGATCGAACAGACTCCGGCTGGTATATCGGCAGTCGCAAAAGAAATGGGCATGACTACCACGGAGCTGGTGCAGAATGTGCAGGACGGAAAAATTGCGACAGAAGATTTCTTTGATGCTATCGCAAAAGTCGGCACAAATGACGCATTTACGAAGCTTGCTACAGAGTATAAGACTGTAGATCAGGCAATGGATGGTCTGACCGAAACAGTAAGTAATAAGCTGGCACCGTCATTTGATGTTTTATCCGGTCGAGCAATTAAATCTTTGGACGGGATAATTAATAAAATTGGAGATCTTGATGGAGATGCAATCGCAGGAAAATTAACTGGATTTCTCGATAAAGCAAGTGGGTACTGGAATGTTTTAAAAACAGAAGCATTGGAAGTAAAGACCGCTTTTGGAGATGCTTTTTCCGCAATCGGCGAAGATCTCGGAAAGATCACCGGTGCGTTTGGATCCACGGAAAGCATTAGTTCTTTCGCCGGTGTAATGGATTCCGCAAGCGGAGCCTTACAAACATTTGCTGGATTTTTAGAGGAGCATTCCGAGGTTATTGCGAAAGTGATTCCTCAGATTCCCAAACTTGTTGTTGCATATAAAGGCTTTAAGATTGCAAAAAGTGTTGCCCCGTTTGTAGGTGCATTCACCAGTGCGATTGCAGGTCTTGCCGGCGCAGGGATTAGTGCGATTGCCGGAAAATTGCTTGGAATTTCCAAGGGACAGAGAGAAGTTGGAGTGTCGAGTAGGGAAAGCATGAAAAGCACTATGGAATCTGCCAAAGCATTTATGATGCTTGGTGCAGGAGTTGCTCTGATTAGCGGTGGTTTCTTTTTGCTTGCTCAAGGAGCGAAAGCTGTGGCGGAATCGGGACCATTGGCTGTTGCTGTTTTAGTTGGAATGGTAGCTGCAATCGCAGGACTTCTGATCGTGGCAAAAATGGTGGCTCCGACATTATCGGCAGGTGCAGCAGGATTTGTTGCATTCGGAGCAGCTGTTGTTTTGGCAGCGGCTGGAATTGCGGTATTGACCGTATCTGCAATTTCATTGGCGAATGCCGGACCTCTTGCAATTGCAGTGATGTTTGGCTTGATCGTAGCAATTGGTGGCTTGATGATTGTAGCGGCAGCAGTAGCACCGGTTCTCACCGCAGGAGCTGTTGGGCTGGTCGCATTTGGAGCGGCAGCAGTCCTTGTAGGAGCAGCTGTTCTGCTTGCGAGTGCAGGATTGGCTTTGGTTGCAAGTGTGCTCCCTATTGTTGCTGAATATGGCTTGCAAGCATCTGTAGCAATCGGAGCATTAGGGGCAGCAATGACAGTGTTTGGAGCAGGGACAATTGTAGCAGGAGCTGGATGTA
>OASY01000945.1_pt1 | contig 15279 bp, 13 predicted proteins | sample 1501231 | NCBI WGS metagenome assembly OASY01 (sample SAMEA2579917, study PRJEB22360) | human gut metagenome | biome: human gut; feature: human-associated habitat; material: faeces | place: Denmark | collected 2008/2010 | reverse complement strand
TGTTTTTCCATATTTCCTCCTTATTCAGGGACGGGGGTAATGTCACATTACCCCCGTCCCCAATTTACATTATGCACTTTCTGACGTGAGAGCCTCAGAATTGTAAACCGGCTCTCCTGTCCCTTCTACGGCTTCTTTTGTAATTCGGCAAGTTTTTATGCGATCATTTGACGGTACATGATACATTGTGTCCATCATGACATTCTCCATAATCGCACGTAATCCTCTCGCTCCTGTCTTTCTCGCCAATGACGTGTCTGCAATCTTTTCCAATGCTTCTTTATCAAACTCCAATTCGACGCCATCAAGTTCCAGTAATTTCTGATATTGTTTCACAATAGCACTCTTTGGCTCTGTTAAAATACGAATCAACGCATCTCTGTCAAGCATCTCTAATGTGACGTTGACCGGAACACGTCCAACCAGTTCTGGAATCAGACCAAATTTCACCAAATCCTGCGGCAGTACCTGACTTAAAAGTCTGTCCACATTATCTTCATGGTGATTTCCCACTTCTGCATTAAATCCCATTGATTTTCGATCCATACGCGTCTCAATAATCTTATCCAGACCTTCAAACGCTCCACCACAGATAAACAAAATATTTGTCGTATCAATCTGTATCAATTCCTGATGCGGATGCTTTCTTCCACCTTGTGGCGGTACCGATGCCACTGTTCCTTCTATAATTTTAAGAAGTGCCTGCTGAACTCCTTCTCCTGATACATCTCTTGTAATAGACGGATTCTCTGACTTTCTTGTAATTTTGTCAATCTCATCAAGATATATGATACCGTGCTCTGCACGTTCAATATCTCCGTCTGCCGCCTGAATAATCTTCAGAAGAATATTCTCCACATCTTCTCCTACATATCCTGCCTCTGTGAGTGCTGTTGCATCTGCGATCGCGAATGGCACATTTAAAATCTTAGCCAGTGTCTGAGCAAGCAACGTCTTTCCACAGCCTGTCGGTCCAAGCATCAAAATATTACTTATCTGTAACTCAACTCCAAGATCCTTTTCCGCCATAATTCGTTTATAGTGATTGTACACTGCCACTGACAACACTTTTTTTGCCTCGTCCTGTCCGATTACATACTCATCTAAAAAGGCTTTGATCTCCTCTGGTTTTAAAAGATTGATATCCTGAAAATCAGATGGATTCTCATATGCAAGTTCTTCTTCAATAATTTCGGCACATACGTCCACACACTCATCACAAATGTAGGCTCCATTAGGTCCTGCAATCATTTTGCGTACCTGCGCCTGCGTCTTATTGCAAAATGAACATCTTACAATTTCTTCTCCTATCTTTCCTGCCATACTCTCACCTCGTCTCTCCACTTTCATACGATGGAAAGGGGGTGCCCAAATTAAGCATCCCCTTTTCCAGTTACATTAATGGCTGGCAATCACTTCGTCTACCAGTCCGTATTCTTTTGCTTCTTGTGCTGACATAAAGTTATCACGTTCTGTGTCTGCCTGAATCTTCTCAAGACTCTGTCCTGTATTTTCTGCCAAAATCGTGTTCAACTTCTGTCTTGTCTTTAAAATATGTTCTGCTGCAATCTGAATCTCTGTCGCTTGTCCCTGTGCTCCGCCTAATGGCTGGTGAATCATAATCTCTGCATTCGGAAGGGCATATCTTTTCCCTTTCTTTCCGCCTGACAATAAGAATGATCCCATACTTGCAGCCATACCAATACAAATTGTGGATACGTCACATTTGATATACTGCATTGTATCATAAATAGCCAAACCTGCTGATACGGAACCGCCTGGGCTGTTGATATAAAGATGAATATCTTTCTCCGGATCTTCACCTTCTAAAAATAGCAGCTGGGCAATAATTACACTTGCTGATGCATCAGTTACCTCTTCCCCCAAAAAGATAATTCTTTCCTTCAGTAATCTTGAATAAATGTCATATGAACGCTCGCCGCGGCTTGTCTGCTCAATGACATAAGGTATTACGCTCATGTATATGCCTCCTTAAAAATATAATGTTTTTATTCTTCTACAGCATTATCTACTAAGAATGTCACAGCATCTTGAACAGCTAAATCCATCTTCATCTGTTCTTTTTCATTTTCTCCCATGAATTCTTTTAATTTTTCTACTTCCATCTTGTAAGCTTCTGCCATCTTCGCTAATTCTTCATCGATTCTTTCATCTGTAATCTCGATATTTTCAGCTTTTGCAATTGCTTCAAGTACAAGTCTTGTCTCAATACGTTTTACAGCCTGTGGTCTTAATTCTTCCATCATGCTCTCAGCTGTCATTCCTGTGAACTGGAAGTACTGTTCCATAGAAAGTCCCTGCTGCTGAATTCTCTGTGCGAAATCCTGAGCCATCTGATTTACCTGTGTATCGATCATTGCCTCTGGAATCTCCATTGTTGCGTTTGCAACAGCTTTTTCTACTGCCTGGTCTTCTTTCTTTCTATTACCGTCTGCAATCTTCTGTTCTTTGATTTTTGCTTTGATATCTGCTTTGTAAGCATCTAATGTATCAAATTCAGATACTTCTGCTGCAAATTCATCATCTAATTCAGGAAGTTCTTTTGCTTTGATCTCATGTACTGTACATTTGAACACTGCAGCTTTTCCTGCTAAATCTTCTGAATGATATTCTTCTGGGAATGTCACATTCACTTCTACTTCTTTTTCTGCTTCAGCGCCGATTAATTGTTCTTCAAATCCCGGAATGAAAGATCCTGAACCGATTGTCAATGGATAGTTCTCACCTTTTCCACCTTCAAATGCAACACCGTCAACAAATCCTTCGAAGTCTAATACTACTTCATCTCCGTCCTGTACTGCACGGTCTTCCACTACAACTGTTCTTGCATTCTTCTTCTGTTCTTCTTCTAATTTCGCGTCGATCTCTTTTGCTGTTACTCTGTTAGAAACTTTATCTACAGAAAGTCCTTTGTATTCTCCTAAAGTTACTTCTGGTTTTACAGCAACTTCTGCTGTGAAGATAAATGGTTTTCCTTTTTCTAACTGTACTACTTCTACTTTTGGCTGTGAAACGATATCTAATTCACATTCGTCATATGCTTTTCCGTATGCTGTTGGAATTAACGCATTCGCTGCATCTTCATAAAAGATTCCTACACCGTACATTTTTTCGATCATCTGACGTGGTACTTTCCCTTTACGGAATCCAGGCACGCTGATTTTATTTCTCTGTTTTAAGTACGCACCCTGAATTGCTTTTTCTAATTCTTCAGCGGAAACTTCGATTGTAAGTTTCGCCATATTTTTTTCCATGTTTTCTACTTGTAAACTCATTACTATTTCCTCCTTATATATGTGAGAAGTCCCCAGACTTATCTACACTAACGCTCATTCCAAGATTATATCACAATACTTTCTAAATTACTAGCCTTGAATTTCATCTAAACGCAGTATTTTCGTAATAAATGAGGAAATCTCATCCTCCTTCATTGAAAACACATTTTTGTCATTGCTTTTGACTTTAAACACAATTGTCTCTGTCTCACCGTACTGCATATTTTGATATGCAGTTTCTAAAAGTTCATAAGAACGGTTCAGAAATTCGCTTTGCATCTGGGCATTAATCTCTTCTTTTGTCCCCTGATATTCCCCGTTCTCCGCCTTTTGTTTCAGATTTTCCGACTCTGTCTGAATTGATGTGATAAACTGTAAAAATACATCCGACGGCTGAAATTCCACACTGACATCATATTCCTTGCGGCTGATCTTCTCCGCTTCATTTACCTGATATTTCATAGCGCCGAAAATCTCTTTGCACAGATCTACAAACTTCTTCTCAAGTTCCGAATCTATCTCCACACCATTTGTGATGTAATCCGAAACAAAACTTTCAATGCCTTCATCATACTGTTTCAGCAATTCCTTCTTTGACGTATCCTCCAGAATCTCTTCCGCCTCGGTGACATATCCCCAAAACCTCTGGTTCAGAATCGCGCGGACATATCCCTGTGCATCAAAATCTCTGAGCAGTCCTATGCATACAATTCCTACCAGTACAATGATCACTGCAATCGCAGCTACTGTCCCTTTTTTTGATTTCATAGTTCCTCCTATTTACATTGATAGATGACAGAGTCTTTGATCTCCTCCGCCTTTTCCTTGTTCAAAAGAAGCCCGATCAGCGCAAGTGAAAAATCAATCGCTGTCCCCAGACCTCTGCTTGTAATGATAAAATCAGACACAACAACAGAATCTTTCACTACCTCTGCTCCGAAAAGCTCCGCCTCTTTGCTCGGATAAGAAGTCGCCTTTCTTTCTTTTAAAAAGCCCATCTTTCCGAAAATACTCGGCGCCGCACAGATTGCCGCAATATATTTTTTCTCTTCATAGTATTTTTCCAATACATTTTTCACGCCTTCGTGTTCTTCCAAATGAATCGTTCCAGGCATTCCGCCCGGCAGCACAACCATGTCCTGCTCCTCATAATCCATTTCTTCAAATAATTTATCTGCCTGAACACAAATATCATGTGAACCGCGAATCTGCAATTTACCTGTAATCGATACTGTTGTCACAAAAATTCCTGCTCTTCTTAGCAGATCCACAACAGTCAGTCCTTCAATCTCTTCAAACCCATCTGCCAAAAATACACAAACCTTTTTTTCCATAGTTTCCCTCCTTTTCCAAATTTCACTTGCATTTTAACAAACTTATGAAAAAAAAGCAAATCCGTTTACATTTCCCTTGACCTGTATTACTATAAAAGCATCTGGAGGTATCTATTATGGAAATTGAACGCAAATATTTAATCAGCTCCCTGCCGGAGCATCTCGAACAATATCCCCATCGTCAGCTCGAACAGGGATATTTATCCACATCTCCTGTCGTGCGTGTGCGAAAAGACGATGACAAGTATGAGTTAACCTACAAATCTAAAGGACTTATGGTTCGTGAAGAACACAATCTTCCACTCACAAAGGAATCCTATGAACATCTGCGCACTAAAATCGACGGCAGACTGATCACCAAAAAGCGCTACTGCATCCCCTATGGCATATACACCATTGAATTAGACATTTTTGAGGGCGATCTTGCACCGCTTGTTCTCGCCGAGGTAGAATTTCCTACCGAGCAGGAAGCGAATGCATTCACCCCACCGGACTGGTTCATCGAAGATGTCACTTTCTCACCTCTTTACCACAACAGTTTTTTAAGTCAACTTCAGCACAAATAAAGGACGGAAATTCTTCCGCCCTTTGCTTTACATATTTTATTCTGCAAGATCAAATTTCTCGTGAATCGCACGCACCGCTTTGTCAATCTCTGACTCCTCTACCAACACTGTGATTCGAATCTCAGATGTGGAAATCATATTAATATTGATTCCGTAATTAAACAATGCCTCAAACAATTTGGATGCAACTCCCGGATTTGTCATCATTCCAGCACCCACGATTGAAACTTTTGCCACACCTTCATTGTGTGTAATATTCTTAATCGTCAAAGGTTCTTTGTTCTCTTCCAGTATAGTAAGTGCATCTTTCAGGTCATCCTGCGAAACTGTAAATGAAATATCCTTTGTTCCGTCACGTCCTACGGACTGAAGGATAATATCTACATTAATATTATTTTTCGCAAGTTTGTTGAATATTTTAAACGCAATACCCGGTCTGTCTTCCACTCCAATCACTGAAATTCTGGCTGTATTCTTATCCGCAGCCACACCGGTAATTAACATTTTCTCCATTTTTACTACCTCCTTGACAATCGTTCCTTCTGATTCATTCAAACTTGAACGCACAACCATCGGAACACTGTATTTTTTCGCCATCTCCACGGAACGATTGTGCAGAACTTTTGCACCTGCCGTTGCAAGTTCCAGCATCTCATCATATGTGATCTCTGGGAGTTTTCTTGCATTCGGAACAATTCTAGGATCTGCCGTATAGACACCATCTACATCTGTATAAATCTCGCACAAATCTGCGTGCAATACTGCCGCAAGTGCTACCGCTGTCGTATCAGAACCACCTCGTCCAAGTGTGGCGTAATCATCGTATTTCGTAATTCCCTGAAAGCCTGTCACAATTACGATCTTTCTGGAATCCAGTTCATGATTGATACGGTCTGTGTCAATTCTCTTAAATCTGGCATTTCCGTATCTGGAGGTACAGTTCATCCCCACCTGAAATGCATTCAATGACACTGCCGGCACATCCATCGCATGCATAGCCATTGCCATGAGCGAAACTGACACTTGCTCTCCTGTTGTCAAAAGCATATCCAGTTCTCTCTTGTTTGCATTTGGATTGATATCATTTGCAAGTGCAAGCAAATCATCTGTCGTATCTCCCATTGCCGAAAGAACAACTACAACACTGTGTCCTTTTTTATAATCTTCAATGCAGCGTCTTGCAACATTGTAAATTCTCTCTTTATTTGCGACGGATGTTCCGCCGAATTTCTTTACAATTAACATGGTTACCTCCTATATCTCTAACAGGCAGTCAATCAGACGATAGCCTTCTTTCCAGACAATTCCGCTTTCTTTTGCGGTCTTTTCGCTATATTCTTCCTGACTTCCCAATTCTTTTCTGCTGTCATAAAGCAGATATGGAACCGGATCTTTTGTATGTGTCCGAACTCGGATCGGTGTTGGATGATCCGGAAGAACCAATATTCGATAATCTTCGCCCACTTTTTCTAAGGCTTCTACAATAAGCCGTGTCACCCGCTTATCAAGATACTCGATTGATTCTATTTTCTCATTCAACAATCCTTGATGTCCCATCTCATCCGGTGCCTCCACATGCACATAAGCAAAATCATATCCATGATTCAAAAGTGCATCCGCAGCTGCATTTGCCTTTCCTTCATAGTTCGTATGAAGTCCTCCATTGGCTCCTTCCACCAAAATCTTATCCATCTCAGACCCAACTGCAAGCCCTTTCAGCAGGTCCACCGCCGAGATCATAACACCTTTCTTTCCTGTCTTTTCTTCAAAAGACATCAGATTCGGCCTTGTGCCTGCTCCCCAGAACCATGCAGAATTCGCCGGATTGAGCCCCTGCTCTTTTCTTTTCTGATTCAGAGGATGTGCAGACAATATCTCATAACTTTTCTTCATCATATCACAGAACACTTCATTTTCCGGCAGATACTCTCCGATTTTCTTCGTCAAAATGTCATGCGGCGGGGTCAGCTCTATCACTTTTCCTTCCTTCCACACAAGCAAGTGGCGGTAACTCGTTCCCACATAGAACTCATATCCTTCTCTTTTCAGCCCTTCCTTCAGTGCTTCCATCAAAACTGCCGCGTCCTCAGTACTGATCTCGCTGGAGCTGTGATCCACCATTCTCTTTTCTTCATAACAGCTTTCTTCTTCCGAAAGCGTTACCAGATTACACCGAAATGACACATCTGTCTTTTTCATATCCACTCCGATGCTGAGCGCCTCGAGCGGCGAGCGGCCTGTATAATAAATCTTTGGATCATATCCAAGTACTGACAGATTTGCTGTATCACTTCCCGGACTCATTCCTTCCGGAACCATATAGGCAAGTCCTACCTCACCTTTTTTTGCAAGTCTGTCCATCGTCGGTTTATCTGCTGCTTCAAGCGGTGTCTTCCCCGACAATTTTTCAATCGGTTCATCCGCCATCCCATCTCCTAAGACTATGATATATTTCATTCCACTGCGCCTCCTTACCCTTTTGACTTTATTCTTTCACCCGGAGCATTTTTCGAATCTGAGGATATTTTTCTGCACCTCTTTCAAAATCGCCCTCTTTCATAACTGATGTCACGAAACCAAATTCACCTTCCACACCTTCAGGCTTTATAACTGTAATCTCGCCAAAAGTCTGTTCCAATTCTTCTTTTAACGTCTCTGTCCCCTTTATGCGTACAAAGAAACGATTTTCTCGCTCACTTTTGTCTTCTAAAACCATTTTTTCCTCTGACCAGACTGTCATCATACTCTGTCTCGGATATTTTGCCGCTTCAATAACATCAGCCACAACTGCGCTTGCCGTAGGGAGTTTTCCTGCTCCGCTTCCATAGAACATTGCATCTCCAAGCATATTCCCTTTTATAAAAATCGCATTAAATACATCTTCTACATTGTAGAGCGGATGCTTTTTCCCTAAAAGACAAGGTGCCACGACTGCTCCTAATCTTTCGCCGTTCTTTCTGCAGGTTGCAAGCAGCTTGATCTTCATTCCCATCGCCTTTGCATACTGCATATCCTGCAAAGTAATATCGGTGATTCCCTCCGTATAAATGTCCTCAAACTCCACTTGTTTCCCACAAATCAAAGAAGATAAAATTGCAATCTTTCTGCATGCATCGTGACCATCCACATCTGCGCTCGGGTCACGCTCTGCATATCCCATCATCTGAGCTTCTTTCAACACTGCATCATAATCTGCATCTTCGTGATACATCTTACTAAGCATATAGTTGGTCGTACCGTTCAAAATTCCGGTAACCTCCTCAATATCATCCGCCGAAAGTGACGTATTCAAAGGACGGATAATCGGAATACCGCCACCAACACTCGCCTCAAATAAGAAATTCAAATTCTTTTCTTTTGCAATAGCAAGCAGCTCTGCACCATGCTTTGCCACAAGCGCTTTGTTGGAGGTCGCCACATTTTTCCCCGCCAAAAGACTTCTCTTTACAAAGGTATATGCCGGTTCAACTCCGCCCATCACTTCTACCACGACTTTGATCTCTTCATCATTTACAATCTCTTCAAAATCATGTACAATCAATTTTTCTATAGGACTTCCCGGAAATTCTTTCAAATCCAAAATATATTTAATTTCTAAAGAATCCCCTGTTTTTTGATTGATTAAATCCCGGTTTGTCTGAATTACTTCCACAACTCCGGATCCAACTGTTCCATATCCTAATACTGCTATTTTTGTCATATCGTACTTACTCCCTGCCTACAATTTTCAAATAGTGAACACCTTGATTTTCCTCTATCTCCGCAACCATATCGGATATATTTCCGGTTGTAGATAAAATCTCTACACTCAAAGTCAAAGTCGCCACTCCGTTCAGTGGAATACTCTGATGTATAGTCAGTATATTCGCACCGTATTCTGCGACATCTCTCAAAATTTCAGCAAGAAGCCCCGGTGTGTCATCCATCTGCACCACCAAGGTAATCGTCTGCCCTTTTTCATTTTCATGAAACGGGAAAATATCGTCTTTGTATTTATAAAAAGAACTCCTGCTAATTCCAATCTGATCTGTTGCTTCCTGTATCGTCAATCCTCTCTCAGACGCCAGCAGTCTCTTTGCTTCCACCACTTTGATAAGGACTTCCGGCAACGCTTTTTTCTTGACTACAAAGTATTTTGTCTTATCCATGATTACTCCTCCATGCTCTGTGCTTTTAAGTATGCGTTCATAAACAGATCAATGTTTCCGTCCAGCACACTCGACACATTTCCGCTTTCTACATTCGTCCGATGATCTTTCACCAATGTATATGGCTGCATGACATAAGAGCGGATCTGATTGCCAAATCCAATTTCTTTTATCTCTCCACGAATGTCTGACACCTTTTCTGCCTGTTCCTGTTCTTTCAGCAGATACAGCTTTGCCTTCAGCATCTGCATTGCCTTCTCTTTATTATTATGCTGCGAGCGCTCATTCTGGCACTGCACTACAATTCCAGTAGGAATATGTGTAATACGGATTGCCGAAGATGTCTTGTTGACATGCTGACCTCCCGCACCACTTGCCCTGTATGTATCAATTTTCAGATCATCGTCATTGAGTTCAATGTCAATATCGTCCTCAATATCCGGAACAACATCACAAGATGCAAACGATGTCTGTCGTTTTCCAGCCGCATTAAACGGCGAAATGCGCACAAGACGGTGTACCCCTTTTTCCGACTTGAGATACCCGTAGGCATTCTCTCCATTCACCTGAAAAGTAACTGCCTTTAAGCCGGCTACATCTCCGTCCAAAAAGTCCAGCACTTCCACGGAAAATCCTTTTCGCTCCGCCCATCTTGTATACATACGGTATAACATATTCGCCCAGTCACAGGACTCTGTTCCGCCTGCTCCTGCATGCAGTGTCACAATTGCATTGTCTTTATCATATTCCCCGGAAAGCAAGGTCTGAATACGAATCTCCTCATATCCTTGTTGAAATGCAGTCAGTTCACTTTCAATCTCCGGCAGAAGACTTTCATCATTCTCATCATATGCCATCTCAATCAAAACACCGATATCCTCATAACTTGTTGTAAGCTGTGATACTTTCTCCAAAAAATCTTTCAGACTCTTCAGTTCTTTCATGACCACCTGAGAATTTTCCGTATTCTCCCAAAATCCCGGTTCTTCTATCTTTCGTTCTAACTCTTCTACCTGTTTTTCTTTTCCAGACAGGTCAAAGTGAATCCCTCATTTCCTTCAATGGTTCTTCATATGAGTTTAATATACTTTTAAACTGATCTAATTCGACCACGTTCTCACCTCTTATTCTTTATTTTCTTCCACAGCACTGTTTGTATTTTTTACCGCTTCCACATGGGCAAGGATCATTTGGATAAACTTTCTTTTCCTGACGTTTCTTCGGTTCATGCGCTGCCGTATCATCTTTGTTTGTGCCGGTTACTTTTGCAACCTGTTCTCTTTCCACCTTCTGTTCAAGCTGAACATGGAACAACATACGAACTGTATCTGCTGCAATTGCAGATGTCATCGCTCCAAACATATCATATCCAACCATCTTGTACTCTACAAGCGGATCTCTCTGTCCATATGCCTGAAGACCGATTCCCTGACGAAGCTGATCCATATCATCAATGTGATCCATCCATTTTGCGTCGATTACCTTCAAAAGGACAACACGTTCAATCTCACGCAGCTGTTCTGGTTCTGGGAACTCAGCCTCTTTTGCCTCATATCCTTTCACTGCATGTTCTTTTAACATCTGTTTCAATTCTTTCTGAGACATCTCTTTTACTTCTTCAAACGCTACTGGTTTTAAAAGCAATGATGCATACAGATCACGGTTCAATGCATCTAAATCCCACTCATCAGATTCTGTGTCCGGAGATGCACACGCATCCACTGTGTTCTCCACATACTCTGTAATCATATGATAGATTGAATCTCTCATGCTCTCCCCATCAAGCACTCGACGTCTTTCCTCGTAGATGATCTCTCTTTGTTCATTCATAACCTGATCGTATTCCAACAGGTTTTTACGGATTCCAAAGTTATTTCCTTCCAGCTTCTTCTGTGCTTTTTCAATTGCGCTGGACAACATCTTATGTTCAATCTGTTCTTCATCTTCCACACCTAATGTATTAAATACGCTCATCAGTTTTTCAGATCCGAACAGTCTCAGCAGATCATCTTCCAGAGAAATGTAAAATCTGGATTCTCCCGGGTCTCCCTGTCTACCGGAACGACCACGGAGCTGATTGTCAATACGTCTTGACTCATGACGCTCTGTACCAATAATCTTCAATCCTCCGATTGCCTTTGCCTCATCGTCCAGCTTGATATCGGTACCACGACCTGCCATGTTCGTCGCGATTGTAACCGCGCCATGCACACCTGCCTGTGCTACAATCTCAGCTTCCATCTCATGGAATTTTGCATTAAGGACATTGTGCTGAATTCCTCTTTTCTTCAGCATATTGCTCAGAAGTTCTGATGTCTCAATTGTAATAGTACCTACAAGTACAGGCTGTCCTGTCTCATGTGCTCTTACGATTTCCTCGATTACTGCTTTGAATTTTTCATCTTTTGTCTTATATACAGCATCATCCAAATCTTTACGAAGAACCGGAAGATTCGTTGGAATCTCCACTACGTCCATTCCGTAAATATCACGGAACTCTTTTTCTTCTGTAAGAGCCGTACCTGTCATACCACTCTTCTTTTCATATTTGTTAAACAGATTCTGGAATGTGATTGTCGCAAGTGTCTTGCTCTCTCGTTTTACTTTTACATGCTCTTTCGCTTCAATTGCCTGATGAAGTCCGTCAGAATAACGGCGTCCCGGCATAATACGTCCGGTAAATTCATCTACGATCATAACCTGATCATCCGCCACAACATAATCCTGATCTCTGAACATCAAATTATGTGCACGAAGCGCCAAAATAATATTGTGCTGGATCTCTAAATGTTCCGGATCCGCAAGATTCTCGATGTGGAAGAATTTTTCTACCTTCTTCACACCTTCTTCTGTCAGGTTGATATTCTTCTCTTTCTCATTGACGATAAAATCACCTGTCTCTTCGATGTCCTCGCCCATGATCGCATTCATCTTAGAAAACTCGCCGCTTGCCTCACCACGTTCAAGCTGTCTTGCAAGAATATCGCAAGCCTCGTATAACTTCGTAGACTTTCCACTCTGACCGGAAATAATAAGTGGTGTTCTCGCCTCATCGATCAATACAGAGTCGACCTCATCGATTACCGCATAGGAAAGTCCTCTCTGTACTAACTGCTCTTTGTAGATTACCATATTATCTCTCAGGTAATCGAATCCAAGTTCATTGTTTGTCACATATGTGATGTCACAGTTATATGCCTCACGACGTTCGTCGTTGTCCATCTCATTTAAAACAACGCCTACTGTAAGTCCTAAAAATCTGTGAACTTGTCCCATCCATTCCGCATCACGCTTTGCAAGATAATCATTGACTGTTACGATATGTACTCCTTTTCCCGCCAACGCATTCAGATACGCCGGAAGTGTCGATACCAAAGTCTTTCCTTCACCTGTTCTCATCTCCGCAATACGTCCCTGATGCAGTACAATACCACCGATCAGCTGCACACGGTAATGTTTCATATGAAGTGATCTCGATGCCGCTTCTCTTACTGTCGCAAATGCTTCCGGAAGGATATCATCCAATGTCTCCCCGTTTGCCAGTCTTTCTTTAAACTCTTTTGTTTTATCTCTCAACTCTTCATCCGTCAATTTCTGCATATCCTCGTCCATCGCCTCAATGCGGTCAACAATCGGATAGATTCTCTTTAACTCATGATCACTGTGTGTCCCAAAAATTTTTTCTAATAAGCTCATACTTTACTCCTTATTTACGAATTTACTCTAATCTCCATTTTATCACTATATACATTGCAGTTCAACAAATTTATAAACTGTTCACAAACTCTTTCGCAAATGGTCACATTTTTTTTACGTTCTCGTATGGAATCTGCCCACCAAACAAATCTAGTGCACTTCCAATTGTAAAATTTAACTTCTCTTTTCCCGCACACCGAAATGCTTCCAAATCTTCCAGACTTCCTATTCCGCCTGCATAAGTAATCGGTATACCATCCCACTTTGCAAGCAGTTCCACAAGCGGCAGTTCTACTCCTGATGATTTTCCCTCCACATCTACCCCATGTATCAGAAATTCATCACAGTAATCTGAAAGCTGGTCCAATAATGATATCGTCACCTTCACATTGGTGAATGTCTGCCATCGGTTTGTCACAATATAGTAAAAATCCTCTTTTTTTCTGCAGCTTAAATCAAGCACGATTCGCTCTTTTCCGACTGTCTCCTTGAGTTTTTGCAAATTCTCCCACTTTACTTCTCCATCTCGAAAAACATATGATGTGACAATGACGTGACTTGCTCCTGCATCCAGATATTCCTTCGCATTCTCTGCGGTAACTCCTCCACCGATCTGCATTCCTTGCGGATATGCACGCAGTGCCTCCAACGCCTGCTTTTTTGTGGCATCAAAATATTCTGATGTACTTGGATTCAGCAATATAATATGTCCTCCTCGAATACCATCTTTTCGATAGAGATTTGCATAAAACCGCGCATCATATTCCGAAGTAAAATTTGTGATTGCCTGATCACCTTCATCTTTCAGTGACCCTCCGACAATCTGCCTGACAGCTCCATTATGTATGTCAATACAAGGTCTGAATTGCATATTTCTTCCCTCACTTTTGCAATTTTCGTTTAGTATAGCATTTTTTGCCAAAAAAAGGAACGCTTTTTCACGTTCCCTTCCATAAATAATTATTTTGTTGCGTCATTTACGTTTTTGTCAGTCGTCTTATCCGGTGTCTGGTCTGTCGCATCATCCGTCATATCCCTGACACCATCTCTTACATTGTCAACACCTTTTTCTACATCGTCGACACCATCTTTCACGGCATTGCCCAGATCATCGATCACACCATCTCCATTGTTGTCTTTTGTCGGATCGGTTGTCGTATTTTTGTCGGTTGTTGTATTGTTTGCCGCATCATCTTTTGTATTGCTTCCACAGCCTGTTGTTGAGCAAAGTACTCCAACGCACAGCATACACAAGATTACTTTTTTCAATTTTTTCATTTTTTTACTCCCTTTCTTTCATGTAGTACCATTAAGAATTACTTCTTATCATGTAATATCTGCATTTTTCTCAAATATATACTTCACTTTTCATTGGGAGTTTTTTCCTTTTTTTGACTATTTTTAAAATTGGATCACGTCGCTCATATCGTAAAGACCGGCTCCTTTTCCTTTCAGGAACTTTCCTGCCTCCACTGCACCTTTTGCGAACACCGCTTTCGAATATGCAGTATGTTTGAATTCAATGACTTCATCTTCTCCTGCGAAAATCACCTCATGCTCTCCTACAATTGTGCCGCCTCTCACTGCTGAAATTCCAATCTCCTTTTTCTCACGTTTTTCACGCACCTGGCTTCTGTCATAAGTATAACGGTATTCATTGTCCAGTGCTTCATTGATCGAATCCGCCATTGCAAGTGCAGTTCCGCTCGGCGCATCCACTTTCTGATTATGATGTTTTTCGACAATCTCAATGTCAAACCCCGCTGGTGCAAGCACTTTTGCCGCATCCTGAAGCAGTTTTAATAACATATTGACTCCCAATGACATATTCGCAGATTTTAAAACCGCAACTTTCTTGCTTGTCTCTTCTACTTTCTTTAGCTGCTCCTCTGATAACCCTGTAGTGCACAGTACAACCGGAACCTGTTTTTCCACACAGTAGTCAAGCAGCCCGTCCACTGCTGCCGCGTTCGAAAAATCAATGATTGCATCTGCCTTGATATCACACTTTTCAATACTTTCAAATACGGGATAATCATTCGCAATTCCAGTATAGGCATCTATTCCTGCTGCCATCTCGACATTCGGGTCTTCTTTTACTATCTTACTGATAACTTGTCCCATTTTTCCATTGCAGCCATGCATAATCAATTTTGTCATATTCGTTTCCTCCCTGTTCACAGTTATTTATATTATAAAATAACACAAAAAAAGAGAGTTTGCAAAAACAAACTCTCCT
>OASY01000932.1_pt1 | contig 15418 bp, 12 predicted proteins | sample 1501231 | NCBI WGS metagenome assembly OASY01 (sample SAMEA2579917, study PRJEB22360) | human gut metagenome | biome: human gut; feature: human-associated habitat; material: faeces | place: Denmark | collected 2008/2010 | reverse complement strand
GGCAACGCTGTGGCGGATATCGTCACCTTCGGCCGTATTTCCGGTAACAGCGCCGCGGCTTACGTCGGCAAGTAATCGGAAATCATAGTTTCAGGCGCCCTGCTCCCGACAGAGGGCTTTGAAAACACAAAGCGCGTCGGTTTTTATCCGGCGCGCTTTTTTATTGTCTTAACGGAGCCCTCAGGCGGTAAGAGCCTGGGGATCAGGCGTGAGAGAGTCTCCCCTGCCCGAGTGACCGCGCGAGAAACCGCCTGAAAGCCGGAATCCGGGTGAGGAAGAGCCAGGTCGCTGCCCCGATCAGAAGCCCGGCCACCGCGCCTCCGATGACATCGGTCGGAAAGTGCGCGAAAAGCCAGAGGCGGGAAAAGGCGATGAGGAGCGCGGCCGGAACCGCGGCCGCGGCGAGTTTCCACTCCCGGCTCGCGAGAAGCACCCCGACCGCGGTGAACGACGCCGCCGTGTGCCCCGAGGGGAAGGAGAACGTCGCGGGGCACGCCTCAAGCATCGCGACCCCCGTCTCAATCGCGCACGGTCTCGGGCGGGCAAAAAGGTGCTTCAGAATTCCATTGCTGACGCAGACATCCGCCGCGAGCGCCGCGAAAAGCGCGATCCCGACCGGGCGCGTCCGTCTGAAGAGCGCGAGCAGCGCGGCCAGCGCGATCCAGATTTTTCCGCTGTTCCCGGCGTCTGTCGCCGCCATCATGACGGAATCAAAAGCCGTTCCGTGCATCGCCTGAAGCGAGAGGAGAAAAGACATTTCAGTCATTTTTGACACCAACCTTCTTATGTATGAGGCGGTTTCCGGGAAACCGTCCCATTGGGGATTTATTCAGGGGGGGCTTCAGGCTTTGACTGGGATCCGGGAGAAACCGGCTGCCCGGCTTCGCCTCAGCGATCCCGCGAGGAACACGAGGTAAACGAACGCTGAGAGGCTCCAGTCGAGGAGGAAGGTCGCCGCGTTGTGGCTCGGGAAGTGGTAGCCCCGCATCATCTGCACGACGCCGCAGATCGTTCCAAAAATCACCGCGAGGAATAGCCCGAGATACGCCGCGCCGGGACGGCGCCGCCGGAAAGCGAACCAGAAGGGGAGCAGGCTGAAGCCGGTGCCCGCGAAGCCTCCCGGCCAGCAGTTACCGGGCGCGGAGAGAGTGAACCCGAAATGGGGATCGAGAATCGGGTGCGTGCCGCCGAAATACGTGGTCGCGACCGGGCAGTACACCCCGGTCATATTCTTCAGAACTGAGACCGCGGCGACGCAGACTGCCATAGCGGTCACGATGTACGCGGCTTCCGGCACCGAAATGCGGGGCGAGATTCTGCCCCGGTCCTGTCGGGCCACCGCGATCACCGCGGCGAGAACCGCGATCGTGATCAATTTCGCCCATTTATGGAAAAGCGTGAAAAGCTCGTTCCCCTGGAACGGGAACGTGCCGCGCGGCGCGAAGAACCGTTCCATCGCGAGGTCGATCGACACCGGGTGAAACGCGATGAGAGCGGCAAGGAGCAGAAGCGGAATGATCGCTTCCACCGTGACCGCGAGGAGCCGTGTTTTCATAAGGCAAAGGCTGACGCCGGAGAAACCCCGCGTCAGAGAAAAAATTGAGACGATGAAAGTCTCGGCTCCTGCCTGTAAAACCCCCGTTCAAAACGGGTCAAAGTGAGGTGAAGAAAAAAAGCGGATCCTGAGACGCCCTTCACGAGGGGAAAAGACCATCGTCGGCAGAGCGTCTGAAACCGATCGGTCCGCGGCCGGAAGTCACCCGGCATATGCCTCATCAATCCGCGGTCAGGCTTTCCGAGCGGCAGCGAGGGACGCGCCCGAGCCGCGTCGCGCGGCCGCGATCAGGAACGCGAGGTACACCCAGGCGGAAAGACTCCAGTCGATCAGGAATGTCGCGAGGTTGTGGCTCGGAAAGTGGTATCCCCGCATCATTTGAAAGAGACCGCAGAGGGCGCCGAAGAAAATGGCGGCGATGAGACCCGCGCGGGCGAGCGCCGGGCGGCGGCGCCGGAACGCGAACCAGAGAGGAATCAGGCTGAAGCCGGTGCCGGCGAAGCCTCCCGGCCAGCAGTTCCCGGGGACTGAGACACGGAATCCGAGGCTCGGCGTGAGAATCGGGTGCGTCCCGCCAAAGAATGTGGTGGAAACCGGGCAGTAGACACCGGTCATATGTTTCAGAAGAGAGACCACACCGACGCAGAGGAGCATCGCGGTAATGAAATAGGCCGCTTCGGTAACCGTCACCCGGGGTGAAGGTTTCTTCCGGTCTGTCAGTGCCGCGGCGATGACCGCGATCCCCACGAGCGCCGTGACTAGCTTTGCCCACTTATGAAAGAGAACGAGAAGCGGCGCGTTCCGAAGCGGAAAGACTCCATCCGGCGCGAAGAACCGCTCCACCGCGAGGTCAATCGAGACCGGGTGAATGAGGATGAGAGCGGCTAGCAGCAGAATCGGGACAATCGCTTCCGCTGCCGCCAAAGGAATCCGTCTAGTCATGTAACTCAAAAATGCCGTCCGGACACCGCGCGGTGGAGGAAAAATGACACATCAATTCTGATATCGGCAATGTGAGAGCTGAGTCAGAATCGCGGAAAGACGCCCGGTTTCCGGGAAAGAAAGAGAGGCGGCATTACGAATTCCGTATGCCGCGCGAGTCTTTAATCCGATTGACATTACCCCATCCTTGAGGGGAATCAGGAATCCTGGGGTCACAGTAACCTGGCGAGCTTTTTTGCCTCTGTCGTTTCTTCGTTACCTTTTTCTCTTTTACCGTGATTCAGAAAAGAAATTTTCCGTGTCTTATAAAAAAGTTTTTTGACCCCTTGAAAAAATAAAAAACGCCCCCATAATACATATTGCAAGGGGATGAAAAGAAGTACAGAGCTTCCACCCATCCCAGCAAAGAAATCAGTGTTAAGTCACTGTAAATTAAGTGTTGACCGCTCAGACGACGGCCATAATGGAGTGTGTATTATGGCAAATGTTCCTACTATTTTTGATGAATCCCCTCTGAACATCTTTGATCCGTTTGATGTGTTCTCTGGTTTCAAATTCCCGGATCCTTCCACTACGGTTTTTGGCAAGAACGCTGACCGCCTGATGAAGACTGATATCCGCGAGACCGACAAGGGCTATGAGCTCGCGATCGACCTCCCGGGCTTCAAGAAGGAAGAAATCTCCGCTGAACTGAAGGACGGCTATCTCACGGTTTCCGCCTCCAAGAGCCACAAGGAAGAAGAGAAGAAGGAAGGTCACCTGATCCGTCAGGAACGCTCTTCCGGCTCCTGCGCCCGTACGTTCTATGTGGGTGAAGGCGTGAAGCAGGCGGATTGCAAGGCCTCTTACGAAAACGGCATCCTGACGGTCTCGATCCCGAAGATCACGAAGGAAGAAAAGGCCGCGAAGCAGATGATTTCGATCGCCTGATCGGAGCTTAATCTGAGCGGCGGTCCTCCACCGTAAAAACTGGAAGACAAAAAGAACCCGCGATACGCCTCACCCAGGCGCGCCGCGGGTTTTTTCTTTAAGCCCCTCAAAGGATATGTTTTTATAACGCCTCTTCATTGAGGAGCTCTTTTTGTTATTCAGACTCGGCGCGGCGCCATCTTCAGGCGTCCGCTGTCTTTTATTCGTTCTCAGTGATCGCTCTTGATCCCGGCGCTGCACATCGAAAGCAGCGCGTCATGCGTCGGACCGTACTGACGGCAGTACGTGTAGTAGGCGGCGAGCGACGCGGCGGTCGTGTGCTCCGCGTAGATCCCGCGGTGCGCGAGTTCCGCGCGGGCGGGGAGGATATCCTCTTCCGCGGCGCAGACGATGCGGATCTTATGCTTCCGGATCATCGCGAGGATTTCGTCCGCCCGGGCGGGCTTTCCGATCGCGATCCCTTCCGCCATCGTGGGTTTCGGGGTAATGGAGACGATATGCTCCGCGCCCTCCGCGATCGTTTCGGCGAACGGCGCGCAGTTCGCGCCCTGGACCGCGATCACCTGCGGAAAGTGATCGATCGCGCCCGAGGCATAGAGGTGCTCAAGCGCCTTCACGGCACCGATAAAGAGCGTCCCGTTCCCAAGCTCGATAAAGATGTTCTCAGGCATCCGGTGCAGCTGCTCAAAGACTTCGTAAATATAGGTCTTCGTTCCTTCATAGAAGAAGGGGTTGAAAACGTGGTTCGCGTAGTACGCGCCTTCATCCCGCACCTTCGCGCGGCAGACATCGGCGCAGTGATCACGATCCCCCGGCACCACCACCGCCTTCGCCCCGAACGCCTCGATCATCGCGATCTTTTTCGGGCTGGTGCCTTCAGGCACGTAGATCTCGCACTCAATTCCGGCGCGCGCCCCGTACGCCGCGACCGCGATCCCAGCGTTGCCGGACGAGTCCTGGACGCACTTCTTCACCCCGATCGACTTCATGTGAGCGACGAGCGCTGCCGCCCCGCGGTCCTTGAAGGACAAGGTTGGCATCATGTAATCCATCTTCACGAGGACGTCGTCCGAGAACGGAATCACGAGCGACATTCCTTCCCCCATCGTGACCTCTTTCCACGCGTCCCCTTCGAGCGCCATGAAAGCCCGGTACCGGAAGAGGCTCCAGGTATCGCGGTCAATCTTCGAGTCGTCCCAGGCCGGAGGCACGAAGTCCAATTCAAAAAGTCCGCTGCAGTCACACGCCGGCGCCTTCGTATCGGTCGACACTTTCTTTCCGCAGCAGGTACAGACGAAATTCATGATGGAATCCTCATAGGGTGGGATGAGTCCGGGAACGACTCTGATGACAGACATTCTACCTAGGGACTCTGCGTCTGACTGATACAGTTTGGTACTATCTCACTGATACAGATCGAAAGGAAGGAAGTTCCCGTGGAAGCGAAGAAAAAACCGGTGGTGTCAGTCGCCATTCATATCCGGAAAAACGGGAGACTCCCGGTCGGGAAGCAGATCACGCGGGAACTGATCCGGCTTCGGAGCCGCGGGGCGCTGAAACCCGGGGACCGGCTCCCCGGGATCCGGAGTCTCGCCTCTGACCTCGGTGTCGCCCCGAACACGGTTGCCGGCGCCTACGCGGAGCTCGCCGCGACGGGATTCGCGGTTTCAAAACCCGCCTCCGGCTACTTCGTCGCGGAAACAAAACCAATTCCAGAACCCCCTCGCCCCGCGCACCCGCCGGTTCACGCCCGCCCGTTGACGCGGAAAGCGGAAGCGGCCCGAAGCGCCGCGGCCGCGGGTTCCGGAAATTTTGAGAACCGCCCGTTCAAGATCTATGGGTCGGCAATGGAGAAGACGGTCGAACGGGACTGGGTGAAGATCGCCGCGTCCACCGCCCGAAGCCCCTGGCGGCACACCTTTTACAGCCCGCCCGCCGGCTACGCTCCCTTACGGAAAGTGATCGCCGCGAAACTCCGGGAAACGCGCGGAATCGTGTGCGGGGAGGAGAACATCGTCATTACGACGGGAAGCGTGCAAAGTCTCTCGCTTATTGCCGGCACGCTTTTCACGCCGGGCGACGCCATTCTCACCGAAGCCCCGATACTCCCGCTTGACGCAAAGGTGCTCGATTTCGCGGGGCTCCGCCGGATCCCGGTGCCGGTGGATCGGGAGGGCATGGTGTTTACGGCGCCTGAAGGCGTCCTGAAACCGAAGGGGATTCTCATTACCCCGGCGAGCCAGATGCCGATGTCGGTTCCGATGGCGGACGCGCGGCGAGCCGCGATCCTACGCTGGGCGCTTGATACGGGGGCCTGGATTCTCGAAGAGGATACGGATGGGGTCGTGACGCTGGGCGACAAACCCCGCTTTCCCATCCGGTCGCTCCCGGGGGCGGATGAAGCCGTGATCTATATGGAGAGCTTTACGCTGCAGGTGTTCCCGGGGCTGAGGCTCGCCTACGCCGTGCTCCCGGAACCGCAGGCGGAGGCGCTCGCCGGCGCGAAACTCCTCACGGACCGCTTTACGTCGGAATCGCTCCAGGCCGCGCTTGCCGAGTATCTCGAGAGCCCCGGCTCCGCTCATCACATCCGGAAGATGGCGAGAAACTACCGGAAGCGCTTCGCGCTCCTCCGGGATGCCCTTCGTTCGTCACTCGGCGCTCTTGGCCGGGTGTCAGACACCGAAGCCGGTCCTCACCTCGCTCTCCTTCTTGACCCCGCTATTCCCGACACCGCATTGCAGGCCGCGCTAGAGAGGGACGGAATCACCGCGAGAGCGTTGAGCAGCTTCACGGACGCCCCAGCCGGAACGAACGGACTCCTTCTCGGGTTTGGAACATTTACGGAAAAGGAAATCCTCTCAGGCGCCGCCCGTATCGCGGAACGCGCGAAGGCGCTTTACGCCGCGGTCAACCCCCGCTGACGCCGTTCCTCTTTCTCAAAGTCAAAAAAAACCGGCTGATCATAAACGCGATTAGCCGGATAACACTAGAGTCAAAGGAAAGAAGTCACACACTACACGCTGCCCCCACTGCACTGCTTTGCACGTTGGGGCTGCTCGGAGATTTTCCTTACAGATCATCTCCTTGCAGAATTAACAATAGACTCTTCACGTGATTGCGCGCGGATCAATTGCAACCAAACAATGCAGTGAAGGAAGTTTTTCGCATCTTGGATACAAATAGCGGCAGATGACGTATTTTTCCCGACCGCAGATAAAAAATTCCGGCATTTCTCGTGAAAATGCCGGAAAAATTCACAGTTCAAAGGATGAGAGATTCCACTTCACACTCTGCATCTCGGGTACTCACCGAGACTGGCTGTCGCTGCGGGATCTGCAAACCCGCACCTCTTGCGTAGTGAATAATTTAGCCGAATTACCTGCAACATTCCTCCATCAATTGCAACAAAATCTTTTAACAACAACCGGGAACGGCACGGGCGGAACTTCCGGTGCGATTTCGGGGTTTTCGTGTAATCACCTGGATTACCTCCAACAGAGCAGATAAATTCCGGCATTTCCCGTGGGACTGCCAGAAAAATTGAAACTTGTTCAAAGGATAGAACAACTTCCTGATTATTCAGGAGATTCCGATATATCAGCAGCTTTTCCGACGAAGCAGGTTTGGAAAGACCTGCTCGGTCGGACGTCACTGCGGACACGGAAAATTTTCGTCTGCACTGCCTCTGATGTGAAACCCGGCGATGGGTCCCGCACGAGCCGAGACAGGAATCGCTCCCTGTCAGGACCCTTTGGCAGTTTGATTTCGCGCACAAACCCCGCAGACTTAAGCTGATGTTCCACAGCCTGCCAGCACCTCTCAATGCTGACCGGGTCGTGCTCGCCGTTCTTAACGCAGTAGGCCAGGAGTGCGCTGTAGATGTCTCGGGACACCAGCGTATCGCTGCCGCCCAATGAATGCCATCGCTGTTGCAGCGGTTTCCTGGTATAGGTCTGCGTTCTGTGGTCATACTGACTCATACGCAGTTTCCGGGTATCAAGTTCATTTACCGTCAAGGCAGCACTTTCAGCCTTCCTCTTGAGTCGCTGAACAAATAATCCCGATGCCTGGCGCTGAGCGCTTCTTCCAAAATTACGTTGATAGCTCCTATAGCTGATTGTCTCGAGGTTGACCGTCCCGGCCTGCTCTAAGATCGAGTTAATAAGCGCACCGTGGTCGCGCTTTCGTGTCTCTGCCGCTCGGCGATACAGGTCAGCCAATTCTCGTAACAGTTTTTCATAGTGATTGGAACGCTTCCACACTCGCGCCCCTTTCTTTATCATTCCGCTGGGTTCGTAATTCTCTGGATTCATTGCCCGAAGTGACCGGTCCATCTTCCTACGCAGATTCCTGATCCTTGCCCAGGGTATTTCTCCGTAAGGGGAAAGGAACGTAAATCCGGCGAAATTCGGGCTGACCATCGCCACTTTGGAGGGACCGATATCAAGACCTATCGTCTCGCTCTTCGGGGCAAACACATGACGCACCGGAGGCAGACCGACCATGACAAGCTGGACGAACCACCGTTCTCTGCAGTTCATCATCCGGCGGACAATGCGGCAGATCTTGACCTGTCTCGGGCTGTCTTCCGGTCCAAGCGCTTCCCGAAAGTAATCCGTGTGCTTTATAAGAGCCGGAAACCGATAACCTTTCCAGACAACAGACTGCAGCTGTGGTTTCCACATAATTCCGCTGCCGTTGCCGCTGCAGCTGTACATGGAATGAAGTCCGCGCCGCTTGGTTTTAAATCGGGGACGTCCGCCCTTAGCATAGATATAGCGCTCCAGTGCCCGCCACACGGTAAAACCGATGAACTTAGCTTCATTAAAGCCAATCAGATTGGTTTTGCCGGACGCTTTGCGGTGGTTAGCGGCCATATCGCCAAGGCCGAACTCATTGAGTCCGTATTTTTTCTGAATTCTTTTGAGTTCAGCATTCCGATCCGACACTTTCTTAATGAGGAAAGCGTTCTTCCATTCGGCGCTCTGGCGCATGTGGGTGAGCCTGCCCAGTGCCTGACCGAGCGTGGCGTTGTAAATAGTTCGCCCAAACTCAAAAGCCATAGAGAGCCTCCGCGACTCTTCATCGCCAATTCGAAGCGGAAGCTCGACGACATAATATTGAGATGACGACCCCATTTACAGCTCCGTTAGACCAAATCAGGAACAGGCACCTTTCCTTCAGGTGCCCAATCCCTTTTTGAGTTTCAGGACATAGAAAAGCCCGCTACATTAATTACTAAAAATAACGTTTTAGTAGTTACGTTTAATAATTTTCATAAGGGGCCGAAAATTCGTCCCCGCGAGCACAATCCAATTCTCTTCCCTGCTTTAAATGGGTTTTCTTGTAAAAATATTTTGTTACATTTGGGTTGAAGTGAAACGAATCGACGTTTTTTCTGTTTGTATTTTCAAAAATTCGATGTGTTAAATCGGTGATTTGAGTTATTACAGATTTAACGAGATTCTGGATGGAAGACTCATCCCCCGGCTAATGAGAGGCGACGATTGAAGTTCCAGCCTTCAGACAGTGGATATCGGCGCGAAGGATCAGCCGCCCTAGGTCAGTGCCAAAGCCGCGAGTCACCTGTCGGGAGGAGGTTGCGCCAATCTTTCTGGAGACTGGTTTCCTGAGAACAGCGGATTAAACAAGGAAGTGTTTCTGCTAAGAGACATGAATAGGCAGGGTTTCCGGTGCCGTAATCGCTGATTCGTTCGAAGAGAACAAAAAAAGCCCGGCGATTCCGGAAAGAAACGTCGGGCAAATCTCGTTCAATTTCAAAAGCATGCCTGCGCGCGACACACAGAGACCGCGTCCGGAGGCGACCCGGACAGCTGAGGCTGCCAAGCGCAGAAAAGAATGGACCTCAGCGCGCCTCGCTACTTTATGCCCGCTGACTGCAAAGATGGCTCAGGGAAATGAAACAGAAGTGTTACTGAAAGCGGGACCGCACTCTCCTCTGCCCGCGGCAAATACTTTTGACAAGTGTGTAGTATTTACTCTACACTTTTCCGCAGGTAATAATGATTGCTGATGGTCTTGGGTCGTTTTTGGTTTAGCTAAAATGTGGAGTAACTGCTACACAGACTAATACCATGGACTTTGGAACATACATTCGCGATGCACGGCTCAGACTCCAAGAGGAAGACCGACGCACCTATTCGCTGCGCCAGGTCGCTGAACGAGTCGGCATCGAGCCATCCTATCTTTCCAAGATTGAGCGAGGCATATTTCCTCCTCCATCTGAAGAAACGATTGTGTTAATCGCCCAGGAGCTTCACGAAGACAAAGACGTTCTTCTCGCCATGGCAGGCAAGCTATCCAGCGACCTCAAGGCCATTATTACCGCCCGACCAAAGCTTTTCGCCCAGGTTCTCAGGCAGATGAAGCAGATGCCGGACGATGCGATTCTGGAGATCAGCCGTGAAGTGAAAGACGGCGATTGGTGATAACTGAAGGAGGTCCTCCATGTCTGAGAAAGGCCACACTGTCCAAGTACAACTCCGTACCCATAAGCCCCGCAGCAGCGTTCGTTTAATTGACAATAACGAACTGGAATTCGCCTTTCCCGCGATTGGCAAAGACTGCATACTGCGCATGAATTTCCAGCGCACCCTGCGAGTTCCTGATGATGAAGTCAATAATCTTCCGCCCGGACTAGACCGGTTTGAACTCGAACACGTCGAAGACTATGAAGGCAGGATTCCTCAGAAATGGCTGGAGCACGGCGGACTTATGCTGCCAATGTACCAGGCTGAAGCCATGTGGATCTCCTTCAGGAGCCCCAGAGAATATCCGTTCGCCGTCCGAATCGCGGCAGGCAAAATCTGCGCGGTGACCGGGGATGAATGAAAGCCCGGTCTCGTTAAGGGCACACGGGTTGATGGCGGCAAAGAACAGAATCTTCAGAATTACCTCCCGGTTCCCGACCAACCCTGGATCGACGGCTTCTGCGTAGAAAAGGGAGTCATCCGCCAGTTCGTCGCCGCCCCGCTCGGCGAAGGTCAAACCGCGGAGGAACAGCTGACTGGCAAGGCAGAGTTTGGCGGCATTCAGATTCAGGTTTATCCGCTTAAAAAGGAAAAAAAGCAGGCGGAAGAAAGAAGCTTCTCCTCGTATCAGGAAGATTTCGTCCTCTGCAGCAGGTCAACTCTCAGACCGTCAGAAATGGGACTCGGCGCCGGCGGCCGCATTCATCAGGAAATCTACAAAGACCGCCGTGAGGTCTCGGACTACGATACAACCCGGTCGGCGCGAGCCTATGTCCATCTCGTAAACTCAGCCGATTGGTCAAGGATCACAGGGCTTCCAATGCCCCGCAAACCTATATCCGCGGAGGACTACATCAAGGCTGGGCTTCCTTGGTTCGATTACTACTCTGAAGAGAGCGCGGTTTCGGGGAGCAATAGGCTCGCCGGTCTTAAACCCATTGAAGTGACTGACGGCAACTGGTAATCCTTAATCATCCGACGATCAACTCTAAAAACTCGGGGATATCAGGCCGATCAGCATCGTCTCTGCGGTCCGCCAGTTCATCAATAGCAATTCATTTACCTGAGATAATAGAAACCGCAACGTGATCAGCCATCGGGGTGCCATATGTCTGACGACAAAATCAGTTTTGCCAGCTACACGCTTTCAGGTCTTTTTTGTGACTTACAAGCCCGGCATCCCGAGATTCTTGACGAACTGGCCAATGAGTTCAAAGACTCTTTTGCTTTATTGCCTTGCGGCACGACGCAAAGTGAGAAAGCGTACTTCGCTGAACGTTTCGGAACCCGATGCGATAAAGCTGTTGCGGAAATTCAAACCGACCCGAATTTCCCCATATCCCCGATAATGGCCGCGCTCTGCCGACAGAAATTCATGTCCTATTACACAAGGCAGAGCCTGGTGCTCACCCACAAGAGAGAAGATGGGACAGTCGACTATCGGCTGATAACCGCTAAAGGTGCTGTCACGCAGCATAAGCGGCTTGATACCTCTATCCGCCGGCGGCATATTGGGAGCGATCGCGTCTTCTCCGTGGATCTTGCATCGCACGCGTTTCCGAGCGACATCATAAAGTCCTATACCTTAACGCCGAAGGGCATGATTAGGACCAAGCGAACCATTTTTATTCAGGTGAAAGGCCTCCCCCAGGGATATGGGCCTTTTGCTGATGAGTTGGCTGATGTCGCTTTTATTGATCCCCGCAGCGATGCCTGCCCCGTATTCGAAAGGGCCGGCATGCCTATCGAATTCATAGGCGATGAAATGCGAATTTATCTCGATGAGGAGATACTGCAATTCATTCATTGCAGCACTAATGATCAATTACGGATTCGGTTTTCCATCCGCGTATCCGATTTTTATTTTTTATATTCGCCGATTCCTTCCTCGTTTGACGTCACTGTCGAAGGAGGGCTGTTCGACACATACGGCTTTCACACGGTTTCTGAAATTGAAAATCCACCTTTCCCGGTTGAGGTTTCTCTCAAAGAAAGGATTGATACGGTTATCAGCGTTACCGATTTCGAGAGGCATTGGGATAGAGCAGCGCGTTTGTATTTCGGAGGCTCGGCCACGATTTCCTTCGTTGATCCCGACGACGTTGCTCATCCGGTTTTAGTTCAGGAAGATCTGCTTGCCGAGGCACAGGCTGATGGATTGCACGTGCATTTGAATAATGCGATCGTCGGCTTTCTGAAGAACCGTCAAAACGATCGAATCTGGCTTCAGATTGCCTTTGGCGACAATCCGTATGGCAGTGCGTTTATTCTCTTTCGGGTTTCCCGGTCAGGGGAAAACCTTACGGGCGGTCACTTTTTCTACTCAGAGCAACTGTGGGACATCGAACAGCCACCCAGAGTTTGCTTGGTCTCACGTCGATTGGCGAAGAAACTTTTCACGATCTACCCTCTGCTGCCCCCATACGGATCGCCTGACGAGCTGATCCTCGCTATGTCGTCTCCGTAAAACAAAAGCATCTGCCTTTCCGGCTTGCGCTGAACCCAGAACGGAATAGTTTCTGGAAATTCTGGCGGCCTTCCGCAGATAGCGGGGCAGAGCCTAATTCCGTGAAACAGTAAATCTTTACTAAGATCCTGGCCCGTGATCTAAAAAAAATCCGGCGAACCCGTAAGGGAAACGCCGGAATCAAAGTTTCGTTATCACATTAAAGGCAAAACACCGTTTGACCAGAGCAGCTCCGAAGCGGCCCGGAGCTGATTGAGAACACCACAATGTATCTCAACGTCTGACCTCACTTTACTCCAGATCACGGGAATTCGCATCACCTAAAAAGCAACTCAAGCGTAAATTTTTATCCAGATTTACCCTATATAGTTATGTTTTTATTTAGTTTTGCTATAAATTTAATATATTGATTTAAATAAAAAAATTCCGGCAATCTATAAGAAAGCCGGAATTAAAAAACACGTTCAAAGGAGAAAATTCACTTATGCTCTTCACAGCTCTGCCGTGGCGCAAAACTGAATGGGAAACACCGCTGCGTGTTCCTCATCGCATGAGAATAATGTAGTACCGAAACCTGCAAAGTTCTGCCGCGAATTGCAACAGAATTGTGTCTGATGCAACGCGTCTGAGACACTTTGCCGCCCCTATCCCTGAAATCCGATTAGTTACTGTTTTTTAAGGACAAAAAATGCCGGCGCTCAGGAGAGACCGGCACGGGAAAATTCACAATCCATCGGAGAGATGTCGCCTTCGCTTTCAGGGACCGCGGCGCGCGGTACCCGTTAAAGAAGATTTTTTGTGTCTTCCTCAATGCGTAAGAAAAGCTTATTCCTCTTCTCCGCAAAGAAAGAACCCGAATTGCAACAAAATTATGTCTGTTGCAACACAGGCCTTAAAGAAACTTTCTTCCTTCCGAGTGGTTTCTGTATTGAATTCAGCGTGGTATCGATTCACTTCTTCTTTATCGATCTGTATCTGTGTGTCGGCTGACAGTAGGAAAGAGTTCACTCCCGGACGGTTCCCCCTTCCCTGGCTGAGGAGAGACCTGGGAAAAGGGAATCGCCCGGCGTGAATTCTTAACTGAGAGGCTTCTCGGCCGCGGCGGACTCACCCGCGATCTGGCCATAAACCAGCGCCTCGCAGACGTTAGAAGAGCCCTGATAGATCGAGCCCCAGATGGATCCGAGCTCTCCCGCGACATAGAGGCGGGGGACCGGACGGTCAAATACATCCATCACGCGCGCCTTCACGTCGCGCTTCGGTCCCCCCTGAGTGTTAAGAAGCGCGGGGTACGCCTCAATCGCGTAATACGGTCCCTTCTCAGACAAGGGAGCCGAGAGTGTCGGCACATCGGTTCCAATAAACGCGGACTTCCCGGTCTTCTTGATCTTCCGACCGAACTCGGTGTCGCGGCCCGCCCGGATATCGGCGTTCCACTTCGCGACCTGGGCTTTCAGGGCGTCTGCCGGCACGTGGATCTGCTTCGCAAGCTCCTCAAGCGTATCCGCTTTCTTCACGACACCGCTCTTAATTTCAGCCGAGCTGTCTTCGCTCCAGTGATAGCCTTCGATCCCCGCCGCGTATCCATACTTGAAGTGCGTGGGCCGCCCGGCAAGCCGCCCCGCCTCATCCATCACGATGTAGCAGGGAATCGCCGGATACTTATGCTCCACCCCGTTCAGCGGATTCACGGCATAGATAAAGCCATGGAAATCGACCCCCGCTTCGTTGCAGAACCGCTTTCCGTCCTGATTCACCATGATGTAGTTCGGCGTCATCATCGTGACAAATACCGCTGCCTTGCATCCCGGCACCTTGATGCCTAGCGGGCAGGAGTAAGAGGTCATGTGCCAGAGACGCGCTCCCATTGAGGCCGCCATCCGGAGACCGTCACCCGTGTTTCCCGGGTTCCCGAGCCCGAGGATCTTCGTCCCCTGGGCGAAATTCTGAAGCGACTGGGGGTCGTATTCATAGCCGCCGCAGGCGAGAATCACGCCTCTCCGGGCCCTGACCCGGACGAGTTTTCCGTCATGCTCGACGAGAGCGCCGACCACCGTGTTCCCCTCGCGGATCAGTTCCTTTGCCGGGCTTCCGAGCCAGACCGGGATCTTCCGGTCTGTCTCCACCGCGGTTCTGAGAACCTTGAAGAGCTCGATGCCGCCCGGCTGATGGCCTCCCACGCGGTACTTCGTGATGTTCTCCGCGAACGGCAGATAGGGATAATTCGCGTGACCTGTGACGCGGAGCTTGGACGCGGGCGCGATCCGCTTAAAGAATTCCGGGAGCTTCACCGCCCGCTCGCAGAACGTCCTCACGAGCGCCCCATCCATTTCGTTATCCGCGAAAAGGAAGGTCTTCTCGAGATACTGGTACGCCTCATCCGCGTTCTTCGGAATGATGAAGCCGCCGCCGGACGCCCGGGTATTGCCGCCCCCATCCTTCATCTTCTCGATCACGAGAACCTTTGCCCCGGCGTCATGCGCCGTAATCGCGGCGGCACCGCCCGCTCCGCCGTAGCCGATCACGAGGACATCGGTCTCGGTGTCCCAGTGAGTCTTCGGTTCCGCCTTGGCGTCAGCCGCGGGCGGCGGCGACGCGGGAACCGCGGCCGCCCCCGCGGCCGCGAATTTCAGAAATGTCCGCTTGGAAATAGCAGTCATGGTCTTCTCTCCTTCTGACAAGGTAAAAATCGGCAGCGCGCCGGTAAGCCGGTTTCGAATCCGCAGGTCCGGCTTTTGTCAGTGGCGGCGCTACCGGATATGCAGCTCGCGGCTGAAATCGTGGCAGCGGGCGCATTCGAGCACCGCGGGCTTATGCCCCCGGTGGCACTTCGTGCATTCGATCTTTCCGAGATGGGAATCGTGGGGATTGATTTCGAGGCTGTCTGTCTGCTCGGCAAGTTTTTCGTAGCTTCCGCCGTGGCAGGACAGACACTTCTCTTTTTTGACCGGCGCGGGGTGCGCCGCGTCCGCGTGGCAGGATTCACACTTCAATCCGCGCGCGATATGGCGGGTCGTGGGTAAGAAAGAA
>OASY01000931.1_pt1 | contig 15465 bp, 16 predicted proteins | sample 1501231 | NCBI WGS metagenome assembly OASY01 (sample SAMEA2579917, study PRJEB22360) | human gut metagenome | biome: human gut; feature: human-associated habitat; material: faeces | place: Denmark | collected 2008/2010 | reverse complement strand
GCCGCCACTGTGACGAACCGGAATGCGTGAACTCCTGCATGAGCGGCGCCCTCTCAAGGAACCGCAAAACAGGAATCGTGGAATACGATGAAAAACGGTGCGCCGGATGTTTCATGTGCGTGATGAACTGTCCCTTTGGCGTCCTTAAGCCTGACACCGCCGCCCGCAGCCGCATCATCAAGTGCGATTTCTGCAAGGACAGCGGCAGTGAACCCAGCTGCGTGAAGGCCTGTCCAAAAAAGGCAATCTGGATTGAGGAGGTGCAGTCATGAGATATGTTATCGTAGGAGCCGGCCCTGCCGGCATCAGCGCGGCCAGGCCACTGCGCCAGCTGGACAAAGACGGTGACATCATCCTGGTATTAGAGGATAACCAGGTTCACTCCCGCTGTATGCATCACAAATACCTGAGCGGTGAACGGGATGCAGAAGGAATCAGCTTCATTTCGTCCGACTTCTTTGAACAAAACAGCATAACCTGGTATCCCGGAAAGACAATGGTCCGGCTGGACTGCAAAGAGAGCCGTATCCTGTTGGACGACGGCACCTTCCTCCCCTATGACAGGCTGCTGCTGGCCAGCGGCGCCTACTACCTTCTTCCCCCTGTTCCAGGCCTTAAGGAAGCAGGAAATGTCTACGGCTTCCGCGATTTGTCCGGCGCCCTGGCCATTGACAAGGCGGTAAAGCCAGGGGCCGGGGATGTATGCGGACTGTCCGGCATCTGGCCCAACGCCATGAAGCAGGGCGTCATCGCTGCCAAAAACATGTACGGCATCCCCACCCCCTATGAGGACACATACGCCCTGAAGAACACCATGAACTTCTTCGGCCTGCCGGCACTTTGCATTGGGGATATCAACTGTCTGGACAACCGCGCTCTGGTCATAACAGAGGAGGACAGCAAGAACTACAGAAAGGCCCTTGGTGGAGGACGGCGTATTAAAAAGCATACTGATGGCGGGAAATATCTCAGGCAGCGGCATTTACCAGTATCTGATTAAAAACCAGATAAAATTTCTGCGGCTTTGACACGTCAAAAGGCGCCTATACGTGGGACACGGACCTGTGCCGCGAATAATTTTCACTCCAGATATCACAAAAAACCCCGGAAGATAATCTTCCGGGGATTTTTTACTGTTTGGGCACAATATCAATTCAGATATACTAATTTATGATTTAAGCGTATAAGCTTGCCGAAATTATTCGATGATGCTTACAACTCTACCGGAACCAACGGTTCTTCCGCCTTCACGGATAGCGAAACGAAGACCCTGCTCCATAGCTACCGGATGAATCAGCTCTACGGTCATCTCTACGTTATCGCCAGGCATACACATCTCAACACCCTCTGGCAGATCGCAAACGCCAGTAACGTCAGTTGTTCTGAAGTAGAACTGCGGACGGTAGTTGTTGAAGAAAGGAGTATGACGGCCGCCCTCGTCCTTTGTCAGAACGTAAACCTGAGCGGTAAACTTGTTGTGGCACTTAACGGAACCTGGCTTGCACAGACACTGTCCTCTTTCGATTTCAGTTCTCTGAACGCCACGCAGCAGAGCGCCGATGTTGTCGCCGGCCTGAGCCTCGTCAAGCAGCTTACGGAACATCTCGATACCAGTAACAACGGTCTTGCGGACATCCTCATGGATACCGATGATTTCAACTTCGTCATTCAGGTGCAGAGTACCGCGCTCTACTCTACCGGTAGCAACAGTACCACGGCCGGTAATGGTAAATACGTCCTCTACAGGCATCAGGAACGGCTTGTCTGTCTCACGAACTGGGTCTGGTACCCAAGAGTCAACAGCGTCCATAAGCTCAAGGATCTTGTCGCCCCACTCGCCGGAAGGATCTTCCAGAGCCTTCAGAGCAGAACCCTGAACTACAGGAGTATCATCGCCTGGGAACTCATATTCATTCAGCAGGTCTCTGATTTCCATCTCTACCAATTCAAGCAGCTCTGGGTCATCAACCATGTCGCACTTATTCATAAATACAACGATATAAGGAACGCCTACCTGACGGGACAGCAGGATATGCTCTCTTGTCTGGGCCATAACACCATCGGTAGCAGCTACAACCAGGATAGCGCCGTCCATCTGAGCAGCACCAGTGATCATGTTCTTAACGTAGTCAGCATGTCCTGGGCAGTCAACGTGTGCATAGTGACGATTCTTGGTCTCATACTCAACGTGTGCGGTAGAGATAGTGATTCCACGCTCTCTCTCCTCCGGAGCCTTATCGATATTCTCGAAAGCAACAGCCTCGCCGGTACCTAATCTCTCATGAAGAGTCTTTGTGATTGCTGCGGTTAAAGTTGTTTTACCATGGTCAACGTGTCCGATGGTACCAATGTTACAATGAGGTTTGTTTCTTTCAAACTTAGCTTTAGCCATTTTATAACGTCCTCCTTAATTTGCGCCCTTTATAGTGGGCTATTATAGTTAATGTCAGGCTATCAACCATTATATTCTATTTTCCTTTAGTTTACAAGCCTTTTATCAAGAATCTATCTTATTTCTTATGGTCGGAAAGTACTTTTTCCTGTACATTCTTCGGAACCGGCTCATACTTTTCAAAGAACATGGAGTAGTTACCACGTCCCTGTGTTCTGGAACGAAGATCCGTAGAATAACCGAACATTTCTGACAGCGGTACATATGCTTTTACCATCTTGCCGCCGCCGATGTCTTCCATACCCTCGATGCGTCCACGGCGAGAGTTGATATCACCGATAACATCTCCCATGTACTCTTCCGGCATGGTTACTTCAACCTTCATGATAGGCTCAAGCAGGATTGGGCTGCCCTTTTGCATAGCTTCCTTGAATGCCATGGAACCGGCAATGTGGAATGCCATCTCAGAGGAGTCAACCTCATGGTAAGAACCGTCGTATACATCGGCATGAACGCCCAGCACTGGGAATCCGCCGAGGATACCGGTCTTGCATGCTTCCTCGATACCTTCTCCGACAGCAGGGATGTATTCCTTCGGAATGGCACCGCCCACAACGGAGGAAGTGAACTTGAAGGTTTCTTCCGCGTTTGCTTCCATTGGCGTGAAGTGAACCTTACAGTGACCGTACTGTCCACGTCCGCCGGACTGCTTCGCATACTTGCTGTCAACGTCAACAGCCTTTGTAAATGTCTCCTTGTAAGCAACCTGAGGCGCGCCTACGTTTGCCTCAACGTTGAACTCACGCAGCAGACGGTCAACAATAATGTCCAGGTGAAGCTCGCCCATGCCGGAGATAATGGTCTGGCCAGTCTCCTCATCTGTACGTACGCGGAAGGTTGGGTCCTCCTCAGCCAGCTTAACCAGCGCGTCGCCCATCTTATCCTGGCTTGCCTTGGTCTTAGGCTCGATAGCAATATCGATAACCGGCTCCGGGAATTCCATGGACTCCAGGATAACCGGATTCTTCTCATCACAGATGGTATCGCCGGTGGAAGTCACTTTAAATCCAACTGCTGCCGCGATGTCACCGGAATAAACCTTATCCAGCTCGTTTCTCTTGTTGGCATGCATCTGAAGAATACGTCCTACACGCTCCTTCTTGCCCTTGGTTGCGTTCAGTACGTAGGAACCGGAGTTCAGGCTTCCTGAATACACGCGGAAGAATGCAAGCTTACCAACAAATGGGTCGGTCATGATTTTGAATGCAAGAGCTGCAAAGGGCTCATCATCAGAGGAATGACGCTCAACCTCGTTGCCGTCCAGGTCAGTACCCTTAATAGAAGGGATATCTAACGGTGAAGGCATAAATTCAATAACTGCATCCAGAAGCTTCTGAATGCCCTTATTTCTGTAAGCAGTACCGCAGCATACCGGAATAGCGGCACACTCGCAGGTAGCTTTCCTTAAGGCTTTCTTAAGGTCATCATTGCTGGGCTCCTCGCCCTCCAGATATGTCATCATTAAATCGTCATCCAGCTCGCAGATTTTCTCTACTAACTCGGAACGGTATAACTCGGCATCATCCTTCATATCCTCAGGGATATCAATGATGGATATATCGTCGCCCTTATCATCATTATAGATGTAGGCTTTCATTTCAAACAGGTCAACGATTCCTTTGAAATCATCTTCCTTACCGACTGGCAGCTGAATGCAGATTGCATTCTTGCCAAGTCTGGTCTTAATCTGGTCTACTGCGCCGTAGAAATTCGCACCCAGAATGTCCATCTTGTTGATGAAGGCCATACGAGGTACGTTGTAGGTGTCTGCCTGACGCCATACGTTCTCAGACTGGGGCTCTACACCGCCCTTTGCACAGAACACGCCCACAGCGCCGTCCAGTACACGCAGGGAACGCTCAACCTCAACAGTGAAGTCAACGTGTCCTGGAGTATCAATGATGTTGATACGATGCTCTAATGCACCTGGCTTCGGCTTGCAGTTTTCCTGCAGGGTCCAGTGACAAGTGGTTGCAGCGGAAGTAATGGTGATACCTCTCTCCTGCTCCTGAGCCATCCAGTCCATGGTAGCAGTACCTTCATGGGTATCGCCAATTTTATAGTTTACACCAGTGTAATACAGAATACGCTCAGTCGTTGTGGTCTTACCAGCATCGATATGGGCCATGATTCCGATATTCCTGGTTCTCTCCAATGGATATTCTCTTCCAGCCAAGGGATTTTCCTCCTTAAATAATCAAACAGGTTAAACACATTCCAAAGATTAGAAACGGAAATGTGAAAATGCCTTGTTTGCCTCTGCCATCTTGTGCATGTCTTCTTTCTTCTTTACAGATGCACCTGTGTTGTTGGCAGCATCCATGATTTCATTTGCCAGTCTGTCCTTCTGGGTCTTCTCGCCTCTCTTACGGGAGTAGAGGGTAATCCAGCGAAGAGCCAGTGTCTGTCTCCTCTCGGGCCTAACCTCGATAGGTACCTGGTAGGTAGCTCCACCGATACGTTTTGCCTTAACTTCCAGAACAGGCATGATGTTGTTCATTGCTTCTTCAAAAACTTCCATAGCGTCCTTGCCAGTTGTCTCCGCAACACGGTCAAAAGCGCCGTATACAATTTTCTGCGCAACACCCTTCTTACCATCTAACATAATGTTGTTAATCAGCTTGGTAACAACCTTGTTATTGTAGATTGGGTCTGCCAGAACGTCTCTTTTCTGAGTATGTCCTTTACGTGGCACGTTACTTCCCTCCTTAATAGAACTGTAAAGACCTGCGCCGCAGATTCCTTACAGCGTTTCATTAGATCATAGGTACTCGTGCTTTGAGTGCTTAGCGAGGTCTCTCACGAGCTTAGCAATCAAGCACACCTGCGAAGCGGGCGCGTCTTTCAGCGCGACACTGAGCATGGTGCCTCCTGCTGCTGTTTTTCCTCTGCACCTTCCACACGTTCATGCACGGTACTACAATATATAATCCTGCAACCTACAGGTCAATATCATCATTCCGGCATAATTCCTACAAATCAAATTTGCGGTCTAACTAAGTTATTTCTTCTCTTTTGGCCTCTTAGCGCCGTATTTGGAACGGGCCTGCCTTCTGTTTGCAACACCTGCTGTATCCAGTGTACCTCTTACGATATGATATCTGGTACCCGGAAGATCCTTTACTCTTCCTCCACGGATCAGTACAACACTATGCTCCTGAAGGTTGTGGCCTTCTCCTGGAATGTAGCTTGTAACTTCGATGCCATTGGAAAGACGAACTCTGGCAATCTTTCTGAGTGCTGAGTTAGGCTTCTTAGGGGTAGCTGTCTTAACAGCTGTACACACACCACGCTTCTGTGGAGCAGAAACCTCTGTAGCCTTCTTCTGTAAGGAGTTGTAACCCCTCTGCAGAGCAGGTGCAGTAGACTTCTTAACGCTGGTCTGTCTTCCCTTTCTCACTAACTGGTTAAATGTTGGCATTCTTTTCACCTCCTGTGATATTGTCTGCGGTTGCTGTATATCAGCTTTTTGCGCACGAAAACATTACGTGTTTCAGCACGCCATATCATTATATACATGCAAAAAAATTCTGTCAAGGAATTTCTTTATTTTTTTTCGCAATTTCCGGCACCAACGGCCCTAAAACACGCCCAAAAGAGCTGTATATGCCAGCGTGACCGCGAAAAACACCAGAATCATGGGGATGTTTCTCCTTACCAGGGCGCCGATATCCACCTTAAAGCACTCCGCGGCAATGAACAGGCACACATGGGTAGGGGATACCTGCATGGCCGCATAGGCAGAACCCATAAACAGCACCAGCAGGGGAACACCCGCCTCGGGCATGGCCGCTATGGCCATGGGCATACACAGAGGTATGATGGCATTGGAGCCGCTGATGATGGTGCCGAAGAAAAATATAAGGGCAAACACCATGGGAAGCGGAATGGACAGGCCTCCGAAAAATACCGGCAGTTCGTGGATAACCCCCGTATAGGTAATAATGTCCTTAAACATCATGATTAATATGGTATTAAAGATAATGACCGGCTCAAAAGCCGTCCTGAACATGGGCATTATCTCCCGCGGCTTCAGATGGTCCACAAAGATATTGAGAATGGCTGCCATCGGTGTGGCCACATAGACCGGTATGTCAAAGGCTATGAGCAGCATCACAATCAACAGGATGGACCACAGACTCTTAAACAGCATGACTGCCGCCTTTTTCCTGCCTCCCTCCGGCTTCTGCCCCGTGGACCTGGGCACCCTCCTGAGATAAAAGATGTGACCGATAATAAACAGGGCCGCCACCAGGGACAGCATGGCAAGAACGAATTCCCCCGCTCCCACGCCGGACACAGCCAGCGCTATCAATATGGAGGAGTAGGTGGGCAGAAAGCTCTCCGGTATATGGCGGTAAAAACTGGTGACACAGGTCATGTCCTCATTGCTCAGGTAATCCTGACATGAGGATCTGACAATCTCCGCACAGATTGTCATGGTCCCTGCAGAGGGAAGCAGGCCGATGACCGCAGGTGCCGCTGACGCATTTACCCGGCGGTTGTTAAACAGCCAGTTTAAGGACTGTTCTGCCTGCTTTAGGCGGTTCCTGCGTTCCAGCATGCGCTGCAGAAAGGTGATAAAGTAAAAGCTTAAGACCACCGTAACCGTGTCCCTGCTGACCAGGGCTCTTCCCATGATGGAAAGGGCGTCGGATACATGGACTCCGTACAGAATGAGGGCAGCCGCCAGGCCGCCTGAGATAGCCCAGAACAAAGGCCGCTTCATCCAGAGGATGGCAATAATTACAGCAAACACCAGACAGAGCTTCATTATTAATATATTCATTTCTTATTCTCCCATACACATTATTACAGCTGCCATGATATAATCCTACCATGGCAGCTGCCTTGACTGCTGCTTATTTTTCAGGTTCTTTTTTCTTCTGATCTCCCCCTATGTAGTCCACATCCAAATCCTGGGGAATCTCTTTCCTTTTCAGGCCGGCGCAGGCATAAACCCATGACACGGCCAGCAGGCCCAGCAGCAAAGTGACAGACTGTTTCGGCATGGACGCCAGCAGGGATGATGCCAGCACCACTGCGGTGACTGCTCCGAATACAGACCAGGGCTTGTACAGTGATACCGGAATCTTAAGCTTTGTCCTGCCCGCACACTGGGGGTACTTGGAGGCCAGGAACCACAGGGATGCCAGCACCAGTACCTTTTGCAGCAGGGATACCGAGGTGCTCAGCTTGGAGATAAAACCCAGGTCAAAGCCGGTCAGTATGGACCCCATGCCCAGCACATAAAAAACCGTCAATATCTTCCACGCCGCGCCGCGCTCCGTGACAGTTGCCAGAGATTGGGGCAGAAGTCCGTCCTCGCAGGCCACAATCAGTGGCTTTGTCACCCAGGAGAGCTGGGCATTCAGCGTAGACGACGTTGCTCCCAGCGCTGCCCCAATCACAAACACGTAATACACCGGCCTTGGAAGCACCTCAAAGGCCACGATGGTCAGGTTCTGGTCCGCTACCTTATCAATAGGAAATACTCCTACCGCCACCAGGGCCACCAGAACATACATAATTCCCACCAGAACTGTGGATATAATCATGACAAGCGGGATATCCCTGCCCGGATTCTCGGCCTCTCCGCCCAGCTGGCAGATAACGGAAGCACCGCCTGTGGCAAAGCTTAAAAGTGCCAGGGCTGCCATGAAATTTGGAACCCCCTTATAAAACAGATGTCCAGTCTGGAATATATATGGAAAGTCCGCTTTAGGCAGCCCAAAGGCCGCAAAAGCCAGGATTGCGCCTGTCATAACAGCACATATAATGGTATTCACCACCGCGGCCTGCTTTGTTCCGATGATATTGACCGCAAACAGCACGGTCAGTATAACAGCCGCTATGAAAATCTGGCTCATCCCGGTAAACAGGCTTACAAAGTTTCCTTGCTGTAAACGCGCCATAATCCCTCCTAAAGCTTCATGTGCTTTTTATAAGCTGCCGCCATGCGCTTTAAGGCATCCGTCAGTACCTCTGTGGGGCAGGCAATGTTGATACGCTCAAATCCTTCACCTTCTGGGCCGAATATGTAACCCTCGTCCGTGAAGAAATAAGCCTCCTCCACGTTAATCCGCTCCAGTTCCTTATAATCAATTCCCAGCCGCCGGCAGTCCAGCCACATGAGATAGGTCCCCTCTAAAGGTGTTACCTTAACCCGCGGAAGTTCCTTCTCTATAAAATCCTCCACAGCCTTCCTGTTGCGGACAAGAAGCTGGATACATTCCTCAAGCCACCCGTCACATCTGGTGCAGGCCAGTTCGGTACTCTTATAGCCCAGCACGTTCAGACGGTTGCTCTGTGCCGTATGCAGCAGCTGCGTCATATAGATGCCGCGTTTTTCCTCGTCCGGTATGAATATACAGCTGGACTGCATGCCCGCCAGGTTGAAGGTCTTACTGGGTGCAATACATGTCATGGTATGGGCCTCCAGTTCGCCGGAAATATTCGCCATAACCGTGTGCTCATATCCCGGCATGATTAGGTCGCAATGAATCTCATCGCTGACAATAAACACATGGTTGTCGATACAAATGCGTCCCACCCTTTCAAGCCCGTCCCTGGTCCACACCCGGCCCACCGGATTGTGAGGGCTGCAGAATATAATCAGCTTATTTTCAGGCTTTCCTGCCATTTCTTCCAGAAGTTCATAATCCATCTCATATCTGCCGTTGATATTAACCAGAGGGCATCTCACTTCCTTCCGATCATTTCTCCGGACCGCAAAGGAAAATGGGTAATAAACAGGTGTCAGCAAAATAACACCGTCACCTGGCTCCGTATAGGCCAGCACGGCCTGATGAAAGGCATTTACGATTCCCGGCGTGGTAATCAGCCATTCCCGCTTTGTCTCCCATCCATAGCGCCTCCTTGTCCAGGATTCAACAGCCTCATAAAAACTGTCCGTACCACACGGATACCCCAATACCGACTGGTCCAGATACTCCTTAAGGCCCCCCATTATTTCCGGCGGATTCTTAAGTTCCATGTCCGCCACCGACAGGGGCACCACACCCTCCGGCACATTGGGGTTCAGCCCTTTCATCCCCTCCCACTTGGACGAACCGCTGTTCCTCCGATTGGGTGCTGTAATAAAATCGTACTTCATGCTTGCTACTCCTCCTTTAGGCAGATTTATAGGTTCAGCTATGTAACGCTGTTAAACCGCATCAGGGCCTCCCGTATTACCCCCTCATGATGCTGTCCATTCCCTCGCCCGGCGAATAGGCCCGTGTCACCACACGATGTCCCACCAGATAGTCCAGGGAACAGCCGAACAAATCAGCCAGCTGTTCAATTTCATAAAGGGAAAATTCTGTTTCTCCATACAGTTTAAAAATCACATCATTCAGAGGAAGCCCCAGGACAGCTGCCAGCTGCTGGCCCTTCAGGCCATGGCGTCTCATTTCATAGTGAATGTTTAGATATGTCATTTTCTGATTCCTCCTCTTTTTAGCTAACTATTGTGAGTTATTTATTCTTAACATACTCTCTTTAGTTAGTTTAACAATAAAAGATTGACGCTTTCACTCACAAATGTTAATATCTTTCTGGAGGTATGAACATGGGATTCAACGAGAATTTAAAGCTGTTACTATTAGAAAAAAGTATGAAGCAGGCAGATTTATGCCGCATGACAGGCATACAGACCTCTCTCATGTCCGAATATATAAACGGCAGGAAAAGTCCTACCATCGGCAATGCCATCCTGATTGCCGATGCCCTTAACATTTCCCTGGATGACCTGGTAGGCAGAAAATGGAATACCTGCCGCGATCAAAAGAAGCCTGGTGAATATACTGATGAATTAAGCGAGACATTGAATAAATTGACAGAAAAGGAATGTATCTTTGTCATGGATGTTATAAAGGCGCTGAAGCAGCATCTGCAATAAAAAAAAGCATCTGCAATGAGAAAAAGGCCGGGGCGCGAAGCCCTGGCCTTATCAATATACACTTATATCATTTCCCGCAGTATCACTCCTCTATGATTTCATATCTGAACCAGTCAAAATCAGCATGATTATGTGATGCCTTATGTCCGGCAGAAGCATACATTCCCAGATATGTTCCCACAAATCCGTCCGCCACCAGAGTGCTTAAGATTGAGCCATCCTCCCCCAGGGCCAGAGCCGTCTTTTGACGTTCTCTCATTCCATAGTAAAAATCATAGGACCCCTCAGTGCCCTCCACAGTGAGATACAGCCGCCCCGGACCGGTCTCAACCGACCGCAACAGTTCTCTGACACCGTTTACCAGACGGTAACAGTTGAGCATAACTCTGCCCTTTTTCATCTCCTTTACCAGGAGGAAGGAAAAACGTTCATTCTGGGTGAGTACCAATCCGGCTTCCTCCCCATCTCTCAATGGTTCAAACTCCATAGCAAGGGCTGCCTGAAAATTATAGTGCTGCTGGCGCCGTACCAACATGGCTGGGGTGTCCATGTCCTCCAGCCTTACATGGGACAGCTCCATCCTTAGATATCCTGGTCGTACTGTCAGGGAATAGAACGGATTCTGGACCGGGCGCCTCATACACCATATCATATCCAGGACCTTCTCCTCGAAATTATCCACCCCGCTGTGATGGGGAGGCCGGAAATAAGGAAGTTCCGGCCTGCGCTCCTCAAGGTTCACCATACCATTGTGATTGTCCACCAGGGGCCACCCGTCGTAATCCCAGGCAATGGGTACAAGAAACACCTCTCTGCCCAGATTAAACTGGGCATTTTTGTTACGGTCAGGCGTACGTATCCATTTCCTTGGCTGGTACCTTTCGTAATCCTCTATCTCACGTTCATAAGGGCGGATTCCCAGAAGCGCCATGTACCACTCCCCCTCCTGGGTCTGTACCAAATCCCCGTGTCCCGTGACAGACACACCCAAGCCGTTAATAAGTTTTAGGTTCCGGTTGGTGACAACCGGATTTCTGGGGCATGGCTCATAGGGCCCCAGCAGACTCCTGCTTCGGCAGATATTAACACAATGGTTTGTCTGAGTTCCTCCACAGGCAGTCATTAGATAGTACAGTCCGTCAATCCGATAGATGTGTGGCGCTTCCATAAACAGACTGTGGTCTACGTTTCCATCGTATATGATATGGCGTTTACCAATGAACTGAAAGGTCTGGCGATCCAGCTCACACAGATAAATCATTTTGTGGGAAGGGTATTTTAAGTCCTCTGGTATCATATTGCCACAGTACCACATCCTGCCGTTCTCATCAAAATACAGGGATGGGTCAATGCCGTCAGCCCCCTGAATAATGACAGCGTCAGACCACTCTCCCTCAGGATCTTTTGTTGTCAGCACAAAGTTATACCGGTATGTCCTTCCCTGGACATCCAGGGTATTCACTATATAAAACCTGCCCTCATGATATCGTATGGTAGCAGCCCACAGCCCCTCGGAGCTGCCACAGTTCCTGTAATCCAGCTGGTTCGGCCTGGATATGGCATTGCCAATCTGTTCCCAGTGGACCAGGTCCGTGCTCTTGAAAACAGGAAGTCCCGGGAAGTAGGAGAAGGAGGATGTCACCATGTAATAATCATCTCCCACCCTGCATACGGACGGGTCCGGGTATCCTCCCTTTATGATCGGATTGTGATATGTATCATTCTTCATAATTGCACCTCAAGCTGTTACTCCTTGACTGCCCCGGCTGTCATGCCTGCAATCAGGTATTTCTGCATCACCGTAAATACCGCCAGTGTGGGTACGCTGGATATCATGGCCGCGCACATCAGATAATTCCACTGAATCTTATACGCATCCGCCATGGTGCTGATTGCGTAGGTGATGGTTTTTTTCTCATCCGCCGACATGAGGACAGATGCAAACATATACTCGTTCCAGTTCTGGAGAAACGCATAGATGACCGTTGCCACCAGTCCTGGAAGGGCAATGGGCAGGATGATTTTATAAAAGGTGTAGAAGGCGCTGCTTCCGTCCACCCTGGCAGCCTCATCCAGACCGGTGGGAATACTTCTGAAATACCCGTACATCATCCATGTGCAGAACGGAATACCGAAAGAAGCATACACAACCAGAAGTCCTGTCCTGGTGTTGTTCAGATGCAGCGATACCAGTATCTTATAATAGGGTATAATTTTCATTACAGCCGGAAACATCTGGGTTACCAGCAGAAAACTGAGCAGCAGGGCTTTTCCCCTAAATTCATACCTGGACAAGCCGTAACCGCACAGGGCCGCACATATAACGCCGAATATGGTGGATCCGCCTACTGCTATGATACTGTTCTTGATATAGGTGGCAATGGGGTATTCCTTCCATATATTCGCAAAGTTCTCCAGGGTAGGACCGGACGGAAACAGCTTCAGGCCTTTAGACAAGGTGATATCTGTCATTGACTTGAGGGAGGTTATCACCATCCATGAAAGGGGAAGGAGCACACAAAGGCAGCCAGTGATAAGGACCACATACCCCAGAAGCAATACGAGCCTGTTTTTATTTGTCTTAGTCATCGCGTAATAACCTCCTGAAAACAACGCCTATAAGGTAACATATCACAAGAATGTAAACGGACTGTGCCGAGGCAAATCCATATTTAAAGTAGGAAAATGCATTCTTGTATATCTCAATAGCTGACACCATAGTAGAACTTCCGGGACCTCCCGAGGTCATGAGCCAGATTAATGTGAACTGTTTAAACACCCACACCGTATCCAGAATAAGGATAGTGGTAAGAATCGGCTTCAGGGCCGGAACTGTTATGTACCGGAACCGCTGCCATGCATTGGCGCCGTCTATCCTGGCCGCCTCGTACATATCGGCTGAAATGGTCTGGATACCTGCCAGAATCTGGGCCATAACCAGAGGATATCCCTTCCAGATGCTTACCAAAATTACACATGGAAATGCCGTTGCCGAGGTGGACAGCCAGCACACCGGCTCTGCCACAACATTAAAATGAATCAGCAGCTCATTAATAATTCCACCCTGGGTATTGAGAATCCATTTGAACAAATACGCAATAACCACATCAGGAAACAGCCACGGCAGAATCAGAATATCTCTTAACAGGGTCCGCATCTTAATGTCCATGTTCAGAAAGGAGGAAAAATAAACCCCAATGTAAAGTGACCGGCAACCACTGTCACTGTAAATACCAGTGTCTTCCACAGACTGTGTAAAAACGATGAATCTGTCAGGGCCTGAATATAATACTTAAGTCCCACGAAATTCCATTTGTTGACCAAATTTGTATCAAAAAAGCTGATATAAACACCATACATTATGGGATAGAGCACCAGCAGCACAATGGTCAACGTGGCCGGTGTAATAAATCCGTATGGAACAAGTGCCGATTTAAGCTTATAGCGGCTCATGCCCTGAGTCTTACCCATTACCCTCTTAACCTCCTTATTATAAGCATTTAGTGACCATATTTCGGTCACTTATACGCAAGAACCTATTAACATAAAAGGAGCTGCCCCGATGGTCCTGGAGCAGACCCCTCTTTACTACAATATTAATTGCTGTACGACTTGGCAACATTCTCTGCCTTGGCAGCTGCCGCCGCAATGGCCTCATCCACAGGCACACCCTCTGACACAACGGTCTGCCAGCATTCCCCGCAAATATCCCTCAGCTCGGCCAGACCGGCAAATGCAGGATAAATCACCGCACTATCCGAAGCTTCTGCAAATCCCGAATAGGCATTGTCCCTTTCGCAGATAGCTGTCAATGCATCTTTAACCACAGGCAGGCGGCAGGTTGCCTCATTCCATGTAACGCTGTTATCAACACTTGTCATGTATTTTAAGAAATCCGCAGCCACTTCAGGATTCTTACAAGTACTGCTGACCGTCATTCCAACGCTGGAAAATGAGGTCACAGGATCCACGCCCTCAGCTGTAGGCATCCGGAAACTTCCCATCTTCCCCCGCATCTCCGGGTTAGCATTGTAGATTCCGCCCAGGACATTGGATGCACTGAAGAACATACATGCCTGGTCAGCCGCTATCATAGTATACGCCTCGGAGTATCCTGTCTCAATTAGCCCAGGAGGAGTCACACCTTTATTTGCAGCCAAATCAATAAAGGAAGTCATGGCGTTCCTATAAGCATCGGTCCCAAAACCGGATGTAAAGGTCCCATCCCCATTTTCCGTCACAAAATCACATCCATAGGTAAGGGCAAATGTCTGGAATCTGGATTCAGCTGAATCATTTCTTGTACCTGCGAATACACAGCCATACCGATCCATCTTGCCATCCCCGTCCAAATCCTCTGTCAGAGCCTTAGCAGCCTCCAGAAATTCGTCCCATGTCTTTGGAACCTGGATTCCCTTTTCCTCAAACAAATCCTTCCGGTACACCATAGCGGTAATGTTGTTCTGCCATGGCATATACACCAGACTGCCGTCAACCGTCGCATTCTCTATAGCCGCAGGCATGAGTCCCTTTAAATATTCCTCCCCTAAAAGTTCATCCATATTGTCCACATTCATGCCCATCTCCAGGCAGTTGGCGGAATATGCCTCTGTCATGGTAAAAATATCCGGCAGTGTTCCAGCAGTAGCCTGGGTAATTAAGGTGGTATACAAGTCATTCATGGAGCATTCTACAGGATTCAGCTTCACGTTGGGATACATGCCCATGTAATCCTCCATAACTCCCCTGAGATACGGACCGCCATCGGAATCACCCAGGGATGTAATCATTACATCCAGTGTCAAATCACCTGCCCCTGCCACGTCAAAAGTACTGCAGTAATCTTTTCCAGATGCCGCTTCTGACATCTCCTGGGATACATCCTTGGACATGCCTTGGGCGCCTTCCTTCAAGGCATCTTCCCCTGTCCTCGCAGTAGCGGCAGAAGTTCCGGTAGTACTCTGTGTATTCGAACTCCCGCATCCACCAAGTATGCTGGCTGCCATGACAGCGGCCGCTAAGCTACGGGTTATTCTTCTTTTCTTCATGAAATACTTCCTCCTAGTATAATAATGGTGTAGTCAAGAACGACTACTGGTTAATAGTTACA
>OASY01000922.1_pt1 | contig 15641 bp, 15 predicted proteins | sample 1501231 | NCBI WGS metagenome assembly OASY01 (sample SAMEA2579917, study PRJEB22360) | human gut metagenome | biome: human gut; feature: human-associated habitat; material: faeces | place: Denmark | collected 2008/2010 | reverse complement strand
GCTGCGGATGCCCCGGCAGCGGCGGCAGCGGCATCTACAGCAGCGGCATCGATCTGTCGGGCAGCCTCGAGCTGACCGCCAAGGCTGGTAGTCCCAATGGCAAGGCCCTCTCGCAGAACGGCAAGGAGCTCAACCTCGACACCATCAAGGACAAGCTGGGCCCGGGCGCAAAAGTCACCGCCACCGATGCTAATGGCGAGACCAAGCAGGTCTCCATCCCCCGCCCTGTGGAGCCGGAAGGACCTGTTATCCCCGAGGAGTCTTCTTCCTCTTCCGGCGGCGGCTCTGCCGCCCCGTCCGCACCCGCCTTTTCCCTCCCCGGCCTGACTGTCACCGACAAGGACGGCCAGCGCATCTCCTACACCAGCACCCAGAGCGGCAATGCCCTCACCGTCTGCGTCGGACGGCTCACAGCCTCCTTCCGCATCTCGCTGGCCGCGCTGCGTCAGCTGCGGGCTGAGGACATCGAGACCATCACCTTCCAGACCATCCTCTGCTCCACCACCCTCTCGCTGGACGAGCTGCTGGCCATGGGCGGCGAGGACGCCGAAGTCGTTCTCACCCACCACATCCGTTCTTCCACGCTCACGGTGGGCGGCAAGGCCGTGTAAGGCTCCCTTGTTCCCCGATGATTTTTGTGGTACACTAATCGCAGAAATCTATAAAAATCGAGGGAAAGTAACTTATGGCTGGCGACCTTCATACTCATTCCACCTGTTCTGACGGCTCTGTCCCCATCCACCGCCTGCCCCTGATGGCAGCGCGGCTGGGGCTGAGCGCCCTGGCCCTTTCTGACCACGATACCACACTCAGCGCCCAGTACGCCTACGACCACCCGGTGCAGGACGGCGTGCGGCTCATTCCCGCCGCCGAGCTCACCGGCTACGACTTCGAGCGCAGCCACCGCGTCCACCTGCTGACCTTCTGGCCCGACCTCGACTGCCCTGCCCTGCGGCGGCACTGCGACATCATGCGCCAGCGCCGCAACGAGTGCGCCCTGCAGAGCTGCCGGGAGATCGAGGCGCTGTACCCCCAGTTCCGCACCGAGCAGGCGCTGGAATATGCGCAGGACAGCGGCGTCCTCTTCAAGAGCGGCATCATGCAGGCGCTGCAGCAGCTGGGTCTGTGCGACGGCATCTACACCGGGCTTTATCACGAGTTGTTCGGCTGGGAGCCGCGGGGCAGATGCCTCCACTCCCCCACTTACCCTCCGGTGCGGGAGGTGCTGGCCACGGCAAAGGCCGCTGGGGCCGTGGTGGTGTTCGCCCACCCGACGGTGTACAAGAGTATGCCCCTGCTGCGGGAGCTGGTGGCTGAAGGGGCCATCGACGGCATCGAGGTGCATCACCCCCGCAACAGCCCCGAGGACAGGGCCGAGTGCGCTGAGCTCTGCAAGAAGCACGACCTCATCGTCACCGGCGGCAGCGACTTCCACGGCGCGAACCACGGCAAGCCCCACCCGGTGGGTGCCTGCGTCACCGAGGACGACCAGATCGCGCGCATCGAGGCACTGGCCCGCAAGCGCCGGGGCGGCGCTCTATGACCGGGCCACATTGACTTCCTCGTCTGACAAGGATATAATAAAGATACTGCGCGAGTCTGCTCGCCTGTCAGTCGGATATAAAGAGAGGAAGTTTGAATATGAGCAAGTCTTTCAGCTACCCCAACAAGGGTACCTGCTCCAAGGAGACCCACATCGTGCTGAACGATGACCACACCATCGAGTCCATTGAGGTCATCGGCGGCTGCAACGGCAACCTGAAGGGCATCAGCCGCCTGCTCAAGGGCATGAAGGCTGAGGACGCCATCGCCCGCATGGAAGGCACCACCTGCGGCCCCCGCCCCACCAGCTGCCCTGACCAGATCGCCCAGAACCTCAAGCGCGCTCTGGCTGAGCTGTAAGTCACAGTCCGTTCAAAAGACCACCGTCCTGCCCTTATTTCCTGCGGGCAGAACGGCGGTCTTTTTTATTTATCGCAATTTTCAAAAATAGTGCCTATCGAGACGGCATCTTTGCGATATGCAATTCAACGCTGTTGCTGCTGCATTAAAAAGTTGAATTGCTATAAAGTAAAATTTGATTTTCTACGCTGCCGACAGAGGAGTTTCTGGTTATGACCAAAATCGAGCCAAAAAGCGGTTGACAAAACCCGTGTCCTTTGCTACAATAAATAAGTAAACGCAGGGTTAGCTCATCCGGTAGAGCGACTGCTTCCCAAGCAGTAGGCGGCGGGTTCGAGTCCCGTATCCTGCTCCACAAAAAGAGCGCTGATTCGTCAAGAATTGGCGCTTTTATCATTTCAGCAAGTCTAAAACTGAGAGGGACGTCATGATTTTTGTACCCCTTCTGCACTATTTCAAGTGCAAGAATCAATACAGCGGCAGCGAAGACGGGATGCGCTATCTGCTCTCGCCCGGCAAGCGCAGCGTGCCTGACCCGGACGGCGGCGAGGGCGCACAGAAAGAGGAAGCCATCCTCACGGTGGACATCTGGCCCGACCCCTGGGCGCTGGACCGCACAGACCCCGCCCTGCGCCGGCAGATGGTCTTTCCGCTGACGGACGAGGGCCGGGCCGCAGCGGCAGAGTATCTGTCCTCTGCCTACAGCGCTGACCTGGCGCTCTGGAAGCAGCGGCCCTCCATCCTGGACTGTGAGCCCTGGTCACCGCCGCCGAAGGACGAGGACGCAGAAAGCGGGGAAAGCAAATGATATACCGTCTCAAAGAGCTCAGGGGCGACACCATCCCGGTGCCGCAGCTCATCTTTTCCAAGCTGGGCATCGCCGAGGAATACAACGTCCGGGTAGCGCTGTATGTGCTGGCCACCGGCGTCACCGACCCCGAAAAAATTTGTGCCGACCTCAAACTGCGCAGCCGCATCTCTGCCGAAAGCGCCCTCTCCTTCTGGGCCGGTGCGGGGCTTCTCGAGCGCTACGACGAGAACGCCGCGCCGGGAGCAGAGCCCTCCGCTCCTGCCCCCATGACCTGGGCGGAGATCGCCGCCGCAAGCCGCACCGACCCCATGATCTCGAGCCTCATCGACTGCGCTCAGACCGGCTTTGCCCGCCCGCTGACCCACAGCGAGATGGAAAAGCTGGTCAACCTCTACGTACAGGAGGGCTTTGCCCCCGAGACCGTCATGCTCTGCGTGGCCTATGTGGCCAGCCGGGGCAAGCGGACGATGGCCGCCGTCCTCCACGAGCTGAAGGTCTGGCGGGCCGAGGGCGTGGAGACCGGCGAACAGGCCGACGCCCACCTCAAGCTGCTGGCCCTCCGCCAGACCCGGGAGCAGTACGTCGCTTCCCTGCTGGGCATCCCGGACAGCGAGCTCACCCTCGGCGGGCGGAAAGCCATCGCCCGGTGGTACGAGGTCTACGGCTACGACGATGCCATGGTGCAGGAGGCCGCTGTGCAGGCCGGGCCGAAGCGTGACCTGTGGTACTGGAACAGCATCCTCAAGACCTGGAACGCCAAGGGGCTGCGCAATATCCACGATGTGCGCACTCCGGTGGCCGCTGCCGGAGCCAGCCGGAACATCCGGGTGGACCGCGAGACCCCCAGCGGCAACGACTTCCTCAAGAACGCTGCCCGCCGCCGCACCCTCAAGAAAAAGTCCGAGTGACCCCCGGCATAAGGAGACACTATGCGTACCAAAAACGAACTGTATCAGGAAGCCCTGCGCACCGTCGCCCGCCGTCGTCAGACCGCACGGGCCAAGGCGGAGGACGCCCGCGCTGAGGCCGAGGCCGCTGTCCCCGGGCTGCGCCACGCCGAAGAAGAGGTGCGGGTGCGGGGCGTCCGCGGCGCCCTGGCCGGTGCGGCGGGCAGGGACCGCACCGATGCCGCCGCGGCCCTCACCGATGCCCGCAAAAAGCTGGCCGACCTGTTGGCCTCCAGCGGCCGTCCCGCCGACGCACTGGAGCCGCACTTCACCTGCAGGCTCTGCGAAGACACCGGCATTGTGGACGGACGCACCTGCAGCTGCGTCCACAAGGTGATGCAGCAGCTCCGCCGGTCGGAGATCGAGGCTCTGTCCAGCCTCTCCATCTCCAGCTTCGATACCATGGAGCTGCGCTACTACCCCGCCCGGATGGACGCCTCCCTCGGCGAGCCGGTGCGGAGTTATATGTCCACCCTTCTGGACGACCTGCGCGGCTACGCCGACGAATTCGACACCACCAGCGAGAGCCTGATGCTCCTCGGCAACGCCGGTCTGGGCAAGACCCATGCCGCTCTGGCCATCGCCGGAGAGGTGCTGGAAAAGGGCTTCGACGTCATCTATGTGTCCAGCCCCGACTTCTTCTCGAAGCTCGAGGCCCTGCACTTCGGCTCCGACCCCGCCGGGGAGGAAGAGATGCTCCTGCGCACCGCCGCCGGGGCCGACCTGCTCATCCTCGACGACCTGGGTTCCGAGTTCAACTCCAGCTTCCTCATCAGCACCCTTTACAGCCTGCTGAACAACCGTCTGGGCGCGAAGCTGCCCACCATCGTCACCACCAACATCACCGACGGCGCTCTGCTGGAAAAGCTCTACACCGAAAAGATCTCCAGCCGCCTCTCCTCTTTTGTCCCCTTCCTCTTTATGGGCGACGATATTCGGGCGCAAAAGGCAGAAGAAGCGTAAATAGGATAGAGGCCAAAGAGAGTTCTTATTCAGGAAAGGAATTTCAAATATGGGAATCGTAGTCATCGGCGCAGTTTTCGTGGACATCAAGGGCTATCCCCTCTCCACCTACATCCCCGGCGGACGGAACGCCGGCCGCATTGAACAGGTGCATGGCGGTGTGAGCCGGAACGTGGCGGAGGACATCGCCAATGTGGAGCTGCGCCCCACCTTCGTGGGTCTGGTGGACGACACCGGCATGGGCCAGGACGTCATCAATAAACTGGACAACCACAAGGTCAACACCAGGTACATCCAGAAGGTCCCCGATGGCATGGGGACCTGGCTGGCCATCTTTGACAACGACGGCGACGTCCACGCTGCCATCTCCAAGCGCCCTGACACCACCCCGCTGACCACCCTGCTGGAGGAGAAGGGCGACGAGATCTTCAAGGACTGCGACGCCATCGCCATCGAGCTGGACCTGGAGAAAGACACGGTCAAGCAGGTGCTCCGCTATGCCAGGAAATACAACAAGAAGGTCTTTGCCGCAGTCTCCAACATGAGCATCGCCATGGAGCGCCGCGACTATCTGCAGCAGATCGACTGCTTCGTCTGCAACCAGCAGGAGGCCGGTCTGCTCTTCTCGGACGACTACGAGCATCTCGCCCCCAGCCAGATGGCTCAGGTACTGGCCCGGAACGTCCACAGCGCCAACATGCCCAGCATGGTGGTGACCATGGGCGGTCAGGGTGCCGTGTACGCCAAGCACACCGGCGAGTGCGGCGTCGTACCCGCCAAGAAGGTGGACGTCATCGACACCACCGGCGCAGGCGACGCCTTCTTTGCCGGTACGGTCATCGGCCTGACCTACGGCAAGAATCTGGCCCAGTCCTGTGAGATCGGCAGCCGTCTGGCCGCGTCGGTCATCTGCATCACGGAGAACGTCTGCCCCCGTTTCCGCCCGCTGGAATTCGGGCTGGATGTGCCGGTAGTGGACTGAATCTGCATCTTCATGCGCAGAGGTCTCTGGGCCTCTGTGCTTATTTTTTAATGCTGCCATTCGATTCTTTCGATGATTTTCGCGGTTTTTATCGGAAAACCTGTTGAATCCCACTTGCGGCAGTGTTACACTGGACTTATTCAAATTTGTGAAAAGAGGAGAATCCAATGAACAAAAATCAGCACAAGCGAAGCGCCTTTTCGGGCAAGATCGGCTTTGTCCTCTCGGCGGCAGGCGCGTCGGTGGGCCTCGGCAATATCTGGCGTTTCCCCTATCTTGCGGCCAAGTACGGCGGCGGCATTTTCCTGCTCATCTACATCATCCTCGCCTTCACCTTCGGCTACACCATGATCGTTGCCGAGACGGCGCTGGGCCGGATGACCAGGAAAAGCCCGGTGGGCGCATTCGCCGCCGTCCGCAAGGGCGGGCGCTCCTTCGGCGGCTGGATAAACGCCATCATCCCCATCCTCATCGTGCCTTATTACTCGGTCATCGGCGGCTGGGTGGTCCCGCTACTCGGCGGCGCCCTCCAGGCGGCTGGGTCATCCGGTATCTGGCCGACTACGTCAGCGGCCACGGCAGTGAGCTGGCCACAGACGGCTACTTCTCGGCCTTCATTTCCAGCGGCGCTTCGGCGGAGATATGCTTTGTCATCTTTACCATCTTTACCCTCGCCATCATCTTTGCGGGCGTGCGCAACGGCGTGGAGCGGGTCTCTAAGGTGATGATGCCCATCCTCGTGGTGCTGTCCGTCATCATCGCGGGCTACTCCGTCACCCGCCCGGGTGCGCTGGAGGGCGTAAAGTATTTCCTCGTGCCGAATCTCTCCCACTTCTCCTGGATGACCGTCGTGACCGCCATGGGGCAGATGTTCTACTCCCTCTCCATCGCAATGGGCATCCTCGTCACCTTCGGCTCCTACATGAAGAAGGATGTCTCCATCGAGGAGTCCACCGAGAACGTGGAGATCTTCGACACGGCCATTGCCATCATGGCGGGCCTGATGATCATTCCGGCGGTCTTCTCCTTCTCGGGCGGCGACCCGGACACCCTGCAGGCCGGCCCGGCCCTCATGTTCATCACCATCCCGAAGGTCTTTGAGAGCATGGGCCTCGGCACCGTGGTGGGCATCCTCTTCTTCACGCTGGTGCTTTTCGCCGCTGTCACCAGCTCCATCGCCCTGACGGAAAGCGCCGTCTCCACCTTCGAGGACGAGCTGGGCTGGAACCGTAAGCAGGCCGCCGTCCTCATCGGCATCATCATGCTGGTGCTGGGCAGTCTGTCGGCTCTGGGCTACGGCCCTCTGGCCCGATTCACGGTCTTTGGGATGCAGTTCCTCGACTTCTTCGATTTCCTCACCAACTCCGTCATGATGCCCATTGCGGCCATCACCACCTGCCTGCTGGTGTCCCGGGTCATCGGTGTGGAGAAAATCGAGGAAGAGGTCACGCTGGAAGGCAAGCCCTTCCGCCGCAAGCGCATCTTCAACTTTATGATAAAGTACCTCTGCCCCATCTTCGCGGCCATCATCCTCATCAGCTCGGTGGCAAACGCGCTGGGCGTCATCTCCATGTAAGCAGACAACAAAAAGCGCTGGAAGCCTTTACACCGCTTCCAGCGCTTTTCTTATGCCCGTTTCAGGATGCTCTTTATCTCGTCCAGATCCTTTACAAAATAAATGCCGCTCTGCCGCTCGGGGCTGGACAGCCCCATCTCGACCATGTGGGCCAGCAGAGCTTTCAGCCCGGCGTAGTAGCCGTCGAGGTCATAGAGGATGCAGGGCGCGTCCAGATGTCCCAGCGAGACCTTGGACATCACCTCGGCGATCTCTTCCAGCGTGCCGGTGCCGCCGGGGAACGCGATAAAGGCGTCGCCCAGCTCTATCATCCTGGTCTTGCGCTCGGTCATGTCCTGCGTGACGATGAGCCTGGTCAGGCCGTCATACTGCACCTCGGAGTCGATGAAGAACTGGGGCTCGACGCCGGTCACTTCACCGCCCGCCGTCAGAACGCTGTGGGCCAGACGCCCCATCAGGCCGCTGCGGGAGCCGCCGTAGACCAGCGCGTTCCCGCTCTCGCCGACCCAGCGGCCCAGTTCCTCCACCGCCTGCTTCAGGGCCGGGTCGCTGCCCTCATTGGCCCCCAGATAGACCGTAATATTCATCTGCATTTCTCCTGTCACTTTGCCCATGTCATTTCCTGATCCGGGCCGGCATAATCAAACTTACCGTCGTTCTTTTCTTCCAGCGCTTTTATCATGTGATACGCAAACTCATTGTAGGGCGTCGGGATGCCCAGCTCTTTGCCCATCCGGATGAGCGCACCCGAGAACATATCGATTTCGGTATGGCGTCCGGCGTCGAGGTCTTGCAGCGTCGAGTAGCGGGCCGAGGGCTTGGCGGCGCAGCCCTTGCCGGACACGGCATCCACCTTCTGCATATCGATGCCCTTGGCTGCGGCAATGGCTTCCAGCTCACGGCGGAGGCCGTCGCTGACAGCCTTCATATGGACGCTGTCACGGTAGCAGCCTACGCCTGCGCCGAGGATGGCCTGGGGCAGGTTGTTGCAGACGTTGAGGCGGAACTTGCTCCACATCTCTTCCCGGATGCAGTCGGTGGCCCGGAAGTGCAGCTCTGTGCCGCCGAACAAAGCCTCCACGGCCTTGACGCGGGGGCTGTCGCAGGGCGGCTCCTTCTCCCCGAAGATGATGCCAACGGTGGTCGCCGGGTCAAAATGGAAGCCGTCTGCCTCCTTGTGGGACGCCACTTTGATGAGGGAGTAAAGCAGATGCTCCCCACCCACGGCAGAGGCAATGATGTCCTCGCTGTCCACGCCGTTCATCAGGCTCATGATGGTGGTATGGGGGCCGGTAACGGCTTTGATGCTGTCCAGTGCGCCGGGCAGTGCGCCGTATTTCAGGCAGACGATGAGAAGGTCGGCGTCATGCGCCTCCTGCGGCGTCCAGACCGCCGGGCGGTAGATTTTGCCGTTGATGGCACAGCCATCTTTCTTCAGGCGCTCGCCGCGCAGGCCATCGGCCACCACGCCAAGCTCAATGTCCCTGCGGGTCGAAAGCCCCCAGATAACATAAGAGCCGACCGCACCGGCTCCCAGAACTGCCACTTTTTTGATGTCCATATCGTTCCACCTCAATATCATCCGCATGATCTGCGGGATTCATTTCTGCTGCTTTGTAACCAGACCTGCCATCGTTCTCTTTTATAGGTCCCCATTATACCATGAACGCAGTGAAATGGTATCATTGCGCATCCAAAGCCGGTTGCCGCGCAGCCCGCAGGAGCAAGCGGCGAGGCGCTGCGCATAAAAACTATAATATCGCGTCAGCGGTATTATACCACGTTTTTCTCTCCCGGAAAAGCCCGGAGTGTTTCATTTTTGCACGTCAAAAATCCTTGACTTTTGGCGATAAATTATAACAAAAGTGTAGAATCTCTTCAGAAAATAGAATCTTTGTCAAAAAAGGGCTTGATTTTTTTCGAAAACGGACTAGAATATCTTCTTGTGGAAAGGCTTCACCTGTACAGCCTTCCGCGAAACTTTTTTCAAAAGCAAGGAGATTTTTGATATGAAACTCAAGAATGTTTGTGTTACCGTTGCTGCTCTGGTTCTGGCTGTCAGCATGACTGCCTGCGGCAGCTCTTCTTCTACTGCTGCTTCTACCTCTGAGGCTGCTTCTGCTGCCGCTCAGTCTGAGGCTGCTTCCACCTCCGCTGTCGCTGAGGAGAACAGCGCTTCCTCCGAGGCTGCAAGCGAGGCTTCCTCTTCTGAGGTTTCCAGCGAGGCCGCATCTTCTGAGGCTGCTTCCTCCGAGGTCGCTTCTTCCACTGCCGCCTGAGCTTCAGCGCATAAAAACGAGCCGCAGCCTTTCCCCGGTGGGATGGGCTGCGGCTCATTTTATTTTACACGAAGTCCTCCCGCATGGGGGTGAAGATGTCCAGCAGGATGCCGGCCTCGGTGCAGACGCAGCCGTGCTCCACGCCGTCCTCCTTCAGGATGGTGTCCCCTGCCCGCACTGTGCGGGTCACGCCGTCCACCGTGAAATCGAACGCACCCGACACCACATAGGTGATCTGGGTGTGGGGATGGTGATGCAGTGCGCCCACGGCCCCCTTTTCGAAGGTGTTCTCCACACACATCAGGCCGTCGGTGTAGGCCAGCACCCGGCGGGTGACGCCCTCGCCTGCCGTCTGCGGCAGAGCCTCTGCATGATAGACCCAGCGCTGTTTCTTCTCGGGAAGCTTCATATCCATTCCTCGTTTTCCGCCGCCAGACAGCGGCTTTTTTCTTCTATTGTAACGGCCTTGGGGCTGGACTACAAGCTTGATTTGAGCGGGTGTCGCAGGATGGTCTTCAGCTTTTCCGGCGCGGTGCGGTTGGGGTCGGAGAGATAGAGCTCGTGGTGAAAGCGCGTCTCAGAGAAGTCCACCGCATAGCCCTGCTCTGCCGCAAAGGCATTCATCCGGGCCAGCGTCTCCGGCTCGTCGTCGTAAGAGCCGAGGTGCATACACTGGACACAGAGGCCCTCATCGTAGGTGAAGAACTCGACCTTGGAGAAATCCTTTTTCTTTTTGGCTGTCGCTTCCCGGACCGCCCAGTCGAACTCTTCCCGGGTCACGAACTCCGGCAGGCGGATCATACTTGTCCACTCAAAGCATTCTTTGTGGGCGTAGTCCACACCGTCCACCCCCTCCTGATGCCATAAACCCTCCAACGGTGGGACAACATATTCAAAGTAACCGTCGATCTTATGGCTTCCCTTGTAGCTCATCTTGATGGTAAAGGCAATGCCATACAGCAACTCCATTGCCGCCTGATACTCTCCACCTGGTTCATTGGGGTCTCCCCTGCCCTGTACAGACACAAAATTCATCGGCGGAACAGTCACAATACCCGGCTTTCTGGGTGGAAGATAAAACTCCTTGTACTCCTTCTTATAGTCAAACGCCATAGTGCCGTCCTCCATTCTCCAACATCTTTGCTCTTTAATGCTAGCATATCATAACAACCTTTATTTGTAAAGCACTTTTTGGCAAAAAACAAAAATCCCCTGCCATCTCGGGCAGAGGATCTGATAGCGCAAAAAGAGCCTTCCCACTCTCCGGAATGGGAAGGCTCTTTGTAAGTTCAACCTTTTGCCTTAGAACAGGCGCGAAGGGTCAAAATCACTCAATGATCTTGCCGACGACGCCGGAACCAACGGTACGGCCACCCTCACGGATAGCGAAACGCAGACCCTCTTCCATAGCGACGGGGGTCAGCAGCTCAACGTGCATCATGACGTTATCGCCAGGCATGCACATCTCGGTGCCTTCCGGCAGGGTGATGATGCCGGTCACGTCGGTGGTACGGAAGTAGAACTGAGGACGATAGTTGGAGAAGAACGGGGTGTGACGGCCGCCTTCGTCCTTGGTCAGAACGTAGACCTGGGACTCGAAGACCTTGTGGGGATGGACAGAACCGGGCTTAGCCAGAACCTGGCCACGCTCGATCTGGGTACGGTCAACACCACGCAGCAGAGCGCCGATGTTATCGCCAGCCTCAGCATAGTCCAGAGACTTACGGAACATCTCCAGGCCGGTGACGGTGGTGGACAGACGGTCGGGCTTAATGCCGACGATCTCCATTGCATCGCCAACCTTAGCAACGCCACGCTCAACACGACCGGTAGCAACAGTACCACGGCCGGAAATGGTCATGACATCCTCGATGGGCATCAGGAAGGGCTTGTCCTCCTCACGATCGGGGTTGGGGATATAGGTATCGACAGCGTTCATCAGCTCCTTGATGCACTCGTAAGCGGGATCGTCGGGATCGTTGGGAGCCTCCAGAGCCTTCAGAGCGGAACCACGAATGATCGGGGTGTCGTCGCCCGGGAAGTCGTACTCGCTCAGCAGCTCACGAATCTCCATCTCGACCAGATCCAGCAGCTCCTCGTCGTCGACCATATCGCACTTGTTCATGAAGACAACGATATAGGGCACGCCGACCTGACGAGCCAGCAGGATGTGCTCACGGGTCTGGGGCATGGGACCATCGGTAGCAGCAACGACCAGGATAGCGCCGTCCATCTGAGCAGCACCAGTGATCATGTTCTTGACGTAGTCAGCATGGCCCGGGCAGTCAACGTGAGCATAGTGACGAGCGTCGGTCTGATACTCAACGTGAGCGGAGTTGATCGTGATACCACGAGCACGCTCCTCAGGAGCCTTATCGATGTTGGCGTAGTCCATGAACTCTGCGTCGCCCTTCAGTGCCAGATACTTGGTGATAGCAGCGGTCAGAGTGGTCTTGCCGTGGTCAACGTGACCGATGGTGCCGATGTTAACATGCGGCTTAGAACGGTCGAACTTTGCCTTTTCAGCCATTGGAATATCCTCCCTTAAATTAGGTTTTGATATTGGTTACAACAGTCCTGCTAATACAGAATTGCATTGCAAAACTATTCTACTAGATTCCACCTGTAAAATCAAGTGTTTTACAGGAAATTTTGCCGGAGCTACACTACCCCGGCAAAATCCTTATCCGTTTTTCAACGATCAGCCCTTGGTGCGGCCTGCGATGATCTGATCAGCGATGTTCTTAGGCACCGGCTCGTAGTGAGACGGCTCCATGACATACTGGCCACGGCCCTGAGTCTTGGAGCGCAGGTCGGTGGCGTAGCCGAACATCTGAGCCAGAGGAACGAATGCGTTGACACGCTGGGTGCCAGCCATTGCCTCCATGCCCTGGATCTGACCACGGCGGGAGTTCAGGTCACCGATGACATCGCCCAGATACTCATCGGGAACGATGACGGCGACCTTCATGATGGGCTCGGTGATGATAGGATCAGCCTTGCGCATAGCATCCTTGAAGGCCATAGAACCTGCAATGGAGAAGGCCATCTCAGAGGAGTCGACCTCATGATAAGAGCCATCATACAGGGTGACCTTGACGTCAACGACAGGATAGCCTGCCAGAACACCGGACTTCATAGCACCCTGGATACCGTTGTCGATAGCCGGGATGTATTCCTTCGGGATAGCGCCGCCAACGATGGCGTTGACGAACTCATAGCCCTTGCCTGCCTCGTTGGGCTCGATCTTGATCTTGACGTGACCGTACTGGCCCTTACCGCCAGACTGACGAGCGTACTTGGTCTCCTGGTTGGCCTCCTTGCGGATGGTCTCACGGTAAGCGACCTGAGGTGCGCCGACGTTAGCCTCGACCTTGAACTCACGGAGCAGACGGTCAACGATGATCTCCAGATGGAGCTCGCCCATGCCAGCGATGATGGTCTGACCAGTCTCTTCGTCGGTGTAGGTCTTGAAGGTAGGATCCTCTTCGGCCAGCTTTGCCAGCGCGATGCCCATCTTCTCGTTGCCGGCCTTGGTCTTAGGCTCGATGGCGACGCGGATAACGGGCTCGGGGAACTTCATGGACTCCAGAATGATGGGATGGTTCTCATCACACAGAGTATCACCGGTGGTGGTGTTCTTCAGACCAACGACAGCAGCAATATCACCTGCGTAGCAGCAGTCGATATCCTTGCGGTGGTTGGAGTGCATCTGCAGGATGCGGCCCATACGCTCCTTGCTGTCCTTCACGGAGTTGTAGACAGTAGTACCTGCCTCGACCTTACCGGAGTAGACACGGAAGTATGCCAGCTTACCAACGAACGGGTCGGTAGCGATCTTGAAGGCCAGAGCTGCGAAGGGAGCCTCGTCGGAAGACGGACGGGTCTCCTGCTCTTCGGTCTCAGGATTCACACCCTTGATGTCCTCGACATCGGTAGGTGCGGGCATATAGTCAACGATAGCGTCCAGCAGCTTCTGCACGCCGCGGTTCTTGTAGGAAGAACCACAGACAACGGGGACCAGAGTGTTCGCAATGGTCTCCTTGCGGATAGCAGCCTTCAGTTCCTCACGGGTGATCTCCTCACCCTCGAGGTACTTCTCCATGAGCTCTTCGTCGTTCTCGGCAACAGTCTCAACGAGGATGTTGCGATACTCCTCAGCCTGCTCACGCATATCCTCGGGGATAGGCTCGGTGCGCATATCGTTGCCCATATCGTCGTAGTAGACCTCAGCGTTCATATCGACCAGGTCAACGATGCCACGGAAGGTATCCTCCTGACCGATGGGCAGCTGGATGGCCACGCCGTTGGCGTGCAGACGATCGTGCAGCATCTTGATGCAGCGGAAGAAGTCAGCACCCATGGTGTCCATCTTGTTGACGTACACCATACGGGGGACTTTGTACTCATCAGCCTGACGCCAGACGGTCTCAGACTGAGGCTCGACACCGCCCTTAGCAGCCAGAACGGTCACAGAGCCGTCCAGGACGCGCAGAGAACGCTGGACCTCAACAGTGAAGTCAACGTGGCCCGGGGTGTCGATGATGTTGATGCGGTGACGATTCTTCTTGAATGCAACAGGGTCCTTCTGAGTCTCAGAGTGGCTCCAGTAGCAAGTGGTAGCTGCGGAGGTGATGGTGATACCACGCTCCTGCTCCTGAACCATCCAGTCCATGGTAGCGCCGCCGTCGTGAACCTCGCCGATCTTGTGGTTGATGCCGGTGTAGTACAGAATACGCTCGGTAGTGGTGGTCTTACCAGCATCGATGTGGGCCATAATGCCGATATTTCTCGTCATCTGAAGAGAAACTTCTCTGGGAGTAGCCATGAAATTAACCTCCTACAGAACAGATCAATAACGGAAATGAGCGAAAGCCTTGTTGGCCTCGGCCATCTTGTGGGTATCCTCGCGCTTCTTCACGGCGTTGCCGGTGTTGTTGGCAGCATCCATGATCTCAGCAGCCAGACGCTGAGCCATGGTCTTCTCACCACGGCTGCGGCTGTAAGCAGTCAGCCAGCGCAGGCCCAGAGTCTCGCGGCGAGCGGGGCTGACCTCCAGGGGGACCTGGTAGTTAGCGCCGCCAACACGGCGGGTCTTGCACTCGAGGCTGGGCATGATGTTCTCCATCGCCTTCTCGAAAGTCTCGAGAGGATCGTTGCCAGTCTTCTCCTGAATCATGGAGAAAGCCTCGTAAACGATCTTCTGAGCGACGCCCTTCTTGCCGTCCAGCATGACGCTGTTGACCAGACGGGTGACCATCTTGGAATTGTAAATAGGATCAGCTAAGACATCGCGCTTAGCAATGTTACCTCTTCTAGGCATCTTTCTTCCCTCCTTCACAGAATGATATCATCGGTACTCGAAAGTAATAAAACTCCCGTTGTGTCACAAAGAGCTGACCTTACATAAACTGTTGCCCTCCGCACGTTTCTGCGGACTTGTTATTTATATAATGGAAAGCCGTTTATGGCGGTTCGTTCCTCAATTACTTCTTTGCAGCACCGGCCTTAGGACGCTTTGCGCCGTACTTGGAGCGGGCCTGGTTACGGCCTGCAACACCCTGGGTATCCAGAGTACCACGGATGATGTGGTAACGCACACCGGGGAGGTCCTTGACACGACCGCCACGGATCAGCACGACGGAGTGCTCCTGCAGGTTATGGCCGATACCGGGAATGTAAGAGGTGACCTCGATACCATTCGTGAGGCGGACACGGGCGACCTTACGCAGAGCAGAGTTAGGCTTCTTGGGGGTCATGGTACGGACTGCAGTGCAGACACCGCGCTTCTGGGGGCTGTTCAGATCAGAATACTGTTTCTTCTGAGAGTTGTAAGTCTTCAGCAGTGCGGGAGCAGTGCTCTTCGTAGCCAGGACCTGACGGCCTTTGCGTACAAGCTGGTTAAAAGTAGGCATTGGTTTTCTCCTTTCTTAATGATGAACATCGGATGTTTTCCGACTTTTTTGCCGCACTATCCCTGTGTGGGACGCGCAACAGTTATATAATACCCGTTTTCCTTAGGAATGTCAACAGTTTTTCCAATATTTTTTTGTTTTATTCGCCGAAATGCTTCTTGGCTCATTTTTTAGGAAAAAGCAGTCAGTTATGCCCTCTCCGTCATTGCTTCGCTCGCCAAAGCCGGGTTGCGGCACCCAGCGTCTGCTTCGCTGTCGCTTGCATC
>OASY01000920.1_pt1 | contig 15677 bp, 15 predicted proteins | sample 1501231 | NCBI WGS metagenome assembly OASY01 (sample SAMEA2579917, study PRJEB22360) | human gut metagenome | biome: human gut; feature: human-associated habitat; material: faeces | place: Denmark | collected 2008/2010 | reverse complement strand
CCTGAAATACCAGCTCCCCCTTTAAAAGCAGGGGACGGATCCGGCTGCGGCTGCACCCGGAAGGCTCTGTGGGATGGCTTAAAAGCAGCCGCTCCAGCCCCTCATCTAAAAACAGCTCCAGCCCTTCTTCCAGCTTTTTGCGTTCATTCTGATCCATGGGAACACTCCTTTTTATTTCAGTCTGTTTCAGCCTTCCTTCCAGTTTTTTCTCAAAAGCTCCGGACAGGCCTCCAGATGGGCATAGTCATTAAAGCGTTCCAGTGTAAAACGCCTGTGGCCTCTGTCCCATTTTAACTGTGTGATACTTGTATTTTCCAGATCCTTTCCAAGAAGCCTCCATTTTTCCAGAGGCATCCCCAGATACCAGGCTGCCATGGTTCGGATCACTCCGCCGTGAGTCACCACGGCAATCCTCTCATGACCACTCTCTGCAAGCCGTTCCAAAACCGGGCCTGCCCTGCGGATCACATCTGCCGCACATTCTCCGCCCGGATAGGGCAGATCCTCTGTCATGGCAGCCTGACGCTCTTTAAATTCCCGGAAGCGGACTGCGATCTCTTCATCTGGAAGCCCCTCCATTTCCCCAAAAGAAATCTCTCCAAGCTCCGGACAGACCTGATGAGGCAGGAGTAAAAAACGGTTTATCTCCTCAGCCGTCTGTACCGCCCGGATCAGGCTGCTGGAATAAAGAACCTCAATTCCCCAGTCTGCAAGCCTATGGCCAAGAAGGGCAGCCTGACGGCGGCCCTCCGGGGAAAGATCCACATTTACATTACAGAGCCTGCTGCTCTGGCGGCCATGACGTATAAGATACAGCTCCATAAACCGGCCTCTTAATTCTTAAAGCTGTGGATAGGAGCAGGAATCCGTCCGCCTCTTGTCACAAACTTCTCGCAGGAAAATGTATTAACGGGAATAATCGGAGCATATCCTAAAAGTCCGCCAAATTCCGCCGTATCTCCTACCTTTTTTCCGATCACAGGGATCAGGCGTACTGCGGTTGTTTTCTGGTTTACCATACCAATGGCAGCCTCATCCGCAATGATGCCGGCAATGGTAGAAGCTGGTGTGTCACCGGGAATGGCGATCATATCGAGGCCTACTGAGCAGACGCAGGTCATGGCCTCCAGCTTCTCAATGGTAAGGGCGCCAAGGCTTACAGCATCGATCATGCCCTGATCCTCACTGACCGGGATAAATGCACCGCTTAAACCGCCTACATAAGAGGACGCCATAACGCCGCCCTTCTTTACCTGATCGTTTAACATGGCAAGAGCCGCTGTGGTGCCAGGAGCGCCTACCCGTTCTAAGCCGATCTCCTCCAGAATTTCTGCCACGCTGTCGCCTACCGCAGGAGTAGGGGCCAGAGAAAGGTCAATGATGCCAAAGGGAATACCCAGACGTCTGGAAGCTTCCTGGGCTACCAGCTGGCCTACGCGGGTGATCTTAAAGGCCGTCTTTTTGATGGTTTCACAGAGCACCTCAAAATTAGCACCTCTCACCCTTTCCAGAGCCACCTTCACAACGCCCGGGCCGCTGACACCTACATTGATAATGGCGTCAGCCTCTGTAACGCCGTGGAATGCACCTGCCATAAAGGGATTATCGTCGGGAGCATTGCAGAATACCACCAGCTTGGCACAGCCTAAGGAGTCATTCTCCTTTGTTGCCTCAGCCGTTTCCGTCACAATCCGTCCCATAAGCTCTACCGCGTCCATATTCAGGCCTGTCTTTGTAGAACCCACGTTGACAGAGCTGCAGATCCGTTCGGTCTGAGCCAGGGCCTGGGGGATAGAAAGGATCAGATTCTTATCTGCTGTGGTCATGCCCTTGCTTACCAGTGCAGAATAGCCTCCGATAAAGTTTACTCCCACTTCCTTTGCCGCCCGGTCAAGAGTCTTTGCAATAGTCACAAAATCCTCCGGCCTTTTGCAGGCTGCACCGCCCACCAGCGCAATAGGGGTAACGGAAATACGCTTATTCACGATGGGAATCCCGAAATCGCGTTCAATATCCTTTCCGGTGGAAACCAGATTCTTTGCCAGAGTGGTGATTTTTGTGTAAATTTTTTCATTCAGCGCATCCAGATCACTGTCCGCACAGTCTAAAAGGCTGATACCCATGGTAATCGTGCGGACATCCAGTTTTTCATGCTCAATCATGTTGTTTGTTTCATTTACTTCATAAATATTTATCATAGCCCGTCTGTTCCTTCCCTTTTTTGCGCTTATCAGATTCTGTGCATCTTTGTGAAGATTTCTTCTCTCTGGATCTTAACAGAAACGCCGATTCCCTCTCCCAGCTTTTCAAGCTCCTCTGCCGCCTGTCCGAAGGAACTGTCCAGAGCACTGATGTCCACGATCATCATCATGTTGAAATATCCCTGTACAATGGTCTGGGAAATGTCCAGAATATTGATGCGGTGCTCTGCCAGATAGGTACATACCTTTGCAATAATTCCTACTGTGTCTTTTCCAACTACTGTAATGATTGCTTTGCTCATGCTCATTCTCCTCTTTCATTGTAATGGCTATATTATATATTAAACTTGCTAATAATAGCAAGAATAATTATAAATAAACAATATCGCTCATCCTATCTCTGGATGCTACGGAGATAGAAAAATCAGATGCTCCGTAGGGGCAGTCGCCCTCATCAATTTCCAGGCGGACCGTTTCATAAGCCAGCTCCGGATAATTGTTTTCCTTGCTCAGATGGCCTAAAAAGATCTTTTTTAAATGGTCATGGAGGATCCGGTTTAAAAGACGTCCTGCGTTTTCGTTGGACAGATGGCCGTGATCTCCCAGGATCCTGCGTTTTAAAGGATAAGGATAAGGGCCTGTCTCCAGCATCCGGACATCATGATTAGATTCTAAAAGCACTGCGTCAAGGCCCTTAAGGTTCTCTACAATGTATTCATCAAAATGGCCCATGTCCGTGGCCACGGCTACGCATTTTTTCTGGTGCTCTACCCGGTATGCAACCGGATCTGCTGCATCATGATCAATTTTAAAGGGATGTATCTTAAGATCTCCCACCATAAAATCCACATCAGGATCAACGGGCTTTAAAAGCTGTCTGTCAAAATTTCCCAGGCTGCTGCAGGAGGCGATTCCCGCCAGAGTCTTTCGCGTACCGTAAATGGGCAGATGATACTTTCTGGAAATCACCCCAAGCCCCCGGATATGATCCGAATGTTCATGGGTGATCAGAATCCCTGCCATATCGCCTCCTGCCAGCCCAAGCTCATTTAACCCTGCCATGATGCGTTTATTGCTGATTCCGGCATCTACCAGGATATGAGTCTGATCGGAGCCGATATAAATACAGTTTCCGCTGCTTCCGCTTGCTATGCTTACCATTCTCATGTATCTATTCCTTCCCGTCCGTGCAGCAGCTCCCTTACCTGCGCGGCTGTACATTCCTGACTGTGGTTGTTATCGATCACCGCATCTGCCAGAGCACGAAACTCTTCATCCGAAGCCTGGCTTTCCATAATTGCCATCGACTTTTCCAAAGAATAGCCCCGACTTTCCATCAGGCGGGATATACGGTTTTCTTCTGATGTATAAAGATACCACATTTCATCGCACTTGTCACGAAATTCTTTTGAAGGAAGGGCTGTTTCTATGACAACCCTCTCACTGCCGCAGGAATATGCCTCCGTAAGGACCGCGTTCCAGGTCAGCGGATGTGTGATCGCATTTACCTGTTTTCGTTTTTGTGGATCCTTAAAGATCTGCTCTGCCAGTCGGGCCCGGTCAATCCTGCCGTCGGGCCTTAAAATGTCCCGGCCAAAAAGAGCAGCTATCTCTTCAAATGCTGCCTCCCCCGGCTCCAAAAGCCTCCTGGCCGTAAGATCGGTCTGAATCACATAAAAACCGTAGTGATCTTTCAAAAGGGTAAGAACCGTGCTCTTTCCCGCCCCCACACCTCCGATCAGGCCAAGGATAAATGTCTGTTTTTCTGCCATCGTCTGTCCTCCTGAATGTTCTATTTGGCATCAAACCAGGAGGCTCCTGTCTGGGCTTCCACCTCCAGAGCGACCTGTAAGCTGGCCGCATGCTTCATGCGGTCTGTCAGAAGATTTTTTACCTCTTCCTCTTCCTCTAACGGAGCTTCGATCAAAAGTTCATCGTGGATCTGCAGGACAATCCGGGAACGCAGCCCTCTTTTCCTTAACTCCCGATCCACATCGATCATGGCAATCTTCATAATATCCGCCGCGGAACCCTGGATGGGGGAATTCATAGCCACACGCTCTCCAAACTGACGCTGCATGAAATTGGATGACTTAAACTCAGGTATGGGCCTGCGCCGTCCGTAAAGGGTAGTCACATAGCCCTGCTCCTTTCCCTGCTTTACCAGACCGTCCAAAAAGGCCTTTACTCCGGGATAGGATTCAAAATATCGTTCAATATACTCCTTTGCTTCCTTTCGGGAGATGCTTAAGTCCTCGCTGAGTCCAAAGGCACTGATGCCGTAAACAATGCCGAAGTTGACCGCCTTGGCGTTGCGCCGCTGAAGAGGCGTCACCTTATCCAGAGGCACATGGAATACCTGGGAAGCCGTAGCTGCGTGGATATCCCTGGACTCTCTGTAAGCCTCGATCAGCCCTGCATCCCCGGACATATGGGCCAGGATACGAAGCTCGATCTGAGAATAATCCGCATCAATAAAAATACAGCCTTCCTTTGGCACAAATACCCGGCGTATCTCCCGTCCGAGTTCCATACGGACGGGTATATTCTGAAGATTGGGTTCTGTACTGCTGATGCGGCCTGTAGCTGTAATGGTCTGGTTAAATTTGCCGTGGATGCGCCCGTCCTCTCTGATAAATCCGGCCAGACCCTCCGCGTAGGTGGAATTTAACTTGGCAAGCTGGCGGTAATCCAGGATTTTCTGCACCACCGGATGGTCTGCCGCCAGCTTTTCCAGCACATCTGCCGCCGTAGAATAGCCCGTCTTTGTCTTTTTTCCACCCGGAAGCTTCATTTCACCAAAGAGAATCTCTCCCAGCTGCTTAGGGGAATTGATATTAAATTCTCTTCCCGTATCCTCATATATTTCTTTTTCCAGACGGGCAATCCCAACCTTTAGCTTGTCTCCGTATTCCTTTAATTTTTCTCTCTGAACCTGTATGCCTTCCTTCTCCATATGATACAGACTGTAAATCAGCGGCATTTCAATCTCTGTGTACAGTGTATACATTTCTTCATCCAAAAGGCGCTTTTTCAAAATCCCTGCGGATTTCCATACGGCATAGGCCATATAGCAGACACAGTCCGCCGCCTTTTCCTCTCCCTGAACCAGCAGATCATCGATCTGGCCTTTTCCAAGAAGATCCGTCCGGGAAGGCAGGTCTTCTGAAAGGTAATCCTTTGCAAGGGTATCATAATCGTAGGTATCTTTTAAGGGATTTAAAAGATAGCCCGCCACTCCCGCATCATAAACAGGTGCTGAATCTTCCAGTTCCAGCACAGGAAGCATAGCCTTTAAATCCAGAACCCACACCGGATGAAAACCGCCGCAGATTTTTTTTGCCTCCCGGATCAGATCCTTACTGCTTATCTCTTTCCCGGTACGGATACAGTAAATCTCCTTCTCTCCCAGACAAAGCCCCATACCTGCCGCTGCAAAAACCTCGCTTTCTTCTGTTTCATCCGGCTTAAGGCCGCCTGCATCATCGAAAGAAAAGGAAAGCTGTTCTTCTCCTGCACTGCCTTCTTCCTCAGGAAGCACTGCAGAGGCAAAAATCAGCTGCATTCCTGTTACAGCTGCATTCCGGGCCTTTTTTAAGACCGCCTCTGCCTCCTTCCTTCCGGTAATAACCTGAAACTGTTCTTTGATTTCCAGAGGATTTTCCCCTGCCGCATTCGGAGAAAAACGGCTTAAAATGGACTTAAAGCCCATACGCTTCATAAACCGGAACGCCTGAGGGGTGTACAGATTCTCCACCTTTGCATCCTCATAAGAAAATTCCACCGGACAGTGGGTGCAGATAGTGGCAAGCTCCTTGCTCATCTGTGCTAAATCATAATGTTCTCCCAGGGCCTTCTGTGCTCTGGGCGGACGGATCTCCTCCAGATGGGCATAGGCATTTTCAATGGAACCATAAGACACGATCAAACTGGTCGCCGTCTTTTCTCCAATGGAAGGAACTCCCGGTATATTATCAGAGGAATCGCCCATAAGAGCCTTTACATCAATAAATTCTTCCGGGGAAACCTGATACTCCCGCTTTACATCTTCCGGATAATAATCATGGATCTCTGTCGTTCCCCGGCTGGTTTTGGGAATACGGATCTTAATATGGCTGTCTGCCAGCTGTAAGAGATCCCGGTCTCCCGAAACAACCGATACCTCAGCGCCCTTCTCCTGGCACCGCTTTGCCACGGTTCCCAGAATATCGTCGGCCTCATAGCCGGCCAGAGTCAGGATCGGGATTTCCATGGCGGTCAGGGCTTCTTTTATAAGAGGCACCTGCTCTCTTAACTCTTCGGGCATAGGCTTTCGGGTCCCCTTGTATGCATCAAACATTTTGTGGCGGAAAGTAGGCTCAGGCAGGTCAAAGGCCACTGCCAGATGATCCGCCTTCTCCTCCTCTAAAATCTTCAGCATAATATTTAAAAAGCCGTATACCGCATTGGTATGCAGCCCCTCTGCATTGGTCAGATCCGGTACTCCGTAAAAGGCACGGTTTAATATACTGTGTCCGTCGATCAGTACAAGTTTGTCCATATTTTTTCAATTCCTCCTATTCTAAACGCCAAAGAATCCCCAGATGCGCAGCTGCAGGATCAGAACCAGAAGCACCGACCAGAAGCATAATGTGTTCACTGCATAAACCGCCGTGCGCAGAATATCCAGTGAGTGAATTCTCTGCCTGGACAGCTCCAGGGCTGTTTCCAGAGCGCCCTTTATATTGTACGTTCCGCTTCCCTCATCTAACTGCCTGATCCCCACATCTACGGTAAAATAGATCTCCAGCTCCTCCCTGCACTCCGGGCAGTGATCGATATGCTTTAAAAAGCCTTCCAGCTCCTGATCGGTAATACTTCCATTGATATAGGGCATCACAAGACGCTCCGCTTCCTCACAGGTCATATAAATGGCACCTCCTTTGGGCCGCTGTGAATGTAAATCCATGCTTTATATCATACAATAAAAAAATATGGTTTTCAACCAAAGTCCCCTGCTGCATTTCCAAAAATCCATTCCTGAAAAACAAAAAAGCCTCAAAAGCTGTATTTTCAAGCTTTTAAGACTTTTCATCCTGCCGGCGGCGGGACTTGAACCCGCACGCGGTTACCCGCAACAGATTTTGAGTCTGCATCGTCTGCCATTCCGACACGCCGGCATTGTTTCACAACGGTTGTTATTTTACCATAAACGTCAGATTTTGGCAAGTGCTTTTCTGTTTATTTTTTCTTGTCCCCTGTGCATGCCGCTTCCAGAACAGATGTTTGCGCCTGATTTTTATATTCCTCCACGATCCCGGCCCTGTTTCGTCCGATCACGTTGCTTAACTCCTTTTCTGTAATCATCCCTTTAAAATACATTTTCACCACATCCATGGGACTGGTCCCGACCCTGGCGATCAGTTCAAGGTATGTCATGGCCTTTTTCCTCCTTCTTGCCCCCACTTTCTTTACACGCTCTAATACTATATGCATCAGCCATGAAAAATATGACTGTTTTTTTCCTTTCCTTCACGAATTTGTAAGTTTTTCTTCAAACCCTGTCCATGAGTTTCAGGTATAATTATTTTATTACAAATGAAAAAGGAGGACCCTATGGATAAAAGCAAGAAAATAATGATCGGAGCAATCGGCACTGTGGTAGTGGCCGGAGGTGTGATAATCGGACTGATCCTGGGACGTACGCCGCCAAAAGCAGATCTTTCTACCATTCATACAGAAGCATCAACGGAAGCTCCCGCAGAAAACAAACCGCAGGAAACAAAAGCACCTGAAACAGAACCATCAAAGGCACCTGAAGAATCGGTAACCGCCATCTCTGCAAAGGTGATGACCTATACCTCCGGAAAGGTATCCATTGAATATCCGGCGATTGAGCAGATGGAGGATGAGGAAAAGCAGAGCCGGATCAATGAACATTTAAAGGCAAATGCCCTTTCCATTCTGGATGCTTATGAGATCAATGAAAGTGCAGATACCCTTTCTGTTTCCTGCGAAATTATATCCGCCGATCCCAAGCGTCTCACCGCTGTATATACCGGAGAACTGAGCATCGAAGGCGGCGCTCATCCCAGCCGCATTTTTTACACCAATACACTGAATCTGAACCAGATGAAGGATATGGGACTGAATGACTTCACAGACGCCTATACCATGGCAGGCTATGTGCTAAGTGAAGACGTACGTTTTCCAAAGCTGAATGCCGAGGAAACAAGCGCTGCCTTGGAATACCGGAGCACACAGTCTATGGAAGCATTGACCGCTGTTTTTGAAAATGCAGATTTCCCGCTTTCCGGGAAAGAAACCTGGCCGGAATCCTTCAGCTATGAAAAACAGGGCCGGATTTACTTCTCTCTTCCCGTCCACCATGCTCTGGGAGACTATGTGATCGTAGAATTTGATCCGGCCACCAAATAAGCGTTAAACGATAATTCCTTGAGTTTTCCATTGCACCCCGGCCTTTTATCCAGTATAATGAATGTACGTTAAAAAATATACAAAGGAGCACTGCTTTTATGGAACAGATAATGGTTTTTAATCATCCGCTGATTCAGCACAAAATTTCAATCCTGCGCAACAAGAGTACCGGAACGAATGAATTCCGCGCCCTGATCGAAGAGATTGCCATGCTTATGGGATACGAGGCTTTAAGAGATCTTCCTTTAGAGGATGTTGAGGTAGAGACACCTTTAGAGACCTGCATGACGCCTATGATCGCCGGACGCAAGCTGGCTGTAGTTCCCATCCTGCGCGCTGGCCTTGGCATGGTAAACGGCATTCTGGCTCTGGTTCCCAGCGCAAAGATCGGCCATATCGGCCTTTACCGCGACGAGGTAACCCATGAGCCTCATGAGTATTACTGTAAGCTTCCAAGCCCCATTGAGGAGCGCACCATCATTGTCACCGATCCCATGCTGGCAACCGGAGGCTCCGCCGTGTCTGCTGTTGATTTCATCAAACAGCATGGCGGGAAAAAAATCAAATTTATGGCGATCATCGCTGCTCCCGAGGGCTTAGAGCGCCTTCACAAGGCACATCCAGATATCCAGATCTATGTAGGCCATCTGGACCGCTGCCTGAATGAAGATGCCTATATCTGTCCGGGTCTGGGCGATGCAGGCGACCGTATTTTCGGCACAAAATAATCCCGTTCCCATCATAAAAAACCTCCTCTCTTTCACAGGTTTTCCCGGATTGAGAGGAGGTCTTTTTATGCGCATCATGCGTTAAATCTTATCTTCTATTTACTTTACTACCTTTACAGTGCTGCTGGAAGCTGCTGTGCTCTTCTTTGCTCTGGTTCTCTTTGGCTTTGGAGCAGGCTCTTCTGCCTCTGCCTTAACGGCTTCAGCTTCTGCATCTCTGTTTTCCTTTACGATCACATTTTCCTGATTCTTGTAAATGGAATTTGCCGCTACACAGCCTCTTACACTGGAAAGAGGATATACAACGCTGTTTTTTCCGATTACGGTACCCGGATTTAATACGCTGTTGCAGCCAACTTCAACACAGTCTCCTAAGATTGCGCCGAATTTCTTAAATCCAGTCGTCACATCGCCGTCCTCTGCGTGAACCTTTACCAGGCTCTTGTCAGACTTTACATTAGAGGTCACTGCGCCTGCGCCCATATGTGCCTTGTAGCCCAGGATGGAATCGCCTACATAGTTGAAGTGAGGTACCTGAACCTCGTCAAACAGCAGGGCATTCTTTAACTCACAGGAGTTTCCTACTACAGCCTTTTCACCGATGATTACATTGCCTCTTAAAAATGCGTTGTGGCGCACATTGGCTCCCGCACATATGATCATAGGGCCTGTCATCATAATCGTAGGCGCAACCTTTGCAGTTTTATGGATCCAGATATCTTTACCGATCTTCCGATACTCATTTTCAGGAAGAAGGGATCCCAAAGAACGGATGAAATCGCCGATCTCCGGCAGTACCTCCCATGGATATGCGTGATTGTCAAAGATCCTTTCTGCAATGGTATGGCTCATGTCAAAAAGCTCTTTCATCTTCATTTCTTCCAATTTCATTGATCAGTTCTCCTTTTTTGTTTATAAAATACAGCAGCCGCGTCAAAAAGTCCTCTCAGATCGTACTGATTGTTCAGGCGGATCACATTGACGGTTCTTCCTGCTACAAAGCGTTCCAGCTTTTCCATATATTCGCCGGAGGTAATGGAACCCTCGGCTACATAGGTCAATCCCTTTTCCCAGCTGGCTGTAAGCTCCGGATTTAAAAGCTGGCGGATGGAATGATCCACCACATCATACACCATTTCCCCTAAAAGGGACGGCGTGATCACCTGTGTCTTTCCATTTAAAGAAAGATACTGGATACTCACCAGTTTTTTTAAAATCTCCGCGCGGGTGGCGCTGGTACCGATACCGCTTCCCTTGATCTGGGCCCGCAGCTCCTCATCCTCAATGAGCTGGCCCGCATTTTCCATCGCCAGGATCATAGAGCCTGAGGTATATCGCTTGGGAGGTGAGGTTTCCCCTTCCTTCACCCGCAGGTCCGCTACAGTAAGTATATCATTTTTTTTCAAATCTGCAAGCACCTGTAACAGTTCTGTTCTGTCAACTTTTGGGGATTCTGTATTATTTTTATCGGGATTCTCCTCTTTCTGGTCCTCAAAGGTCTCTTCAACCCCTGGTTTTTTTGCCAGATTCACATCCGCCACCTTCAAATATCCGGGCTCGGAAAGCACCTTAAATCCCGCAAAAAAATGCTCCTTTTTCCGCTCCAGCTCCAGGGTATACTTCTGGTAAACGGCAGGCGGATAAAAAATACTTAAAAAACGGCGGCAGATCACCTGATAGACCTTTTCCTGCAAGGGTGTAAGCTGTCTTAAGCTGCCCAGTCCCTGGCCCGTAGGAACGATCGCATAGTGGTCTGTGATCTGTTTGTCGTTGACATACCTGGTTTTTGCCAGGTTCTGCCAGCTGCTTCCCTGCAAAATCTCCTGAACAAAGGCACTCATGGGGCTGTAGCCGGAGAGTCCGCTTATGTTTTTTCGGATCTCTTTTGCTACCGCCGTGGATAAAACCCTGGCATCCGTACGGGGATAGGTAACCATCTTTTTTTCATACAGCTCCTGAACGACCTTCAGCGCTTCATCCGGGCTGATCTTAAACATTTTTGAGCAGTCATTCTGAAGCTCTGCCAGATTGTAAAGAAGCGGCGGATTTTTTGTTTCCTTTTTCTTTTCCTTTGAAACAACGGCAGCGGTAAGCGGTTCCCCTTCCTTTAGATATGCGATCAGTTCTCTGGCCCGTTCTTCCTCCTTAAAGCCGTTGTCCTTATAAAGGCAGGGCGTTCCAAAATATCTGGAACCTTCCACCGCCTTCCATTCAGCCTCCAGCGGAAGGGCTCGGCCATCCTTTGCCACTGCGTCAAAGGTTCCGATCACACGATAAAAGGGAGTCTTTACAAAGCTTCGTATCTCCCTCTCCCTGCGGACAACCATTCCCAGCACACAGGTCATCACACGACCTACGGAAAGAACCGTAAATTTGGTTCCCAGATAGTTTGACATGGCAGGACCGTACCGCAGGGTAAGCACCCGCGAGAAGTTGATCCCCATCAGGTAATCTTCCTTTGCGCGCAGATAGGCAGAAGCAGAAAGATTATCATATTCCGACTCATCCTTTGCTTCCCGGATTCCCCTGAGGATCTCCTCCTCTGTCTGGGAATCGATCCACACACGTTTCTGGCACTTGTCTTTTACTCCTGCCATCTGAGCCACCAGACGGTAGATATATTCTCCTTCCCGCCCGGAGTCCGTGCAGACATAGATCGTATCCACATCCGGACGGTTTAAAAGCCCCTTTACCACTGCAAACTGCCTGGCTACGCCGGGATATGATAATTATTTGAATTCCTTCGGCAGAAACGGCAGGGTCTGCAGGCTCCAGCGTTTAAATTTCATGTCATAGGCATCCGGATAGCTCATCGTCACCAGATGGCCCACACACCAGGTTACAATGGCGTCCTCGGATTCAATATATCCGTCTCCCCGCCGTCCCCGGATCTTTAATGCATCTGCAAACTGCTGGGCTACACTGGGCTTTTCCGCGATGTACAATGATTTTGACATGCGATCCCTCATTTTCCTTTTAATATAAATGCCTGCATGCAGGCATATTTATTTAGTATACCATTAAATAGAAAATATAGCAATAATTGAGTAAAAATCTCATGTTAAATTCAACCATTCTTTGTAGTTTTGCAGTTTGCGAGATAAAATCTCGCGATTTTTTTATCTTTGATGGAATCCACACAAATAAAAAGAGCCCTTTGTGAGTTTTTATCTCATCAAAAAGCCCTTTTCTATGTGAATTTTAATATCTGCCTTTTTATTCCGTTTCTGTATAGAACCTATAAACCGTCGTTGTATCGTACACCTCTCCTGCCTTTAAGATCGGGGACGGAAACTCAGGTTTATGACAGGCATCCGGGAAATGCTGGGTTTCAAAACAGAATGCATGGCGTCCCTCATAGCGGACACCGCCTTTTCCGGGAATCGGATCATTCAGGAAATTGGCTGTATAAAGCTGGATGCCGGGAAGATCCGTATACGTCTCCATCATACGTCCGCTCTTTGGATCCTTCGCTCTTGCTGCAAGAGATAAAATCCCCGGATCGTGATCTAATACCCAGTTATGGTCATAACCATGTCCCAGGATCAATGCTTCATATGGCTCATCAATATCACGGCCCAGAGGCTTCATTTCCGTAAAGTCCATAGGGGTTCCCTCTACTGGAAGAATCTCTCCGGTAGGAATGGATACCTCATCTGCAGGAGTAAACTTAGAAGCGGCCAGCCATACCTCCTGATCCATAACAGAACCGCCATCATGGCCCGCCAGATTAAAGTAGCAGTGGTTTGTAAAGTTGGCAATGGTATCTGCATCACAGATCATATGGTAATGGATCCGGATGCTGTCATCCTCTGTCAGCGTATAGCTTACCTGGATGGATGCGTTTCCCGGATATCCCTGATCTCCGTCCGGGCTCTTTAAAGAAAAAGTAAGGCAGCTTCCCTCGTCGGTTTCTGCGGTCTCACAGTCCCAAAGGCGTCTGTGATAGAGATCCGGAGCACTGTGAAGATTATTTGGCCCGTTGTTCGCTTCCAGCTTATAGTCCTTTCCGTCAATGGTAATCACTGCCCCCCCGATGCGGTTGGCGTTTCTTCCGATAATTGCGCCAAAATGAGGATTGTTGGACAGATACCCCTCCAGGTTATCATATCCCAGGATCACATCTGCCATTTTTCCCTTTTTATCCGGCACATTCATGGTCACCCAGGTTCCTCCAAGGGTGATAAAGTCTGCGCTGACTCCGTGATGATTCGTCAGCGTATACTTATAAACCGTTTCTCCGGACGGCATCACACCGAATGCCTGTTTTGTAATTGCCATAATTGCTATTTACCCCTTCCGTTTATGCAAAGCGCGTCCTTTGCTTATTTTTCCTTAATATATCCCTTTGCAGTCAGAAGCTCTGCGCAGAGAACGGCTCCGCCGGCAGCGCCGCGGACAGTATTATGGGAAAGTCCTACAAATTTATAATCGTAAACCGTATCCTCTCTCAAACGTCCCACAGAAATTCCCATTCCGTTTTCAAAGTCCACATCCAGGCTTACCTGAGGACGGTTATCCTCTTCCATATAACGGATAAACTGAGCAGGGGCGCTTGGAAGCTTTAATTCCTGAGGAAGGCCCTTAAAGCTTTCCAGCTTTTCGATCAGTTCTTCCTTTGTAACCTTCTTTTTAAACTTTACAAACACAGCCGCTGTGTGGCCGTTTAATACAGGCACGCGGATGCACTGGCAGGTGATCACAGGAGACTGGGCCTTTACGATCACACCGTCTTCAATATGGCCCCAGATACGCAGAGGCTCCTGCTCGCTCTTTTCTTCCTCTCCGCCGATATAGGGAATAATATTTCCTTCCATCTCCGGCCAGTCCTTAAAAGTCTTTCCGGCGCCGGAAATCGCCTGATATGTAGTAGCCACTACCTCATAAGGCTCAAATTCCTTCCAGGCAGTCAGTACGGGAGCATAGCTCTGAATGGAACAGTTGGGCTTAACGGCAATAAAGCCTCTGGTGGTGCCGAGACGCTTTTTCTGAAATTCGATCACATCAAAGTGCTCCGGATTTACCTCCGGGATTACCATAGGAACGTCCGGCGTCCAGCGGTGAGCGCTGTTGTTGGAAACCACAGGTGTCTCCGTTTTGGCATAAGCCTCCTCAATGGCACGGATCTCTTCCTTTGTCATATCCACTGCACTGAATACGAAATCAGCGCCTGCAGCTACCTTTTCTACCTCGTTTACGTTCATTACGATCAGGTTCTTTACCGCCTCAGGCATAGGAGTTGTCATCTTCCAGCGGCCTCCTACAGCCTCTTCGTAAGTCTTTCCGGCAGATCTGGGGCTGGCAGCCACTGTCACTACCTCATACCATGGATGATTTTCCAGCAGGGCGATAAACCTCTGCCCTACCATACCTGTTGCGCCTAATATGCCCACTCTTAATTTTCTTTCCATGTCTCGCTCTCCTCGTCTTTCTTTTTCATAATCCTTCCGCTGATGATATGGGAAGCCTCCCCTGTAGGATTATTTCCTATCCTATACCAAAGTAAAGAAAAATGCAACCAGAAATTCGTGTTTTGCGCACATTTGTATTTCTATGGCGTACTTTTTACTTCTTTGTGCCTTTCGCATCCCGCTTAGTGATCCGCATTCCACTCAAATTAATCTCCCTGTCTTTATAGGTAATGGCATACGGCTCATCACCCAGCAGATAAAGCTGCTCCAGCTCTTCATTTTTGGAAAGCTTTATGCCTCTGACACCTCTGGATGCCTTTTTAAGTACGGAAATGTCCTCCAACGGGAACCTCAGGAAATATCCCCCCGTGGTCTGAAGCACGACGGTAGCTGTCTGCTCCTCTACCAGCGCTACAGACAGAACTTCGTCCCCTTCCTGAAGCTTGGTAGCTGCCACCATGCGGTTATTAGTCTCAAACTCTTCTCCCGGCACCTGCTTTACCATAGCAAGCTTTGTGGCAAACACGAGCTTTCTTCCTTTCAGCTCCTGGGCGCAGGTAAGAAGACAGATCCGGTCTTCTCTTCCATCATATTTGCTCAAGTTTTCAATGGGCACACCCTTATCTCTCAGCTTTCCTGAGGGGATATCCAATGCCTTGATCTGATGCAGTGTTCCTGAGGCCGTAAACAGGCAGATCTTATCCGTATTCAGGCAGCGCTTTACATATACCTGCTCCGTATCCACCGTTTCCTGATTCCGTTCGTAAGTAGACTTATCCAAAAGCTTACAATAGCCGAAACGATCCATCACAAAAACAACCTCCTGAACCGGAACTGCATTCTCCACATAAACTGCCTCTGGGCCATCCTCGATCCGCGTCCGTCTTGGGACTGCAAATTCCTTCCGGATAGCTGCCAGA